>Ga0307517_10010166_pt1 | contig 13209 bp, 7 predicted proteins | sample 23_EM_MG_FD_194515 | JGI IMG/M metagenome (GOLD analysis project Ga0307517, IMG submission 194515) | Populus trichocarpa ectomycorrhiza microbial communities from riparian zone in the Pacific Northwest, United States - 23_EM | ecosystem: Host-associated > Plants > Roots > Unclassified | place...
AGTATAAAACATTACATCAAAAAATTTGTTTTTTTTGAATTGTTAGAAAATAATATAAATTATATATTAAAATTTTATTTAATAATTTAAGTAATTAGATTGAGATGATTTCTTAATATGATACTACAGTTTTAATAATCAAGTAGTCATGAATTTAAATTTTATTATTTTTATATATTTAATAAAAATTAAATATAAAATATCTATTCAAAACTAAATAATATTCATTTAAAAATAATATAACTCACTACCCCACTTAAGCTAACGTTCTTTGATTCATCTTGGTCATTTTCAAAATTTTAACATGAAACAGTGTAATTATTAAAAAATTCCAGGTTCGTTGTTGTCTTCGCTCATAGTAAACTCATCCAACAACAAAAAAAAAAAAATTTATTAAAGAAAAACCAACCTTACCATTTTTTAGCAACCCAAGGTCTTTTACATAGAAAAATCCACCACCACCACCACAACCCCCCAAATCCGCTAGTTACCACCTCTATAGGGTTTCTCCTTTTAGTAATTACTCAGACACAGCATTCCTTCTCTCTCTCTCTCTCTCCCTAAAACTTGACTCTCTACCTTGGCATCTTTACTGAAACAAATTGCAAACTTTCGAGGAGATTGGATTTGTAAGTGTTTGTTTTTTTGACAATTTTGTTTCTTTTTATGGTCAAGGTTGATGTTTTGTTTGTGGTCGTGTTTCAGTTTAATATTTATGTGCTTATATATATAAAGAAGAAAAATTTGGAGGTGGATTTTGTGAGTTATTTTTGATTGTGGAGTGTGGACTTATGTTGCAGTGAAGCACGGAGGCTTTGGAGATTGCAAAAATTTTAGATGTCATGTTATTAGACTTTGGTTGCTATTTATAGAAAGGCGGTAGTGATGTATTAATTAGACTCTACATGTAGTTATGTGTGTTTGGTGGTTGCTGTAAGCTGATATATCTTGATCTATTGGCTTGTGCTGCTATATATTTATACAGGATTGAAAGGAAGTGAGATTTAGCTTTGTGGGTTATTGCAATTGAAAGACGTGAAAGGTTGGTTTTTTAAGTGCAATTGAGTTGGTTTTAGTTGTTCAAATGAAAAACAAAGAAGGTTAAAGAGAGGAAATTGAGTTGTTTGTTTAGAGGGTAGACTAAATCCAAGTGCGAAGAGTGGAACTTTGATGGATTTGGAGGTGGAGTTTAATTAGTAATGTGCACGTTAAGGAAGTTATTAAGGGAGGAAGAATTGAGTTCCTTTGGATGTTGCTCTGATTCAAAAGAGGGGTGAGGTTATTAGGAGTGTATTTTGGTTAGTTATATAAAAAATGGAGAACTCCTTCTCGTCAAAAGAAAAGGGGATGGGTTATTGGGCTTCACCAAGAGCTCAGATGGATAGTGTCACAACTTTCGATGGTGCTCCAAGGAATTCATTTTTTGAGGACCCATTCAACAGTTTTTCAGAGCTTATGAATTTTGATATGTATGCTGGATGGTGCAACAACTCATCAGCTATGGATCAAATGCTTGCCCCCTATGGAACGCCATCTTTTCCTTCGACATCCTATCCATCCTTTGATGCAGGAAGTTTTGCAGAACAAAATTCTGCTTCAATACAGGAAACAATAAATGCTGCTGGGACTTCTTACAATGGTGGAGATAAAGTGATGCTTCAGCAAACAAATTCCCATTTTGGTTGTCCCTCAGATTCAATTGATGCTGATGATTTGGGTGCGAAACACAGTAATGGAGCCGGTCAGCAAAACCATTTCCCAAACACAACACACTATATTATGTCACAGCCAGTTGGGCCTTCACTAGATGAGAGGATGCTAAGGGCATTATCCCTGTTGAAGGTTTCATATGGAGGGGGTATTTTGGCACAAGTATGGGTTCCCATAAGGAGTGGGGATCAATACATGTTAAGCACTTCAGAGCAACCATACTTGCTTGATCAAATGCTAGCAGGGTTCCGAGAAGTGTCTAGAACATTTACTTTCTCTGCAGAAGTGAAGCCTGGTGTGCCTCTAGGACTTCCTGGTCGTGTATTCATTTCCAAAGTTCCAGAGTGGACTTCAAATGTAAGATATTATCGCAAGGCCGAATACTTGCGGGCAAAGCATGCAGTTGATCATGAAGTCCGGGGCTCTTTTGCATTACCGATCTTTGATCCTGATGAGATGTCCTGCTGTGCTGTTCTGGAACTTGTCACTGTTAAGGAGAAACCAGATTTTGATTCAGAGATGGAAAATGTTTGCCATGCGCTCGAGGTTAGTTTCATTTTACTATATATTCTAGTAAAAAAGCTTTTGTTCTCATTTATATCTGTCAGTGTTGCGCTATTTCGATGATAAATTATGTATCTTGCCTAGCAACCTGTTTTCCATTTAAAAACCCTGAAAAGGAGAGGGAGGGAAGAAATTGTTTGCTCCGTGTGAGAAAAAATTGTTGTTCATGAATAAGTTCCTCCCTTTTGAAACCTCTTGTTCTGCTTCTTCCATTTCTTTGGATGGGAGTCCAGCCTGTAAGTACTTGGTATGTTGTTGATAAAAAAAGTTCTTTTTTCTTGCTATTATGTTTTAGAACTATAATTTGCTGCATTTTGATCAAGAACATTAGATTTATCATCTAGGAATTCATTTGTTGTCCTCAATATTCTGCATCATTTAAGGATGACAAGCAAAATTGTTGCATATGATGGGAATAAATGTTTAATGTCCCGGTTTTTGTGTTTCTATCACTAAAACAACTACTGATACAAGCTAGTTTAGTGTATGGAAGTCTACACCTTTTGGTTTTATTGAAGCATATTAGTTTTAAAAGTTCTTCACTTTTATCACCTGGACAATTTTTGCATCTTGAAATTTATGCATCGATGATTAAAGCTTGCCAGTTGTTTCATGTGACAACCATCTGAATCAGAATCCAAACTTTATGTGAAAATATATGCTGGATGGCACTGTTAATTCTTGACTTGACTTTTTGCAGGCTGTGAACTTAAGGAGCACTGCACCTCCTCGACTTCTTCCTCAGGTATTTATCTGCAACTTCCTTTTTCTTTTTGTTGGATAGTTCTAGCATTCACACGCAATGGAAAGGGTGCAAAACACATGCCTGCAATTTGATAATGAAATAAAATAGTAAACAATGAGAAGGCCTAGCTCCGAACACTTTCAATCAGCACTTTGTCTTTGTCTAACTGAAATCATTACTTTTCAGTGTCTCTCAAGCAACAAAAGAGCTGCCTTGTCTGAAATAGCTGATGTTCTACGAGCTGTATGCCATGCACATAGATTGCCACTGGCTCTTACGTGGATGCCTTGCAATTATACTGAGGAAGCTGTTGATGAAATCATAAAAGTGCGTGTCAAGGAAGCCAATTCAAGGTCAAGTGGTAAATGTATCTTGTGCATTGAAGGTACAGCTTGCTATGTGAATGACAGAGAGATGCAAGGTTTTGTGCATGCGTGTGCTGAACATTATATTGAGGAAGGGCAAGGTATAGCTGGAAAAGCAGTGCAATCAAATCATCCCTTCTTCTTCCCTGATGTGAAGACATATGATATAACTGAGTATCCACTTGTTCATCATGCACGCAAGTATGGTCTGAATGCTGCAGTTGCAATCAGGCTAAGAAGCACCTACACTGGTGATGATGACTATATTTTAGAGCTCTTTCTCCCTGTCAATATAAAGGAGAGTTCAGACCAGCAACTCCTGTTGAACAACCTCTCAGGTACCATGCAGAGAATTTGTAAGAGTTTGAGAACAGTTTCAGATACAGAATTTGCTGGACAGGAATGTTCTGAAGTTGGGTTGCCAAAGGAAGCAGTGCCAAGCTTCCAACCAATGTCCATATCAAATGGAAGCTCTCAAACTGCATTATCAGAAGGAAACTTGAACTCGGCTGCCAAGATGCCTCTTAATGTGTGTAGTTCAAAAAATGATCAAATAGAATCAAATAGCTCTAACGAACAGGTAACTTCCTTGAGACGTATTTCTGTCCCTTTTGGTGAATTAGCTTTACCTTCCCAAAAGTACAAAGAACATGCTTATTGTATTGAACATAATTTTTTTTTTCATTTATATATATATTTTGCATAGACAACGAGTGGATCTAGAAGACAGGTGGAGAAAAAGAGAAGCACAGCGGAGAAAACTGTGAGCTTGAGCGTTCTTCAGCAATACTTTTCTGGAAGTCTCAAGGATGCTGCCAAAAGCATTGGTGGTGAGCTCCATGCCATGTATATACTTATGAAATCAGACTTTAAATATCTAAGCTTTCTGGAGGATTTTTCATTTGACTCATGAAAATGTTGTTCTTCCATTTCTTATGAATTGTTGAAATTTTTGTTTGGATCATTTAGCTTCATCAACCAAGGTTCTTTTATTCCTGGTACTGGTGGAACTAGTAACTTGGGATGTACTGTTGGTGGTTTCCTTGTTTAACTATTCTCAATGTCCTTTGTCAACATATCCTTTGAAAACAGGATAGCATATTTGCCTCCTTTTAGAATAATTTGTGGTTAACCTTTAAATTTCTTTGTGTAGTTTGCCCCACAACACTGAAGAGAATTTGCAGACAACATGGAATATCCAGATGGCCATCCCGAAAGATAAACAAGGTGAACCGCTCATTAAGAAAAATACAGACCGTGCTTGACTCTGTTCAGGGGGTGGAAGGAGGGCTGAAATTTGATCCAACCACAGGTGGTTTTGTAGCAGGGGGCTCCATGAATCAAGAATTTGATCATCGAAATGGTTTTGTGTTTCAAGCAAAAAACCTATCCAATGGAAATTCTGAACCAGCTAACCACGATGTAGTTTCTGTACTTCCGGCTTCTTGTACTGATGGAAATAATTCTACTGTTAAAGTTGAAGAGGATGAATGTTGCATAGGTAGCGGGGGAATGTTAAAGGAGTGTAGTGTTCATGTGATTGATTGCAGTGCAGATTCCAAGTCAGTTGCAATAGATGCTGGATTATGTGAACAGACTAGCTTTGGCTCTGGATCTTGGGCTTGTCTCGAGATTGACCCCCCAGGTTCTTTTGCAAAAGCAGGCAACATAGGAGGCATGAAAAATGGCGGTATTATACTAGAGAACTCGGACTCCCGCATTGTGCCTCGAAGCTCACTCCCCTTTGTTGCTGCTCAGGAGATGGATACCAAAATGGAGGGTGATGATGGAAATGTAGAACGTAACCAGCCTACTTGTTCAAGCATGACCGACTCATCAAACAGCTCTGGTTCAATTATGCATGGCAGCATATCAAGCTCTCCGAGCTTCGAGGAGAGGAAGCATTCAGAAGAGAAAACTAGTTTTGGTGATGGTGATTTAAAAATTACTGTAAAAGCCAGGTACAGAGAAGATATAATACGATTCAAATTTGATCCATCAGCAGCAGGATGTTTCCAACTCTACGAAGAAGTATCAAAGAGGTTCAAATTGCAAACTGGAACATTCCAGCTCAAGTATCTAGATGACGAAGAGGAGTGGGTATTGTTGGTGAGCGACTCTGACTTGCTGGAGTGTCTGGAGATAATGGAATATGTTGGGACTCGTAGTGTGAAGTTCCTTGTTCGTGACACGCCTTTTGCTATGGGAAGCTCAGACAGCAGCAGTTGCTTTTTGACGGGAAGATCCTAACACATGGGTGACACGGGCAATCTGAGTCTAGCTCGTGTCTTTTTAGTTGAAATGGGGAGTATGTACTTGCCATAATTCATCTGCACTTCTTTCTTTCAAAGTATTTGCAGAACCAATCACAAATTGGACTACAATACAGTACAACCGAACATTCCCGGTGCAGAAATATAGTTGTATGATTGGTTGTCAGAATTCCAGAAAAGAAAGAGGGGGGAGAAAAGTTAGGAAAAAGAGATGATTTTGTATGATATAGTTGATGTTAATGTATAATGCTGTATATGCTAGAAGTGGCAAAAGAGGTTTTAGTTGTAGAAACAAAATCGGGGCACTGTGTTCTTATGTTATGTACTGTAGTGCCCTTAAACCTTGTAGATTGTGTAGGGTTTTACATCTCAATTTATGAAAATGGAAAATGTTCAAGTTTGACGACATTTCTTTCTACTTTTGGCTGTCAAACTTCCTTGTTTGTCATGACAGTATCACAGACAGATAAGCACAAACGCACGCTCCTGCAATCCTCTTTGGTATGTGAACTACTTAGATAATCAAGAAACTTGAAAAAGATTAACAAAATCTATGGAACTCTTTGAGCAAGCAAGCATTTTCACAGGGCAACTGCTTTTGATGTCTGAATATAGTTAATCCGGTTAAGCGTGGATCAAGAGTATGTTATTGACTTTAGTTATATTGTTCTATTTTATAACTCTAGGATTATGATTTGGTAAATCTTGAAATATTTAAGAATTCAAAGAGTTGGTCCGTTGATTAAGACTCGTGCTCTTAACATGGCTGCAAGGATTCAAATCCTCTTTCAAATTTATTTAAATAAAATTCTTATTAATTCTCTACAATATATTTCATTCCAAATGAAAAAATGGGTTATAAATTTCAGTCTGCCTAAAAGGTTAATTCCGTAATTCGTTAATCCAAGAATTGGTTTGATCAAGTAAATTGAAAAACTTTTTTTTTTTTTTTATAATGACATTTCAAAAGACTTGAGTTAATTTATCTAATTCGGTATTTTTAATTGGGTTAGCTTGGAAACCGTTCTTGTTAGGGTTTTTAAATTTAGCTTGGTGGTTGACCCGGTCTAAAACCCAAGTCACGGGTTAATCGAGTCCACTCTAATTTTATTTTTTTTATAAATCAAAACGATATTGTTTTTATTAAAAAATATAAATAATTACTATGTTGTAACTGATTTTTTCAGGTTTTGCTATGTTAATTGGTTTGCCTAGTTAATTCGGGTTTTTTTTTTTAACCTGACCTGATTAAGTTAATCGGATAAAAAAGGGGGTTGACCTGTTGGTTTTTAAAACTATGGTTCCTGTAACTATATATATATAAAGGGTGAAAGAGGGGAAAAGAAGTTGCTTCAGTTTTCCTCTCAAACTACTAGTTAGTCAACTAGTCATTTAAGAAAGGAAAAATCCATGTCAGCAACAGAAATATTACAAACAAGCACAACTGGATCCTTGATCAGAGCACGGATATTGTAATAACAACAATCACAAAATATGAAGAAGTTTTGAATTTTAAGAGAACAATCGTTGGTTGAGTTCAAAGTGGCTATTCATGAGCTGTTAGTTTTGTTGCAGGAAAATAGCTGGTTAGGTTGGTCATTTTGGAACGGTGTTGTAGCCACTATGATGTCCATTAGCTAGAACGAACCACACTAAGGTGTAATAAGATGTCAGGTGATAATTTTTGTGTAAATTTTGTTCAATTTGATGAAAAAATGAAGCATTAAATGTCCTGGAAGGTGGCTACTCAAGTAGCGTTTTTGATAAAAATATGAAGAAGATGTACAGTCTACTCAAAACAGCGTCGTTTTGGAAAATATCATTTTAGTCATTTGATTTGTGATTTATTCTTAATTACACCTATGATTGGCTTCAAACTTTCAACTTTGTGCAATTTTAACCCCCGATGAACTTCAATTTAACCCCCATATTTTAGCATTTTTTTTTAAAATGATACTTGGTCTCGGATTTCTTCAATTTAGCTTCTAATTGACCACTAAATTTTGGAATTTTTTAAAATTTAATCCATGATTTCAACTGATTAGGTCCCCAGAGTTCAGTGCCTTTTTTTTTTTTATTTTGGTCCTTGGATGTGAATTTCTTGAATTTAGCCTTTAATTGACCCCAAAACTTTGATTTTCTTGCAATTTTACCCCTAATTTCAATCAATTGGTAAAAATTAAATTTGATCTCTTAAAATTCAATATTCTCAATTAAGCTCAAATTAGGCTCCCAGACTTAATTTGCACTAATTAAAGTATAATTAAGTTCTTTCACCTAATTAAACCCTTTAATTGAACCCAAATTAATTCTTAAACATAATTAAACTTTAATTTGATTCATGATTAAATTAAATTGGCCTATTAAAAATCTAATTATGTCCATAGGCTTAAAATTTATGCAGTTTCGTCCTGGAATTTGCATTGTCTCTTCATTTTTGGGTAAAATGAAATATAATTAGGCTCCTGATTTTTTCTAAAATTGCAGCTTGATTTTTTTTAATTTGAAATCCTCCCGGCTTGTTTTTGCCAAAATGACAGTCCTTATTTTATTTTTTTATTTTTGAAAGAAAGAAGATGATTTTGGGGAATAAACAAAAAATGAGTTATGACAAACACCATCCTCCTGGTTGAGTGATGTTGTAGCTCTATGGAGCTTCTCTGGGCTAGTATAGTGGTTCTAAAAAGCAATACATATTTAACACAGAGGCCATTAAAAACCATAATAAAGGTCAGTTCCAGGTTATTGTATTGGGGTCGTCGGGCTTGACGATTCCTTTGAATGACTAGCACCACCTCCATGAGTAGTCCAACTTGATTGATAAGTTATTATTGCTTTCAATAGAGTAGTTGTGCCGCTAGTTGCAGGGAGGTCCGTGGCACATCCCATTTCAGGTGTGTTTTGATTATTTTCTATTAATAGCGATAAGGGATGTCAAAAACCAGTTCAGAAAGACCAATTGATGACTTTTTGATCAAGTTCTCATAGATAGCGCCAATGATGGTGGCCCATAAAATCTAAGTAGCTTAGGAGAAAGACTTATATGTTGGATAATCGACTCATTTCGTGGTCAAACATCTGATTCATTCTTATTAACCATGATGATTGGTAGCCAGTACCTCCAAAAGGTTTTTTTCTTTTATGGATTCAGGGACTCTCCGATGTTCAAGTCAGTATCTTTTTTAGAGAAAAAACTGATATTTTTTAGAGAGAGACTCTGAAAATAAATATGCAGTCAAAAATGGAGATCATGAACCTTTTTCTCATTGAAGGATTCATAGGGTCTTTAAAGCTTATGAGCCTTGATTTTGTATGGAGACGAGGGGTTGGAGTGTCATCTTGCCCTGATAGCATGCACTAAAAAGGAAAAATATCCCTGATATATAAATTAAAGTGGCATAAATATCCCTTACACATTATTAATGAGGAATAAATGGTAGGTCATTTTGAAGATTTTTATATGCCTAAGGGTATAGAGAAATAAATATCCTTGACTATAACATTTTATGTTAAGGGTTATGAGAAAAAACAAGCGGAGTCATGTGGCCCAATATAAAGTCTAGAAAGATCATCAATTTTATATTCATTTGGGATTGACAAGATGCTGAGCCCAAAGATGTTGGATCTAACAGCTTGCTAAATCCAAATGTAGTTAGGCTCAGCGTGTAACAGAGCCTGGGGATGTTGTGTGTTGTATGTAGCTTTCCAAACCTACATGTATTTGGGCTCATCGTGTGGCTAAGCCTAGAGATATTAGGTTATCATCATGCCTTTAATTTTTTTAAACATGAATTTTAAGAAAAAATAACATATATAAAACGCACAGTGATCCGTTAATATAAAATTCACTGCACTCAAAAAGATATTTAGTTAACAATATCTTTGGCATTATCTAGTTTAAAGATTAAACTAACTAGCCTTTGGCTTATTACCTTTGATTGGTCAGAATTTAGATGGTGGAATGGCTAGTTGATGATGAATCCAAGGATGTTGGATCTAGGAACTTGCTAGAATCAAATGTAGTTAGCCTCAACATGTAACAAAGCTCGAGGATGTTGTGTGTGAGACGTAGCTTTGCAAACCTACATGTATTTGAGCTCATCGCGTAGCTGAACCTAGAGATATATATTGGGTTATCATCATACCTTTAATCTTTTTAAACATGATTTTTTTTTAAAAAATAACATATATAAAACACACACTGATCCATTAATATAAAACTCCTTGCACTTAAAAAGATATTAGTTAACAATTTATTCAGTTAATAATGTCTGTGGCATTATCTAGTCTAAAGATTCAACTAACTAGACTTTGGCTTATTACCTTTGATTAGTTGGAATGGTTGATAATCATTTGAAAGAAATGGAAGGGAAGATGCAGCTACTCCCTTTATTTATCAATCTGAATTGCTGCAACTCTTAACTAACTGAGTTTTAATAATTTATAAAAACTTGTTTTGCTTGACTTTTTTTAAGTCAATATCATTTTTTATAAATAAAATTAAATTGTTTTGGATTGATTTAGATTAATTTGTCTAATCTATAACTTAAATCTTGAATTGGGTCAAGTGCTGAGTAGATTTAGTATATTTATTGTTGTGTGTAAAATTTAACAAGTAATTATTTCCATATTGAGCGACTACAATTTTTTCTTCTTTTTCTTGTCGCTATTTACAGGAATTGCTCAATATGGGAACAAGGGAATTTGCTATTTTAAATGTAGGGCCAAGAGGTTACCTACCAGCCACAAGACTAAGGAAAGAACTCCGTGGTGATAAATGTGAAGAAGGATTCTTGACGACTTTCTCGACTTTCTGTTGTTTAAAGGAAATTCTTTGACCAGCGGATGCGAATTGTAATCACTCCTCTGTGACATCATCTCTAAATATTTATGATTTTTTAAAAAGTATTTTTAATTGTAGTTTATAAAAAATAAATTTAAAAAGAAATATATATTTCATTAAAATGGATATATATAAAATGAATCTTTATATGTAAAATAAATAAAAAATATTTTTTATAAATAAAAAATAAATTATTTTAACTTCTATTAAGTTAAAATTTGAAACGCAATTATAAATAAAAATCAGTACAAAAACCAGAGGTTATTTAATTAATAATAATACCTCATCGAAGTTTTCTTATACCTACCGTCTTTGAATTCAAATCTATCTAAAAATAAATAAATAAATATCAATACCTTCAGTTGTATAAATTCATAAAGATTCAACTACCTAGCCTTTGACTTATTTGTCTGAATTGTTGAAACGTGTCCAAATCAGAGTTGTTTATCATATTTCATCATCTAAAAGGTCTGAGGAAGTACTTTAAAACTTTAACTTATCCTTAAAAATAATAATAAAAAAAACAACAAGTATTTTTTATTTAAATCAGTTTGAGTGTTAGTTAAGATCAGATCTTTTCTTGGGTAATTTAAAAAACGCATCTTTATATATTAAAATTAAAAGAAATTTAATAATGCATTAATTTATTTTATCTGTCCACAATTATGTTTTTCCAAGCCCCCCTTTTTTTTTAGATTATAAGTTGTCAACACGCATGGATATGGACGCGTGACCACTATAACTAAGTGAAAGAGAAGAGCGAAGCGATATTGGGAACAAATAAGTAATGGCTGCATCAAAATTAACCTTCAATTTTCTTCTGCTCAGTTTCCTTGCCAGCCTTCTCATCCCAGAAATCTCCCTATGTGATCACTCTAGACAGCCAAAAAGACATGTTGCCATGTTCTTATTTGGAGATTCAATCTTTGATGCAGGAAACAATAACTACATCAATAATATCAGCGTTTTCTATAGAGCAAATTATTGGCCATATGGAGAAACCTTCTTCCACTTTCCTACTGGGAGATTCACCAATGGCCGTCTCATTGTCGACTTCATCGGTAAGTATTGGAAAGTATAATATGAATCATTTTTCGAAATTGTTGTTAAGTTCTTTGGGTTAATTTAAGATTTTTTTTCTTCTAATGGATGCTTACATCTGCAGCAACAAAGATCGGTCTACCGTTCGTCCCCCCATATTTACAACCTGGTATTAATTTCACTAATGGGGTAAATTTCGCAAGTGCTGGAGCTGGTGTCTTTCCTTTAGCTAATCCTGAAGTGGTAAGTGATAGTCCCAGTTTGCACTTCACGGGACTGGTAGAAATAGCTGAAAGGTTATGTACGTTTTGTGCTTCAAAGTCTAACCATTGCCTTATTTTCCAGATTAGTCTTCGCATGCAACTTAGCAACTTCAAGAACGTGGCCATTTCGATGGAGGAGCAGATTGGGGACAAAGAGGCAAAGAAACTGCGGAGCCAAGCAGTCTATGCGACTTGTGTTGGAGCCAATGATTACACTTATTTTGTTGATAATTACCCTAATGCTACTCAGCTTGAGCAAGATGAATTTGTGAACAATATGGTGGGTAACTTGACAGATTTTGTAAAGGTAATATCAATAAAGTTTCTCCTTTTTTTTTTTTTTTTTATAAATAAAGTTTCTTATAAATAGTAGTGTGTATAGGGGTGATCATTTTCAGTTCGGTTTGGTTTTTATAAAAAAAAAAAGTAACCAAACTGAATTTTTTTTTAAAAAAACCGAAACCGAACCAAAACCGGTTCAAACCGACCGGTTTTGGTTCGGTTCAGTTCAATTTTTTAGGAAAAAACCGGTTCAAACCGGTTTGGCTCGGTTTTTCTGGTTTTACCTGGTTTTTCCCGGTTTGGCTCGGTTTTGGATCGGTTTTTTCCAGTTTGGGTTCGGTTCAGTTCGGTTTTTTTGGTTTCAGGCTTATAAAATCGAAACCGAACCGAACTGGTCAGTTTTTTCAAAATTTTAATCGGTTTAATCGGTTTTTTTTCAAGGTTCGATTTTTTCGGTTTTTTTTTTCTGGTTTTCTCGATTTTTCAGTTTTTTTACTCACACATAGTGTGTGCTTGTATAAAGGGTTCCTAATTAATTTATCAACCTCTAATCCAGTAATTGACTTAGAACTAGAACCAAGTTAGTGGAAATTAACCTGGTCGAGCCTAGATAACGCGCAGATCAAGCTATAATCTTATTATAACTTGATCAAAATTTCATTTGACTTTTTTTGTAAATGAATGCTGTTTTAGTTTTTTTTTTTTTATAAAAAAGGAAATTCTTAAAACAAATCATTTTAGATTTATCCTGTACCCAGGACTTTGCTTGTACTTGTATACATAAATCAATAAAATACTGAAAATATTTCTTTATTCATATAAGTGTATTGTGTGTAAAACTTAGCAAGTAATTATTTACATATTGAGCTTCTTCGCATTCTTTTTCTTTTTCATTGTCGGCATTTGCAGGAATTGTACAATTTAGGTGCGAGGAAATTTGCTATTTTAAACGTAGGGCCAAGAGGTTGCCAACCAGCCGCAAGACAAAGCGAAGATCTCCGTGGTGATGAATGTGATGAAGTATCATTAGAGATGATAAAGAAACATAACAGTGCTGCATCTAAAGCCATCAAGGAATTGGAAAGCAAACTATCAGGATTCAAATACTCAATTGCAGACTTCT
>Ga0307517_10010167_pt1 | contig 13207 bp, 20 predicted proteins | sample 23_EM_MG_FD_194515 | JGI IMG/M metagenome (GOLD analysis project Ga0307517, IMG submission 194515) | Populus trichocarpa ectomycorrhiza microbial communities from riparian zone in the Pacific Northwest, United States - 23_EM | ecosystem: Host-associated > Plants > Roots > Unclassified | place...
TATTCACCCTCAAGGTTTTGGTTGAATCTCTTGATCGAGCCTTTGAAAATGTGTGCGAACTCGACCTCGTTTTTCATTTTGACGAGGTATGTAACCCAATCTTTGAACCATTCTCAACCATAGATGACGCACAGGTGCATCACATCCTTGCGGAAATAATACAGGGCGGTCTTGTCCTGGAGACCAATGTTGAAGAAATCGACGTGTCTGGTATGTGGTTCTCGATATTTTTCCTTTGGGTCTAATTCGCCCGAGAAACTTTATTTACCATTACAATTTCCGTTCTTCAGTCCAAAAAGCTGCCCGAGCACGAAAGGATTCGTTTGCATCATCGAATCCGCTATCTTTAGGTGGCGGTGGACTGGGGTCACGAAGTGGGAATATGAAAACCCCTTTGGGTTGGTTAACAGGAAAACTAACGGGTGTTGGATCACGATAGAGGCTATCGGGCACATATAATATGATTATATGATTCATTCTGCGAGGCTCGGTGGGATTTATCGATAAAAGTGCTTATGGTTGCAGATTCACCCTCTTATTCAGTATGTAGATAGATATGTACGTCAATAGGTTCAACCCAACCCGAGGGATTACAGTATGGCACACGACAAACACAGGACTCAAGTCCTTTGAGCGCGGAAGGTATCCAAAGGGATGTCTGTAAGGAACTTGTCAGACTACACTAGCCAGAGGTCAACTAATTTAATTTGGTGCAGGAGGTGGCGCCAACGAGGTGCCTAGAACATTTGTTAGTTAAAGAACCTGGAATTATATCGTGACAGACGTTTCTTCTTTTTCTTTCCTCCCCCGACTGGCCCTCGGTTGGGCTCCTGTGGTAGAGCTACTGTTGGCCCACTTGATAATACCTCCTGAGAAGGTGGGGCGGGAGTCGCAGAAGAACGCATTGCTGTTGTAGCGGGTGTATCAGGAACGATGGTTTCTATGTTTTGGGATGATGCAGAAAAAGACATCTTGGAATGGACTGCAGTTGTTCTCATGGCGTTCATTAGCAATATGTTATTTTGTTGCCTCTTAGGAACTTCAGTTCGTTTCTCTTGGAGCATGTCGGGATCAGCTGTGGAGTCAGCACCAGTAGACTCCGCCTCTTTTTTTTGTGAGTCCTCTGACAGAGATGGGTCGGTGACAGGCCACACAAAACCAGTACGAGGAGTATAGTCGGGTCGGTGTTTTCGCAATATATCAAGCGATGATTGAAGTGCAGATAAAGATGTAAGCTGGCCGGGTCAGTGGGAATAGGAACAACGAGAGAGTAAGAAAAAAATTCACCAGACGGTTGGAAAGAACCGTATAAACATCCGGGGCCTGGTAGATACGATTGTGCATGATAAAATAGGCTGCCAAGGGCCGTACTAGGTGTGTTGTGTGAGCGTGAGACGGACAATGGCCAGCCTCGGCGCGGACCTTCATCTGGAGACAAGCGTTCACGCTTTTGTATGACAAAGAAGGACGAAGGTTGAGGTTGGGCATGGACAACCGCAAATTCAGCGCCAGTGAACCGCCTTGTACCCTTTTAATGACATTGAGTGAGGAAGTCGCGTCATTGACTGACCTAAGTTCGGCTGCTTCGTCATTGACTGGAACTCCGGTATGGATTGTTTGCATGCGCAGAACCTGATTATTGCTTTGCTTATCATAGAACATGGACGTCGCAAAGTACTCGAAGACGTTCTCTACGGTCAAGGGCCCATTTGCCTGCGAACGAATGAGCTCGGGTCTGGCAGAGGGCCAAAAGAGCCAACCTGTAACCATTCGTGCCAGATGAAGAAACGATGAGAGTAGTCGTCTGGAGGGTGGAGGTCATTTATATCCATTTGGCTGCTGTGTGGTGGGGGTTGAGAGCCAAAGGAATGGGTGACCAAACTGGATCTTCCATCAATTCAATTCAAGATTTTCTCGTTCTCACCAAGGCTTTGCATCCGCTGTCCTGGTTTGACGCAATGGCCCTTATTACTGTCCCCATGCTCCAACTTTTTCCCCCCCGGTCTTATGGCTCAAGTCCATTCCCAGAGGGATTCCCCGTCGGTTTCGTCCAGAGCAAAAAGCGGGGTGGCCCACGGTCTCAGCACCCTCGTCCACCATGTCAAGCGACATGTCGGCGTTGGAATCGTCTGTTCTGTCGCATATTTCGACCCGTACGGCGCACTTGTATTTTCTCGAATGCAGTACATACTCACATTTCTTCCAGCGGCAACTGGAGCGTTGACCTCCAAGCTGGCTCGAGTTTTGGTTATCGGCCCATGCTCTTCGTGATTCTTATGGCTGGACTAGGTGCCATCGTTCTTCAGGCAAGATCACCGCTACCCACTTTACTTGAGCCAAGAAATTATTTTTTCATTTAGACGCTGTCTTGTAAATTAGGTTGTGTTACAGGACTTGGTAAATTTACCCCCGTGCCTGCATGTTCGCTGCTGAATAGGCCTGGTTGTTCGTGCAGATCTTGCAAGCCACTGCAGACTCCTCTTGCACGATCATCCACGCCATCCTCGACTTGTGCGGTGGCTCATGCTATATCCCCTCTATGTTTTGTCGGAAATCGCTATCATCTCAACTGACCTGGCCGAATTGCTAGGTTCCGCCATTGGGTTTTGCCTTTTAATACCCAAGCTTCCTCTGTGGGGTGGTGTCGTGCTCACTGCTGCCGACGTTTTGATATTTTTATCCTTCAGTGACCCTTCCCGTGGCCAAGGTCGGCCTGTCAGAGTGTTTGAATTTACAATCATAGGACTAGTCAGTCCCTTCATTCAGCTGTGGACATGATCTGATGTTGCGGTATCCAGGTCCTCGCTGTTTTCTCCTGTTTCATTGCGCTTCTTGTAAAAGCGAGCCCAGATTGGTCCCAAGTCTTCATGGGGTACATCCCAAGTAAGGGTTTATTCCATTCGCGACCTGACGCTGTATACACCGGTGTGACTATTCCCCTCCTCGTTAGCAATGGAATTCATTTTCCCCCCTTAACAAATAGCCGTTGGAATTTTGGGTGCTACAGTCATGCCCCATGCCTTGTTCTTGGGCTCGTCATTGGCAACCCAAGACCGTGTCAATATCGCTCCGCTGGAAGACAATTTGTCACCTCCTGCATCGAGCCGGGCTGGCTTCAAATCGAAGGTCCTGAAAATCGTTAACCCTTTATTCCGAATCACCCGCGCAGACAGAACGGTCTCAACAATTGACTATCGCACGAAATACGGTGAACGCGACAACAACTCTTTGACGTTTATCAATCAGCACCTATCGCATGGGATTGCGGATGTCGTCATTAGTCTAATTGCTCTGGCCATCCCAATCAATTCTGCGTTAGTTCCATCTTCACAACCGGGAAAATACTCGCTGATGGAAAAATTGGTGAAGAATCCTCATATTGGCAGCGGCTGTGTTCTTCTACGGACCTGATAGCACCTCTGGTTCTCCTGCAGGGCTGTTTGAAGCCCATGACTTTATCACCAACCGCCTTGGCAATGGTCAGTCTCTTTTCTCAGGTTGGCTGTCGCGTTAAATGTCGGAAATCTATAGGCGCCGGGGTGATTTTCGCCCTTGCTCTCGTATGTGCCGGGCAAACATCCAGCATTACGGTAACACTAGCGGGTCAAATTGTATCCGAAGGGTTCATTGAGTGGAAAGTTTCCGTATGCCAGCTTTTGCCGTGTCGATCCCACCATTCTATTCTAATTTCTCCACCCGGGTTCATTTCTTTAGCCTTTTCTCCGGAGGTTGATCACACGGTGCATTAGCCTAATTCCCTCTGTGGTTGTTGCCGTTGCGGTGGGGCGAGAGGGCATCAACACACTTCTGTTCGCATCACAGGTGGTCCTCTCCATAGTTCTCCCATTCGTGGCGTTTCCCCTCATTTACTTGACCTCGAAGGAGGCGGTCATGCGAGTGCAAAAACCACCACAAGAGGCAGAAGTAGTTGACCAGACGAAGACAGAGCCGGAGCAGACTTCCGCTGCGTTCGAGATATCTGATTTGGGAGAGTCACAAACGGTTAAAACAGCATATCAGAACCAGATTGTACGGAGCGTGGAGGAGACAGCGGACTTTAGCAACGGCCTAATGCTAGCCTCCCTGGCCTACGTCATTTGGTGTATCATTTTGGTTGCTAACGCCTATGCAATTGCTATGCTGTTCCTGAGGTAGTTATAAATATTAGAAATTGTTCCCTTGTGTTATCATCCCGTAGTAATTTGTAGTCCTCACAATCTCCGCTTATGAGTTCAGCTTGCCAACAATGGTGCAGATAAAATAGTAGTTCAATTTGAATTATTGGTGACAACAAAGCAGCGGCTAGCCAAAAGCAAATTCCAGTCCGAAGTGGGTAATATAGTGGCGAGAGATAGTAAGAATGCAAGGAGAGTTGGGGCATCGAGGGAAACAGTCATGAAGCAAAAAACAGAAAAAAACAAAAGTAAGACATATAATATATAATATTCCATCGTAACTACATGGATATTGGCAATGAAAAATGAGAGAAATTCAATCGAGATCACGTTCGTCGCGGGGCCGAGTCCTGTATACTCAACGGTACGATACGTGACACAGCGGTTGACGCAGGGCGGGACGGCAAACTTATGCGCCAAAAGACGCAAATAAGTCATACATATAAAAATCACCGACGAGCACATAGAAGGGGTGGCAAGCAAGTGCCTGCAGTTGGTGTTAGTTGGATGAAGTAAAGGAAATAAAGGATCACAACAGGGAAACGTACACAAAGGGGGGTAGAGCGGGTAACTGCTTGGTCGTCCTCATATTTACTTGATGTCATGGCAATCACAGTCTGCGCTTCGGCCAACCCATCCTTTGCCGCAAGAGTTGCACCATCCACGGGGAGCACTCTCAACGCCGATAGCCTTCTTGGAGGAGGGGAGGAGTGATGAACTGACGGCTTCATCGCGATGAATGCTAATGAGATGACGACCCAGGTCATGCTTCCTGCTGAATGACCGGCCACACGAGCGCTGGGGGCAGACGTGGGGTTTTAACCGGTTTGGGTCATGGGTAGCCATGTGCGTTTTCAAATTGTAGGCTCTCGCAAATGCTAGAAACGGAATATTAGCACGAAAAGAGAAAAAGCAACTTGATGCTACGAACCTCTCGGGCAAGCGGAGCACCGATATTTCTTCCGTGGGTCACCTTTGTACTCGTCGAGCGGTTGGGGGGTAACCGACGCTAAGGTAGGGGGCTGAGAAGAAAGATGCAAGGGAGAGACGGTGGGGTGGTGAGAAGGAGTGTACCCAGGGTGTGGATAATAATCCGACGAAGTTGTGGGACCACGTCTTGGTGACCCGTAGTCGGAATAGCTCGTGCGGGCAACATAAGGCTTCTCAAAAGCCTTTGCATTCGTCATGGAAACGGGTGGACTGTGGGGAGGGGTAGGCGGCAGTGCGCCAAATGAGGTGGGGTCGTTGACATCATCCATAATGTTGATGTTGCTGGGCTGAACCCCGGCGTATTCGGAGCCAACTCGGAGTCGTGGGAAGTCCATGTCCAGGTCAAAATCGAAGAGTTGGGTGTTGTTGACGGAGGGGGAGGCAAAGGTAGAGACTTGCTCGTTGTAAAATGACTCGGAGTGGGAGGACAAAGAATCGTAGGACTCTGACGAGACGGTAATGGTAGAAAGGGGTCCCTGCCACTGCGATTTCTCGGCTCTAAAGAAGCTGTAGGCGTCGTTTGAATCTACAGTCAAGAGTTGCAATTGATCGGGGAAAGCAGCCAAGTTTGAATCGATATCGGACTCGAAGAGGTCAGGGTGGGGTGCGACGACGTCTGAGGGCGAGTGGAACGAGAAAAAGTCGAGGCTTTGCTGCTGCTTGACGAACTCGTTGTTGTAAGCCTCCAAGGCATGCGCATACAACTGTGCTTCCGACATTGTTTAATAGATACTGCGGAGGCTAGCAGAGTCAGAGGGGGATGAAGATGGGGGTTGGAAAGAAAGCTGGCTCATGAACAGCCCCTCGCATATAGAGCTGCTGCGCACTTACGTCAGCATTCTCTTGTCACACACGGCAACAACTGACCGCTTTCATATATCGACCGCGCGGAAAACTGGCTGCCCAATACCCCCTTTTCAATCGAATAAACCCCTTTTCAATCGACAATTGCTATCGCGTTTCGAGTCATGTTCCTACTGCGCAAAGGTCAATAGTGCAGACGTGTTCAGACGTGGAGGTTTGGAGACGTGCAACGTCACCGCACGGCAGCCAACACGTAACTAACCAAATCAGTCATGATAGTAACGGCTCCACATGGTTGGGCGCTCATTTTACGATGGCTATCGCATCTATCACGCTATCAAACTTAATAATTTCATTGGAATCATGGCCCGCCTAGCTCAATCGGATAGAGCGTCAGACTCTTAGGCGGGTTAGATCCGTGGATCTCAAATATCTGAAGGCTGCGAGTTCGACCCTCGCGGTGGGCTAATGTTAACTTTTTTTCTAAGTTCATTTATTTTGTACTTTACAGATCTGCTCCGTGAATGAAAACTTATGGAACGAGGCACCAACACTTACGATGTACGACGAACAACACAAAACGACCCTCATCTCCTTCTTAGCTCAGTTGGATAGAGCGCGTCACTAGTAATGACGAGGTCAGTCGTTCAAATCGGCTAGAAGGAAAGCGACTTTTTTTGACAACCTGAGGAGAGATACTAATCGCGATGCACCCTCAAAGATACTGGCCTCTGGCCCGCCTGAGCTAAGAAGGACATCGTTGAAGTTTTGGAGGTACTGTAGTCTTCAAAAGGTTCTGCCCCAGGACAGTCTTCCTCCCCATATCAATTGTTCTTTTCTTTCTTAAATGGAGTATGAAGTGTTCAAGTTACATCGGTTATTGTGCCTTCCTTTATATGAGAGGGAATATATCCACCACAACAATCGCACCCGTCGAAGGCTGCCAGCCGCTGCATGATATCACCAATGGACATGTTCCCACAACTTTCCTTGAAATCGCGGAGAATCTCAATTACTTTCCTCGTCCCAGGTAACCCAGGGATGTCGTAGGTGCGCTGATCATCAACTGAGAGGTGAAGCTTAACTCCCGCTCGAGCTGCAGCCATCAATAATACAAGAGCTTTGACGATAGGGTCACCCCCAAAGGATCCTGCTCCCCACAATGGGGCCGCGATGTCTTTGATATGAAGTCGAGCAAGAGCCAGGAATCCGGTATGCGCCTTGCGTAAGTCCCGCGAGAGGATGGAGGGATTCAAATCAACTATGGCTGTCGACGATGCAGATACATCGACCTCGAAGGCGTCGATGAACAAAAAAGTTTGTTCACGGTACCTAAGGAAATAGCTTCTCGTCCTTGCCCTTTCCATTTAGTTAAAAGCACATTCCCAAATACCAAAAGCGCAGCGTCTGACGGTACAGGGGGTGAGACGAAGAGTGCCCCCATTGGGAGCAGTGGGGGACAAGCTGCAGTCACAAGCTCTTCCTGTGTACATGCTGCACCAAACCCAGGACATTTATTTGATGCGACCAGTGTGCATGCGATACTTGGATGAGGAAAGGGTACCATTGCAGTGGAAACGGGGTCGATAATGAGGTATTCGAAAAGAGGGATGGTGGTGCAGATTTTCCAAGGGGCGAACTCGTCGAGGCTGTTTTCTCGAGGATTAGATGAATATTGATAAGTGACGTACGAACTTTCCTCCTCGGAAGGAAGGAAGTAGGTGAATACAGATGACAGATAGCCTGACACTGCGTTTTCCAAGGGCTGTGGCTCCGAGTACCAACAAGCGAAGGTGCACCCCCAGGTATTACCTTTGGAAGGTTGAAGAGTATTAAGGATTTGGTGCGCGAGCAAACATTTGATTTTGGAAGTGGATAATTGAAGTAATGGGTTGGACTCCTGAAGATACGGTACGCCATGGCTTGGAAATGCATCGGGCAAGCATAAGGCTGCGTCAAGGATATGGTCCAGAAGTGCCTTGCTTGCTTGAGATTGTGGATCGAGGAATTTCTGAAAGATATAACGTTGAAGAAAGCGAGTGTTCAAATTACCGTTCATATGCGTTGAATATGATAAATCTTCAATTAAATTGGGAAGGTGGAAGAGATCATAACTCGAGGAAGCACGGAATTGAGCAATGGATGAGCTGATAACCGCCCAATGGGAGGGATTTTCCTCGTCGCAGATTCCTAGAGGGTCAAGGGAAATGAGTGATGGGTGTGAAGGAAGAATATAACGCTCCGAATCAGAATGGTCCATGCGGGCTTGCGCAAAGCGCCAGAAAACCCGAAATGAGTGAGGTATGTGCGCGTGAAACTTTCCACTCATGATGAGTCATGAGCTGATACAGCTTGAGCAAATACTTCAACGACTAGTAATATTAATAAGTACACGTTTTGCTTGGCTGGTGCTGCTGGAAGTCTATCGAGAGAAGAGTCTGCTCCACCAAGTCTTCGGCCGTTTACGAGCTCTCGAAGTACCCAGCTTCGCTTCCTCAACTGCGAGCGAACCTGGCGAGGCATGGCGTCGCTTGTATTCTGCAGGCGTTTCGGCATTTGCACCGCCTTTCCACATCCCTCTACGTGCAGCCCTAGATCGGCATTAGCGTAGGGAGAGGATACGCAATCGCGCTGCTCACTTCGATTCCGCTTCTAGTCGAAGGTAGCCCTCTTTTCCCAACTTTCCATATTCGGCACCAGCCTGGACGAGGCATAGTCAGTGACCGCAGGCGGTAAGGTTTCAGGTCCTTACCTGTTCGTAAGTCACTGCCCACCCTGATTTCAACATCTCTTCTGGGAGATTCTTACCATGGAATAAAAATCCAGGCAATATTCGGGGGGAAAGGGAAACTTGAGCAACCTGTGGGTCATGAATGCAAAGCAATCACAAAATGACCTTTCTTAACACTTACTATACGAGAATATTGATCTCTCCTTAATAATTTGACATAAACCTTCTTCCCTAGGATAAGTTCTCGAAGCCAGGCCAAACTTTCTGCAGCGTAGGGCTGGGCGGGCTTTCCAAAGTGTCCTGCCTTGAATAAGTAAATGGCTGCATTCAGGAGGAAATATATGACGCAGAAGTATAAGTGCAAGTACCTCTGGAGCATCCACTCCAGCGATTCGGATGTGCAAAGTCTCATTTTTCAAATCTGTGGCACCTTCAACACGCCAGGATAACCAAAGCAATGATTACGCTCCACCTTTCGATAACGTCGGTATGCGCCTGAGTTTCAACGGCCAAGAGTAGCCTCCAAGGGTAGGGGTATGGAAGAATCTGAAATTGTCCGCGTCTCCCACACTTCACACTCATAAGTACTGATTAAATAAATCAGGACCGAGTCCGGGGCTCACCTGGTCACCACTCCTTTCAGCCACCGTTTCCTCGTGAGCAGTTTGGGGGTGACCCATTCACTGTTCCGGATCCTCTGACCAAATCTCTTGTATACCAAAATACTCGACATGGCCGTTGCTGATCCCAGGGAAAACGTTGCCAGTGCTGCCACAGCAGGAGGTAACGCATCGAACTTTGCCTTCAGCCTTTTCATCATCGTGTCAAACTCTTGAGTAGCTGGGGTATTGCTCTCCGATCTTGTCCATAAGAGCCATGGTATACCCGACATCCGACGGCTCAGATTTTACAAAGTAGAGGGAATGGTTAGGGTATACTCGACACTCGGCATTGGCCGCATTGCCCAGAAATCGTGGCCAATTTTAAGTATCAAATATCTTCTGTTCCGTTTCCCACCAGCGGTGTTTAGGGCCCAGGTTTCGTTCCAATTTTACGATTCATTTCTCTTGTAAAGAAATAGTTCGCGTCAAAGTTATGAACGCTTTCCCTCTCTTCCCCCTTTCCCATTATTTTATTTCTTTTTTAGTGCCATATTTATGTAAGTCGACGACAATCGTCGGGCCGCAGGCATTGACGCGAGAAAGCCGGCCCTTAAGCTTGTCATCACCTTAGCAAGGGGTGTTCTTTAATTCTCATTTCCCCAAGATCTCCCAAGATACCCTTTCTTTTTCAACATGTCTGGATTCGACGCGAATCGTGTCTACTCCGTTTCTGTGCACGACCTGCCTGCTGCCGCGACACCTGACTCCCCTTCGGAGACGGAAAAGTTACTTGTTGATTTCATCCTCCAGTTTCGCGTCGGAGGAGAATTTATTTACCGGTTTGTTACCTTCCTCTGCTTGGAATGTCACTCATTGACTATTTGCAGTGATAAGCTGCGCGGGAACATCCTCCTTAAGCAACACGTCCTCGAAGTCGACCTTCGGCATGTCAGTATTTACCACGATGAATTAGCCCATGCCATCCAAGACAGGCCAGCAGACGTGTTGCCATTGGTAAGTACACTTATGTGAACTGAAAGTCTTCCCTATAACCGAACTTTTTTTCCAGTTTGAAAATGCGGCGACTAAAGTCGCACGAAACATCCTCTACCCTTTAGCGGCTAACTCGACGGATCGAACAGAAGCAGCCGCCGAGGCAATCCCAAAAGTTCAAATCACGGTCAAATCGGGCCTCAACCTCCTCCAAGTCCGTGAACTTACTGCAAATACCATGAACAAACTTGTGCGGATGCCAGGAATCGTCATTTCTGCATCGGTCCTCACCTCGCGAGCAACAAAACTTCACCTTCAATGTCGCGCGTGCCGATCCACGAAAATCGTATACCCGCAAGCTGGTCTGGGTGGTCTCGCCAGTGGCTCGGATCGTGGATTGCCCCGTGTTTGTGATGCACCGGAACCCGAAGGACAGAAGAAGGACTGTCCACTTGACCCCTACCTGATCATCCATTCGAAATCCACATTCGCAGACCAGCAAATTCTCAAACTCCAAGAAGCACCTGACATGGTACCCGTTGGAGAACTTCCTCGACACATGCTTCTTAGCGCCGACAGATACCTGACCGGTAAGGTTATCCCAGGTTCTAGAGTCATCGCCTCTGGAATTTTTTCGCAATACCAGTCGGCGAAGAATGTGAGTACATGAGATCCCCCTAGGTCACTTGCTAAGCTCTTGTGCAGAAAAGTGGGGGAACTGCTGCTTTGCGACAATCTTATATCCGCCTTGTGCATCTCGAATTGATGTCGCCTGCGGGTGCGGGAAGTTCAAATCCATTCGGTGCCCAGTTCACGCCTCAGCAAGAAGAAGAGTTCGGAGAAATGTCGAGGAGCGAAGGTTTTTATGAACGATTCGCGAAAAGTGTTGCCCCAAGTATTTATGGAAGTCTCGGTATGGCCCAATCTTTTCATTGAGGAATGGAAGGGAAACTTATTTGGATTTAGATATCAAGAAAGCCATTGCATGTCTACTATTTGGAGGCTCAAAGAAAGTCTTACCAGATGGGATGCGCCTACGAGGAGACATCAATGTTCTGCTGCTTGGTGATCCTGGTACTGCAAAGAGTCAACTGCTCAAATTTGTGGAAAAGGTAAGCACTGAGTGGCTGAGTTACGGGGGTGCAGCGATGAAATTACTTGTAGGTTGCTCCAATTGCGGTCTACACTTCAGGCAAAGGTTCTAGTGCTGCAGGTCTGACAGCAGCTGTTCAACGTGACCCGATCTCCGTGCGTTTTCTGATTTTGCACTTTCACCCTCCACTGAAGGATTGATGCCCCAGCGAGAATTCTATTTGGAAGGTGGAGCAATGGTCCTTGCGGATACCGGGGTTGTCTGCATTGATGAGTTTGATAAAATGAGAGATGAGGATCGAGTGGCCATTCACGAAGCCATGGAACAGCAAACAATTTCGATTGCCAAGGCAGGAATAACGACCGTGCTGAACTCGAGGACGAGTGTTCTTGCAGCGGCTAATCCAGTGTTCGGAAGATATGATGATGCTAGGAGTCCTGGCGAGGTGCCCGAACTTCTTTCCATTGCATTGGAAGGTGATCTGACATTCCTCAACAGAATATTGACTTTCAAACAACGATTTTATCTCGGTTTGACATGATTTTCATTGTAAGGGATGAACATAACGAATCTCGAGATAAAGTGAGTTACCTCATATTCCCTTTGCACCTATCTTACACCATTTTTCAGATGATCGCGAAGCATATAATGAACATTCACATGAACCGGCCCAATCTGAATGGAGATGAAAACGGCAATTCTGTCGGGGAGATCGACCTTGACAAGATGAAGTCCTACATCGCGTATTGCAAAAGGTGCAAATATACACATCTAGACAGTAGAGTAACCTCTAATATCTCTCAACCTAGCAAATGTGCTCCCAGGCTATCCGCAGAAGCCCAAGAGATGCTCAGTAGCCATTTTGTTTCATTGAGAAAGGAAGTACAAAAGGTCGAACAAGACAATGACGAACGAAGCTCGATCCCAATTACCATTCGGTTTGTTTACTTTCCTCGTATTACCGTTCTACGTTGATGTTAAGCGTCTGTAAAATAGCCAACTAGAGGCCATCATCCGGATATCCGAATCTTTAGCCAAAATGACTCTGACGCCTGTTGTCCAGAATCATCACGTCGAAGAGGCCATCCGTTTGTTCAAATTCTCCACTATGGATGCTGTGTCCGCAGGCTCGGCTGATGGGCGCTCGCGTGGCGAGCTTAACGAAGAGATGACACGGATTGAACGCGAACTCCGCAGACGCCTTCCTGTTGGATGGAGTACGAGTTATCAGAGTTTGATTCGGGAATTCGTGACACAGCAAGGTTATTCAAGTCATGCCCTGGAGAGAACCCTGTTTGTCCTCGAAAAACGAGAAGTTATTCGCTTCTCTGGTCAGGTTCGTCCTCTCTACCTCGTTCACCTATTTTGTCCTCTGTATGTTCACAGTTTCGTTCTATAGAAAAAGGTTGTGCATCGCGTCGGTGTCTAGTGTTTCTCTCGAAGTTCGAAGTGTTTATCCTCACTGCTGTCCATTTGCATGTAATTGTGTGCTTTCTAATTTTATGTGAAGCGCCCATCTTGTTGTTAGTAATTTAAGGTTGCCTTATGTTATCGCCCGCCTAGCTCAATCGGATAGAGCGTCAGACTTTTACGAAGGTCCGGGTGATCGGTCACTTAGTGATCTGAAGGCTGCGAGTTCGACCCTCGCGGTGGGCTAGTTGTTTTTTTTTTTTTTTTTCCTCCACCTTTCAATGCTGCCAATACAATGCACAATACTTTCTTCAGCTGAGTTAGTAGTAGTAGCCTTTGTAAATAATACAGTCATCCACTGGCTAATGATACAGTGAAACCTCAAAAATCAATTTTAACTACATAAGGG
>Ga0307517_10010168_pt1 | contig 13205 bp, 10 predicted proteins | sample 23_EM_MG_FD_194515 | JGI IMG/M metagenome (GOLD analysis project Ga0307517, IMG submission 194515) | Populus trichocarpa ectomycorrhiza microbial communities from riparian zone in the Pacific Northwest, United States - 23_EM | ecosystem: Host-associated > Plants > Roots > Unclassified | place...
GTGGATCGCATTTCTTGGTCATTAAGCCTTGCTCTGCTTGTGTGTGTGTTTTTGTGTTTGTTGTTTCTTCGGTCAGACTCACATCGCACCTCTCATTGTCGACAACCACAAACTCATCACCACTCCCAGAAAAGCCATGGCAAATGTTGTGAAGGAATTCGGCCCTTTGCACCTCATCCCTCTCAATTGCAATCCTCCAGAGAACCTTCTGTGTGAGGCCAGCCCTCTCAAGAGTCTCTTGGAGAGCTGAGATTGAGATTGCAATGTCATGGAAGATTGCCAGATGCCATTGCAGTTCGTTGAGATAGACTGTAGAGTTCCATGCATATATTTCCCTGATAGTGTTCATCACAATCATGCCAATAATTCTTGGCCTTCCTTGAATAGGTGGTGGTGGTGCAGTTGCTGAGCTGAATTCCTCAAAGAGTGCTGCCCAGTGATATAAACTCACCTGTGAAACACAGAGAGTTGAGCAGATGTCCTCTCTAGACCATCCAAGTTCCCAGAGACAAAGAGCACAATCCTTCATATCTGAGCTGATCTTCCGAAAGCCCATTTTGAGAAGAATTGTTAAGGTGCAGGAGATGGGAGGGCTTAGTTGGGGTGTGTGTTGTAGTCAAAGCAGACAATTCCTGATTTGGTAACTATGGAATTGACATCAAAAAAAAAAAAAAAAATCACACATTCTCATCCTTTTCTGGAACAGCTGTAAAATAAAAATTCATTTTCAGTGGACCACTACTTTCAGACTGTTCTCCCTCCAGTTCACTCATTAGTGTACATATCAACTATCAGACACTCATATATTGTTTTAGTAGTGCAGCTACAGTGCTCTATGCAAAAAGATTTATGAAATTCCATTGAAAATTGCCCAAAATCCATGTTTTCGTAAACATGTGCACAGATTCACAGCCACCTGATTCCTCTTTCTTCTGTTCCACTATCTACTATGGTGAGGGGCCAGCCACTATCAAATGACCTATGCAAAGTCATTCTTCATATGGCAAAGTACCTTGATGTGACCTCAATATGGCACTATACTGGCTGTGCAACTCCCTCAATCTGACAAGTTGTTGCTGACTACAGGTGAACTGGAGCCATGATACGTGCCTGTTTGGAGTATGATCGCTGGGGTAGAAAAAGGATAATGAAGGCAAGAGATGTCCATGTAAGTTATCAGCCAGAAATCAACCTCAATGAGGCAAGCGTTTCTGCAGCATCTTGCAATGTGATGTCCTCATTGTCTTGCTGACTTGCCACTTGAGCTACATCTGTTGCTTTATCATCCAATGAGACCTTGTAGAGACCTTCTTCTTGGGTTTTGGTCTAGGCCTTGGTGGTGCAATGGGGGGTGTTGTGTTGCATGCTGGTTTTGGAGTTGGAGCATTCTTTGGTTTCCGTGAAGTCTTTCTTGAAGTGATTGTTTTAGCTTTAGACACTTTAGGCATTGGGAAGAGACATGGGACAGAGTCAAATAAGTGTGGAGAAAGAGTGTAAAGGCATAAAAGAGTGGAAAGCATGAACAATGATTGAGGTAAATGAGAAAGAGGAAGGTGGCTGTGAATCTGTGCACATGTTTACGAAAACATGGATTTTGGGCAAATTTCAATGGAATTTCATGAATCTTTTTGCATAGAGCACTGTAGCTACACTACTAAAACAATATATGAGTGTCTGATAGTTGACATGTACACTAACAAGTGAACTGGAGGGAAAACAGTCTGAAAGTAGTGGTCCACTGAAAACGAATTTTATTTTAAGGAATTGGGCTATAATTTATACATCTTGCAAAAGAACTAAATTAGATAATTCATAATCACTAAAATTTATGGTGATTGGACAGCTGGACACAGAGATATAGGGAGAACAAGTTTGGGGCTTGGAAGGTGCACATTTTGATGTGAAATCACTCGCAGCAAACTTTGCTGCAAACAGCAATAATGTATTCTCTCAGCTCACTACTGTTTTTTGATGTATTTTATTTCATTAGAAATGAGTCATATGCATTGGCTGAGATGTGCTACTGCATATACTCTAGATTTTGACAGTAAGAAATAGCATGCAGATGTCAGAAGAGCATAGAAATGAATGTGTAACCTGTGGGTGACTATTACATCAGCAAAATGTGCAAATTGTTTCTGATGGTTTTCGCTGGTTTCCAGGTCCCCAGAAACCTGGAACTTGGAAACCTGGAAACCATAAAATATATAATAAAAAATGCACCTAATGACTATTATATATACATCCATTAACTATAACTAGAGCATTGCAAGAATGCTAGAGGGACTGAGCACAAAGAGGTAGCCTTTATATATGTAAATCATTCAGGGTTCATTTTCCAGAACATTCCAACATCATGTGACTAGTAGAATGTTCTGGTAAACTAACCCTGAGCTGTTTACTTATATAAAGAGGCTAGTGCTGCCTCAATTCCCCCACTGGCTTTGCCAGTTGTGTACTACTAGTTGGTATATTAAATTTGTAGTAGCTGATAAATAGCTTACTAGTCCTCTTGGGTTTCCAAGGTTTCCACACCATATAAATTTGTGAGGTTTCCAGAAAATGGGACATAGGTGTCCAAGTTCCTAAGTTCCTGGGTTTTCACTGGTTTTCATGGGTTGCCTGGGTTGAGAAACCTGTGGAAACCAAAATGCATCTTTACTGATGACTACTGACTGGCAACTTTAGGATATATTAAACTTAGTGCTTGAAAGTCCAGTTAGTTAACCGGAAATTAACCGAGACCTAACCAGACCCTAACCGTCGAGGACCGCAAAATATCCTAACCGGCGCTAACTGTAACCACGGTCCAGTCCTCGGTTAGTTCCAAATTTATAATTATGACTAACCGACAATAACCATTCCTAACCAGTTCTAACCAGTCTTTCTGTGCTAAAGTTATACTAATTATTTCCCCTATTCACAAGCTTTGTAATGGCTCTAAAATCATAATTTTTGGTTCAGGATTAAAAGAGTTATGATAATTTAAAGATATGTGATGTATCATAGCCCCAGTCACCAGTGTGACGACCTGCTGTGCCGCATCACCTTCCTTTGTTCCCACCACCATCTCACTGCAAGTCCCCACCACCACTTATTTCAAGCCCATGGCAAGCCACTTTGCACCTCTGACCTGCCCATGGTGAACTCGCGAGTTGCCATGTCATCCACAACCTAACGCAAATGCACCACGTCACTGACCCACCACTTTCTCGTTGCCCTTCCCCTCATTGAGGGATGTGGGCATTCACACTCCTTGCCACATCATCGAGCATGTATCGACACTATGGCGGGCATATTAGGCCTATCAACCGAAGGGTGAGCAAATCAACATGGGGTCAGGTGTATCAACTGACAATGGGGGGTAGGTGTATCAACAGAGGAGTGGGTGTATTGACATGGGCAAATGCCTTAATTGTTCCAGAACAGCAAAGGATTAAAAAAATTCAAAATTGCAAACACTCTATTTGGCTGCATATGTAAGCATAACATGTGACTATATGTGGACAAATAGGAGAGGCATTGGTGCTGAAAAAATAGCTAAAAACACATCCAAAACCCTACTCTACTTCATCTAATCAATGGGTCAACAGCCCAAGGCTATCTAGGCACGCTGATAGGATGGTTATGCAACCGGCCCTGAAAATTGTGAGATTTTGCGATTTCTCACCTGAAATAATGTCTACATGGTTCAGAGGGATAATAGCAAAGGCACGCGATGAGAACCCAGTCAACAAGCCTTCAATGACTAAGGTTTCTAAGAAAAGTGCCCAAACAGGGAGCGACAGTAGCAACAGCATGCATGATCTAAGAAATAGGTCGTGTCTGTAGACTCAGAGACATCCCGGAGTAATAGGCTACCTTAGAAACTGCTCTAAGACCTAATCTTCCAAGTTAGGAAACTAGAAGCATCGATTACCAAGGGGGAAGTGAAGAATAAGCTTGCTGAAGATCTGAAAGAATCTTAGAAACTGATGATTATATTCTGGGGACCCGATTTCTAAGATGAAGAATCATCTAAGATGGAGACCGAATGGAAGCCGTCAAAGATATAATGTATCTAAGAAGATGCACGAGTAGTTGAAGACAGCAATCTAGCGTATCGAGCGGCAAAGCCGAATAAGGTTGCCGAAGATCACTCATATCCATAATCGGAGGTATTGATTAAAGATAAGAAACATGATCGTGCAAAAATAGATAAGATGGCACAAAGGGGCGTCAAACAAATGCGACGGCAATTACCAGTTACCTTCTTTGGTAGTGGTAGCGTCTAGCTAAGAAAGACTTGAACTTAAGAAACCATGGACCAGAGACTGAAAGCAGCTTCACAGCTAGGATAAGAAAGCTATCTAAGACAAAAATTGGGTAGAATCCATTCAAGATAGGCTTGACTAAAGGACTGCATGCTGAAAACAACGGTCCTGTATTCTGACTCTAGAAGATGGATGCGGCGGTCAAAGATCATCAGTGATTTTGATCAGAAGCTAGATCAAGAGATAACAGTCATGCATGGAAGGACCAGACAAGGCGTGGTGGCATCAAATAAATGTGACGGGATCTACCAGTTGTCTCTTTTAGAGAGGATGCATGATGAATTGAGATAAAGAAATAGGAACGTGTAGACAGCAGAGCTGCATACATGGTGGACCGGAAGGATCACCAAGAACCAAATAAAAGAAACATGGAATGCACATCTCAGGTACTGCATCTTAGATAGTGTTCCTTGGAATCCTCGAGGTGTCTCGGACTTAGAAATAGGTCAGGTGGCTTGCAGATCTCTAAAAAAGGAATACATGTGACGTTTGGACAGGTTTTCGGATCGTAGAATATATTTTATTGTAAAGATCGAGCCAAACAGTTTGTACAGTATAAGTTTGAGTATTTGTAACAATAAAGCAAGCAACCTTCTTAGCTCTTTTGTTGGTCGATTGGGTAGAGCCCCAGTGTGAGAATGAAAAGACTGAGACGATTGGCTTCATTGTGAGAGATCAGAATGATATAGAACAAGATTTTGTGATCAGAACAGACAAGACATTGAGCTCCAGCGCTTAATTGGTTTAATTGTTGCATCAGACGGCTGAAACAGGCCTTGTGAACAGTTTAAACAGACCCCAGAGCATACAGAACAGTGTCTATGATCTAGAAATTGCAGAATACTCTTATATCTTCGAAATCAAGCAATACAATGGGATCTACATATTTATATTCAATAAACCTTGCATAAAAATTGTACATTTTTGGAAGAACACTTCTAAGACCTCCCAATCTTAGAATTGGTTGTGAATAACTCCTCACCACAATAAATGAACTGCGAGGTGGCAAACAAACCCCTTTGCATCATTGAAAGTCAAATAAATTGCATACCCACCACTATACAACCCACGGCCGGTAGCAAGTACCAGTCACCCCGGGAGAAATTCATTTTCCCCCGTTTTCCTGGGAGTCGACAAGGAAAAGGCAAATCAGGCTTTTTCCCCCGTCTTCTACCCAGGAATTCTTTTTACCCGGTTGCCAGGGATATTCTTCTGCTACCATTAATGCCTGGTTTCAACCAGGCTTTTTTCCCTGTCTCATAACTAGTAATTTTTACTTCTGGTCTGACAGGGATTCGACAAGGAAACTCAAGGCTTTTTTCCCTGTCATAAAACTGGGACTTTTCTTTTGCTTTTTTATCTAAGTACTTTTACGATGTCGTGGTCAAGGCCGCATCCCAAATCGGGCAACCATGTTCAAACACCGCCCCATCATTTCTTTGCTCCCACCACAACCACTGGAAGTACATATACTCAGACCGCTAGCCGCCTCCTACGCGAATGCCCACATGGACCAAGTGTGGGTGAGGACGATAGGGGCATACCATTGCCTGCCACCTCACCGCCCCTGACCACCTCTGCTCTGTCCAATGCGAGTGTGCCAACTCCCTCGTCGAGCAGGTGAGTCGTCCCACTGCGGGTTCAGTGAGCTTGGCACGTCATTAACCACCTAGCACACGCTCGCCGCATCATCCCACCCACTCGCGCTCGCCGCATCCACTCATACTCCTCACCATGTCATCCTCCCCTCTACCCACAGTCGGCTCTTTGGGAACCAACGACAAGCTCGCCGAGTACGCTATGTCATTCATCCATCCAGCACCCCGCCCTACCCTCGCCTCTCCCCTCGTTGAGGGATGTGGGCGCCACGGTGAGCTTGTCTGCCTATCCCACTAAAGTCATTGACCACCCAATGCAGCTCACTGCATCACATACCCCACGGTGAGCTCACCGAGCATGCCACTTCATTGACTCACCCAGCACCCTCGTCGCTCCCTTTCCTCTTAGAAGATGAAGTCCACCTGTATTGCGAACTCAGCAGGAAAGCGAGGCCCAGATCAGCAACGAAGAACCCACACTGCTTCCAGAACCCAGGCTTCGAACGAAACGAAATACATCAACGACAATGAGGATGGCAAGAGGATGAGAATGGTGGGCATCGCAAACCCGTCCCTAATTGAACAAAGGGTTCTTGTAGGGTATCAATGGTTTTTTTGGCCTCGACTTCAGGACCTTCTGTTTGGTTGTGTACTCGCCTCTTATTATTTTACAATACCCGTGTACTGTACACTTTAGTACATAATGTCATTATTGCCGGTAATTTAAACCTGATTTCCAAAGCTCTCAAACCATCTGAAAATCCCTGGAAAACCAGCAAAGTTTCCAAGAGAACATTGTTTGGGATAACTAGGAAAAACTACTTGCTAACCTGGCCCATTCATGACCGGGAATGGCAGACATACAGCAGGTATTTTTTCCCAGTTCTCTCCTAGGCATTCCCGGTTCATTCCCGGGTATGAAAATTCCCGGTTAGACCAAAAAAAACTAGGTAGGCCATACATTATTCCTGGTCAGATGAGAAATACTTATGTGCTTAACCAGTTCTTGGACCAGGAATCTTTCCCGGTCTTGAGTCTTATAGTGCACAGTCATAGTCAGGATTTATTAGTGTCTTTGACACTAATTTTGTGTGGATCATGTCGCTCAGTCATTGAGCCTCGCTCCGCTTGTGTGTGTGTTTTGTGTTTGTTGTTTCTTCGGTCAGACTCACGTTGCACCTCTCAACGCTTGAAGAACCTCCAGAAGCATGTCACAACCCCCAAAAAGGCATATGTTAAAAACATCACAGATAAAGGGGATGCAGATTACAACCATACAAAACAACATGAAACAGCTAACCTTCTTGAGGAAGGCTTTTTCTTCTTCGATAAAGACTCAGACAGTGATGAGGATTCAGAGTATGAAGAAAAGGATATTGACGAAGAAGAGTTAGCCAAGTGAAAAACAAAAACAAAATCTAAATGGAAAAGGCATTACACAGGAAATTCAACATGCAGTGCCTGATGCTATGCTATGAAATGATATCACCTAGAGGCAATAGGCCAGAAATTCATTAATGCGTGGTTTTCAAAGAAGAAGGACTCACCAGATATAATCACAGAGATTTCTGATAATGAAGAGAAGGAGATTACATAAAAGTGACAATGACCTTAAAGAACCAGAAATCGAGAAGCAAATTAACCATCCTTTTTTGAGCCCAAGTCCAGTCAGTTTACTTCTTTGAGTTATTGAGTTAAATTTTATCTGACACTGCAGAAATCAACTGAGATTTCAGCAACAGAGTCTCAAATGAGTCGTCCATCTGACACTTGAGACACGAACACTCCACCCAGCCCAACAGCTCAAGAAACTGTTGCAGAGCTGCTCCAGCAGCTGCAGCGAGGACATTGTCCTAAAGACAACAGCCCTGAAATAGACACCAACCAGCTATTGAATGGTCTATGCTACAAAGACTTCCTTGGATTGCGATGTGTTCAAGCAAAACTTACTGTTAAAAGCAAGGATAAGAAGATAAATGTCTTCTTTCAAAGCTGTATTACATCAATGGTGGCAACTCTGAATCTTTATCTGGACCTGAAGCTCACCTATTCATAGTGCAATGCATCCCTTATTGCTACAAAAGCATCAGAGCATAGGGTAATCTATGCACGAAATTTACGCACCTGGCTGCACTATTATCTCCACTCCAGAAAACTCCCCATGCATTACTATGGAAATTACAACAAGTCAATTCTTGATGATGAAGACTTTGTGCAAGATATCCAGCTTCATTTTACTGAGATCGCAAAAAAAGGGTATATTTGGGCATGGGAGACGGTCATGAGCATAATGATGTCATTAAGTACCAGGAAGAATTCATGGCACATTGGAAAAACTACGAAAAAAGTGATACTTCATTTACAACAACAATGATAAGGTTTTGTCAAAGCTAGTTGGCTTTCCAGTCCCACAAATCAGCTGGTTTCATTTAATCCTTGTGACATATGATGAGTTGACATTTTGTTAAAGTACAGAAAAGTGACCAGACTGGGGATTGAACCCAGGACCTTCTGGATATATACCAGATGCTCTAACCAACTGAGCTATCTAGCCTTGGAGTTCAATAGTGCCAGACACATATAGTGCCATCCCCTGCATGTCAGGTCAACCCTGTGACTGATACATGACCAGATTAGTCAATCTGGAAACCATGTGACAGATTACATAATCCAAATCCAACACATTTTATGAAACAGACCAATGCAAAACAAAATAGACTCTCGCAGAAGCCACAGCTGGAGAAGAAAGGAAAAGGCCAATCAATCATAGTTTCAGCCTTTTTGACATTTGAATGGGGGCTTTTGAGACATGAGGATGAGTGAGTCTCATCAATTGTTGGACTTTGAGAGAGACTCACTATATGACAGAGAAGCACAGCTTTTTTTCAGAGCAGGAAAAGCCCGAGATAGCTGGTTTAACAATGATAATTTGGTCATTGAGGTCAACAAAGCAATAAACATCTTTGAAGGAAAAACAAATGGCATTGTGACAGGCCTGTTTTTGTTTAACAGTGCCCCAAGTCACCAAAAATAGGCACAAGATGCTCTCTCTGCACAAAAAATGCCCAAGGGCCCACATGCAACCTGGTGACATCACAAGGGTGGGCCAAGAATGCATATGACAATGTTTGGCAAGAGCAAGACAGTCCAGGATTTGTATTATCCTAACAATCATGAGACAATGCCAGGGTGGTTCAAAGAATAGAACAGATTATATGCAAGCAAGGTCTTTGGCCCAACCATAGGCTCAATGCACAATGTGAGGGCTTCAAGTGTATGGTGAGAAAGACAAACTGTTGCTGTCAGCAGTTATTATTCATGCAGTCTGATTTTGTCAACCAGAAGTCTCACCTGGAAAAACTAATAACATCCCAAGGTCACATTTGCGACTTTTACCCAAAATACCACTGTGAATTGAATTTCATAGAGCAGTACTAGGGAGCAGCAAAGTTCCATTATCACACAAGCCCAAAGATGGACAACATCGACAAGATGGAAAAGAATGTGAAAGCATGTTTCAATGACATGTCCATTTTTCAAATCAAATGGTTTGGCATTTCTTTCCATGCTTATCAGCTTCTATTGTCTAATTGTGGATTTTTATCAGATATACCAACAGATCAGCCTGTTTTATCAATGTGTACTCACAGGGTCTGTCAGGCCCTGAGGCCACATGGGCAAATAGAAAGTATCACAGCCATAGGTGCCTCCCACCTGATATTCTTGCTGACTTGAAGATGGAATTTGAAAAGAAATAAGGTGGGGACAAGTAGTAAAATAATACCTGTGTAAATATCTCAAATTTTGTCTACCAAACTTTTTTTTCCAAACCCAACATTTGGCCACTTTTGGCACTTATTAATCAGCTTACATAAGGGTGTAGGTTTCTGGTGCCCCCTATCTTAGTATCTTTTTGCATCAAAGTACTGCATCCTATTTTTTAAAATTTTGGTACTCTATTTTTTTAATTTTGGTACTTTGAAGCAGTCAGATTTGCTTTGCAAATGTGCCTGCATCAAAGTACTGCATATTAGTTTTTGATTTTGGTACTTTGGAGCAGTCAGATTTGCTTTGCAAATCTTTTTGCACCAAAGTACTATATCCTACTTTTTGAATTTGGTATTTTGATGCAGTCAAGTTCACTTTGCTCATCTTTTTCCACCAAAGTACTTCATTCTGTAATTTAATCTAAATATTACATAATATGGAAGGCTTCATTTATCCCCCCAGCTTACTCTTATTTAATTTTAAAACTATATATTAAATCTTGTTATTCAATAAACATATCTACTTTGCTATAAAACTTCTATTATATGATTTATCTACACAGATATATACTAATAGAATAAAAAAACTTATTCTCCTGGTTACAGAGGGGGATGTAATTTCACAAACTCTGCTAAACAACCCACCACACCCTCACCCATTGTTCATGCTTGTCATGGGTGCTGGGGGTGTCTTATTTGTGTTTGTTGTTGGCATTTGTGTTCGCAGTCATTGTCGTGGTTGGTGTCGCTGGCTGGTTTTTGGTCATCATTGGTGGTTGTGCTTATTGGTGCAGTGTTGTTTATTCTTTGGCTTTATTGTTTATGGGGTGGGTAGGGGTGGTTAGTGGGACTGGGCAAGCTGTGAGGTGCAGAGGTACGTACCTGGTCTTTGCTGTTGGTATTCCTTGGTTCACTACATCACCCATGGGTCCTCCTTCGTTTGACTCAGCACAGGAGGGGGGGCCTGCACTGAGAATGGCGGTGGGTATTTTACTGCCTTGTGCTTGGGCATGGGGGGTGTCCAATTTACAAGGACAGCAGTGGTGTTCTCGCTGCCTTGTCATAGGGTTTCCCTCATGTTCACAAGCGGTGTGGGTGGTTTAACCACCCCATCATGCATTTCCCTTGGGTTCGTGAATGGTGTGGATCCAGTGAGGATGGTGGTGATGACCTCACCATCTCGTTGTGGGGTTTCCCTCATGTTTGTGAACAGTGTTGGTCTAGCAAGGACAGTGGTGGTGCTCACGCTGCCTCACACTTTGCTTCTCGTAGCCAGTGGAGGTGGTGATGATGGGCCTGTCCCCATCATCATCATCATTGGGTTGTCGTCATTCTCATTGAATCAGTGTTGGGCCAGCGAGGAGGGTGGTGGTGCTCCCACTGTCTCTGCTGGCCTATGCCTACTGTGGTTGGGTTTGTTTGAGGACATGCAGACAGCAACAGCAGCAGTGGTCATTTGCCACCTCGCGCTCTGCTTCTTGTAGCCCAATGGGGGTGGTGGCAATGGGGCCATTCCCATCATCATCGCCATTGGGTAGCTGTTGTGACCCTGGTCCTTGGCACCCTGTTTAGCTCATGGCAAGCACTTGCAGGGGCCAGCTATCTGTTCAGGGGAGGTGAGCTGGTCAGTGGCTGGGGTTGGCAGGTGGCTACTCATTTGCATCTGGTACTCTTTCTTTTCCCTCCTTCTTGCAGCTATTAGCTGTTGTGGTGGTCACTGTATGTGTCCAGGGGCAAGGGAGGTGGTGGTGTGGTGGAGGAAAGTGGTTGAATTTCAAATATTGGTTGAATTCAAACTATGTGAATTTTGTCATATAACGCTCATGCGCCTTCTTAAGATGAGATGGTATTTCAAACTCAGCCTTATACATAATCAGTCCCATGGCTCTAATCTTTGTGTGGAGGCAGCAATTTCACTTATTTTTTTTTTTTAATTTCAAGGCATTTAGAAAACATGTATACCTTTAGGCTTGTTTTTTCTTGAGGAAAACTGAGCTGCCCACCCCCGAAATCATGCTTTTTTAAAATTTTGTGCTTAGTCACAATTTGTCAGCTATTGGTAAGCTTCTCATGCACTTTTTCTTAATATATAGGATTTCCTGGAGGGCTCCTAAGCAAATAAAAACAATATATGAGTACTAGTATGCTCACTAAAAGTGGAATAGGTGCTCTTTAGGCCATAATATCATTAGAATATGTATCTATGGTAGTGTAACTAAGATGAATTTCCTTCAAGATTTTTCCATGGTATACCTTCCTAGGAGCTTGCCTAAAGCAATTTATAAATCTTTCTGCATATATGAATAGCTTATGAGGTCCAAAATAACCATCTGGTGGTCCAGTGTATCTGTACTGTGTCTTATGCCCCTATGGCATATCAATTACTACAGAAGTTCCAGGGGAATATCTACAATTATTACTTGATATAACAGTAGTATAGTAACATGGTAATAAAGGTATGAGATTGTATTTAGAGCACTTCACATAGAGTATAGTATGTGAAGAAATAGAAAAGAAGATACACCAGCCATCAGTTATATCACCACAGCATCACCAATGACTGTCATATATAACATCTGATTCACATACTATAGAATGTTTTGTGATAAACTTGTAGCAAGCAGATAGTATGGAAATAGATAGAAGAAACGATATAAGAGAAATAAATAAAAGTGAGCAAAAAATACAAAATTAGTTTGCTGTGATATGGCTATTTTAGATAAAAATTATCTGAAGAAATAAAAATTAAGGCTTGACTATCTAGAATATGAATCAAAAATAATTACAAAGATTGAACAGATGAAGAAAACGAAAAGTGTTGAAGAGGTGTTTTGATGTATACAGAGCAATATAGGCAATTTATGGTCACAACTAGTAACTATTCATATACCAGGGACACCTACATTTACTACATATAAATAGTCATTCCAGTGCAAGGGATATGTGGAACTTAGAACAAATACACAAGGTTTTGTTTAGATGTAAAATATGTGTAGAATTTCAAATTTGCTTTCAGATTTTTGGATAGAATGACTAGTTGAAGAATTACACTTGTTTCAGTGTTTTTGCAATCATTTATTTTTGGACATTTTCAGATTAGGAAATTATGGGAAATTTTGAAGATAGAAGATAATGCTATTAACACAAACAATAGATACTATTAATAACATTCTAAATATGGTTGAATTATATAAATAGTTTATTTCCTTATTAAGAAAAACACAAAACACTTTTTGAGAGCCAGTGATAAATGATATTTTAGATAAGACAATTGTTATTATTATCTTAGATAAAATACTACTATTTATGATTAGATATAGTTATTTGAGATAAGATACTATTATCTTTGATTAAATATTGTTATCTTAGAGAAAATTAAATGCTAATATATAATAGATAATAAACAGGACATTAAGATAATTGCTAAAGTCTGATGCCTTGGATAATAAATTAATAGTGATAAAAATGCATTTATGCAAAATGTTTTTATAGAAATAGATCCTGTTGAAATTTGGGTTAAATCAAAA
>Ga0307517_10010169_pt1 | contig 13204 bp, 13 predicted proteins | sample 23_EM_MG_FD_194515 | JGI IMG/M metagenome (GOLD analysis project Ga0307517, IMG submission 194515) | Populus trichocarpa ectomycorrhiza microbial communities from riparian zone in the Pacific Northwest, United States - 23_EM | ecosystem: Host-associated > Plants > Roots > Unclassified | place...
GCGAATTGTATCTTGTCTCAGAAATAATGGGGGACCAACCAGGTGGTAAAATGTAACCTAGCTCTTAATGTGTTTTTTGGAGTATTGTGGGACTTTAGGAATGGAGTTGGTGTTTTCTTAATAGTGGCAGCCGTGAGGGGGTGGGGAGCTGCCAAGACAGGTGTCGGGTTACTAAGCGACCTCTATTGTGGGTAAAACATGAGTGATATTTCATGACATGAACTCTAACCTCTATTCCGAAATCTGGTCAAACAAATGGGGTGAATGGCCTGGATAGGAATATCGGAGTCTGATCTGCAGATATGTCTTGGGAGTGAATCTTCGGGTTTTATCTGTCCCCTCTTTTAATGCCGAGTTTCAGCGCATTCCGAAATCTAAGGTACTATTACAAGGCTGGTAACCAGATCCTCAGCTCCTCCGACGTGGCGAAGGACCCACCGGCGTAGTGTGTCTAAGTTAAACGCGTCTGCGAGAGACGGGCGGAGGCGAAGTGGTGGGCCACCATGAGAGGTAAGCTTCAGTTGGGTGGTATGAAGGATGGCGGGGGAGCGTGAGGGCGGGGGGATAATCGGTAGAGTTTGCAGCTTACGGGACGCCTACAGTCCATCTAGGTCTTCGACTATTAGGCATACTTATGATAGGATATCAGTACGACAGAATAGGGGAGAACGGCGCTAGCGTGGGGCTCGCTAGATGCAGGGGGGACTTTGAGACCTGGATCGACCAACCAAACGAAACGGCGACGGCAAAACGAAACGCCAAGAGTTCTCACAACGAAAAATCGATCGCAACTTAGGAGTAGGTAAGTTCACTCCTTCTCTATCACAACTAACGGTAGAGATAGGAATATCAACCACAACAAAGCCCCTATCCTTCCATATTCAGTCTCCCCCGTGTATGTCTCCCTTTCCCCTTGCCCACCCCCGTGCTGACAAAGAAAGGGCGAGCTCCCACTGCTCATAGCCTCCGGGCATATCTCCTTCATGCGTCCGACTCTTTCAAGCTTCCCTTACAGCTTTTCCGGCGGATTCATCGATCCAAAACCCAAGCGCATTCCTGCGGCCGAAATACTTTCTCGAAAGCCTAAGCGTTCCCAAAGTCCAAGTGCGTTCCCAGAAGTTATCCGAACAACAAAGGGGCTATTATGAGAGCATGCCAAGCAGCATTTCGCGACTTCCGACGGGGGCTTAGGCTGGTGAGAATGGAGGAAAATACTTAGTCGCTATTCTCACTCCGGAGGCGTCGGACTGGTTATCTTTATGACATGATAAATAGCGCGACGGTCGTAAGCTCGAACTAGACTAGGGCTGGACTATGGTATGTATTATATAATCGGAAACTTCATTCACTCGTCACTAAACTAACTAACCAAAACACAAGCATACATAATACTAACAAAACCACTCCATTGATTCCCACACCAGTCGATTTCTCTTCGTTGTATGACTCCATTTGCCTGCACACTTCCGTGATAATAACGAAAGGAAAGACATGACCATAAGCCCTTCCGCTAATCCTTTCAACTCATAGAACAAATAAAAACCCCTAGGGGTATTATCTACCCCGTCCGTCAGCTATCCGCCTTGATCATCTCTGGCATCTATCTGCTTCCGTTGATTCTGACAAACGAATGTTGGTGCGTTGGCGATTTGGACGGCCGGGGGTATCGTCATAAACGAGGCACTCGGGACCTGATGGGTCAACAGAATCTCTTGGTGAATGCATCTATCCGAAGTGGTTCTAGTGTTGTGGGATTAAATCATAGTGCGCGCGTTAAAGATGAAATAAGCATCAAGTTTAGGGCGCCGGTAGCTTTTCCAGTGTACTCGGGTACAAGGGTAAGTCGGGCGCGGTGCCACAAAAAGTCTTGGTTTATTGCTTGTTCTGGGTGTCGCCCGACTTTTTTCCTCATACAAAAAAATTGGTGCAAACCGCGTTTGTATGGGTAAAAACCCTAGTTACTTTATATGGGTGTCGCCCGACTTATGGTACCCCTCGAGTACCCTGTGGGTCGTTGTTCTTTCCTTTGACGATTCAAATTCTTGAGATCTTTATGGTGCAAGCCTGGAGCTCTAGTATAGTTTGGGCCAAAAATAAATTGTGGTTTCTTTCTTCCGGTGGGGACCTCCCGTATTACACGGAGACTCCTTAAGTCGAGCCGCCAGCACCCCATCTACATCCACTAGTATTTATCATACTAATGAATTAAACTGCCTGGGAGCTGGGTAAATCTTAAAAGTTACGGTGAAGAGCATCGCTGCGATCTACTGTACCTTGTAGGGATAGTCTTGCGAACTTATCGCTATGGGATTTTGGAGATTAACACAGGTGATCGCTAAAGGTCCGTATAGAAGTATTCGCGATATGGGATTCATTTTATCCCACTGACTTAATAACTTATTTGGCCTAGCGAAAAATTAGAAGTTAGCTTATCCCATTAACCAGGAACTGAAACTTCCGGATTGCAGCGGAGTTTCTTTCACAAAGGTCGCAGGAAAGAAGACGAAGCCAAAACCCGTCCGCTCTAATAGGGAACTAACTTCATGATTGGGATAATTGGCCTATAGTCGAGAGATAAAGTTTTCGTACAGGACAGGGGTTAACCTAGATTACCTGTTCAGAAACTTTATCCCTATGCCTTGTACGCCTTGCGATACTTAGCCAAGTTAGTTACCACAATTCAGGTTTCTCTCGGGGAACCCCAAGTTCCCTCTGGATAGGGAGGCAATAAGTCACCTTGATAAATACTGCGAGGCACGCTGAGATACAGAGTCTACAAGATAGACCCTTGGACTACACTGTATTTCGTGGGATGCTTGAGGGATGGGTTGCACCTCCGACTGGGTGTGAGGGTCTCTGTCGTGTTCTGTGATGTTGAATTAATGTTGCACAATGATCGGTGGGTGTGCTGGTGTTTACTCAGCGAGAGATGACTGGGTAGTACGGTACTTTTCTGAGCCGGAGCTGCCCTCTCAGTTTTTCAGCCCCGCTGGCGCAAATTCCATAAAATCTCCCATACCGCTAGCAAAGTTATCATTGCAGCACATCTACATTCGACCGACGGTTTGGACACATCATGAGCTACACATCATATCGGAACTCAGTCGGTAACGATAATGTCAACTGCAATAACGTAACAAATAGTCATAACAGCGTCACTGTGAACAAAATCGTGGCCGATGAGAACCCAGAAATTATGCAGTGGCTCTCGCATCTTGACCCCAGGGGAAGGCATCAGGATGTGCGTACTGACAGGGTCGATGGTGTGGGGAACTGGCTTTTAGAAACAAACGAGTTTCGGGAATGGAGGAGTAGTGAAGGAGGAACGGATAAGGCTGTTTTATTTTCCTATGGGAATCCGGGGGTGGGAAAGACATATCTCAGGTAAGCCCCTGGCTCTTCCAGTGGAGGAGGGAGCTTTCGCTGACGCTGACGGCTTACACGATTAGTTCATTAGTGATAGATGACCTGTGCGATGGACCTGGCGAGGAAGAAATTGCAATCGCAATGTTCTACTACGACTTCCGCGACCAACGGGAACAAACAGCCACCAACATCATGGGAGCCATCCTTAAGCAGCTGGTGGTTAGAGGTGAAGTACTGGAGCACGTGCAAGAGGCATTTCAAAAGGCTAAAAAAGAGGTCGGCGGTCGAGGTCTGCGACTTCCAGATATGGTGCAGATGCTGAAGCAGGCTGTTACCAAATTGCCCCAGGTATATATCTGTATTGATGCTCTGGATGAGTGTCCGCCCAAGCATCTTGTGGATCTTCTTGTGTCACTGAAGGACATCCTTCAGGAGTCACTGGGGGTGCGAATATTTCTCACGGGAAGGCCTCAAGTTGAGAGCGAGATTACAAGACATTTCCCCAATTGTGTTACAGTACCAATAAACCCAAAGACACACGACGTAAAAAAGTATTTGGAGAGGAAGTTGGAGATGGACACAGAGCGCGGTGCAATGTCTGATGGTTTACGGGCGGACATTCTGAGAATTATTCCAGAACGGATCTCGGAAATGTTCGTAGGAGCTTCCATAGTCCCCACTTCATGCATGATCTCATATTGACAAATCATGGTTTGTAGATTCCTCCTTGTTTCTCTAAACATCAATGCTATCCTTGAGGAAGTTACGATCTCAGCCAGAAGGGAAAAACTGAACGAGATGACCAAGGGCAACCACTTGGGGGATGGATACGCAACAACCCTTGCGCGTATGGGAGCGCAGAGAGGCAGTAGATCCAGGCTTGGAATAGAAGCCTTGATGTGGGTATCGAATTCGGAGCGCCCATTGAGCACTAGTGAGCTATGCCATGCCTTGGGAGTAAAGATAGGATCGGAGGACCTAGATATCGAAAACGTTCCCGAAATCCGGACCATCCTGGGGTGTTCTTTGGGGCTTATTACTGTTGAGGCATCCTCCTCCACGGTCCGGCTCGTCCACCTGACTTTGCACGAGTATTTATCCAGTAATCCGAGCCTGTTCCAAAACCCACACTCGATGATCGCGGAGGTTTGCTTAACGTACCTCAATTTTCGGTGTGTCCTGAAACTCCCGCCAACGCTTAGTTCTGCCCCACCCACACTCCCCCTCGTTGGATACGCTTCTCATTATTGGGGAACGCACATAGGAAGCGATAGGACGGAGAGTGTGACTTTGCTTGCGCTCCAGCTTCTAGTTGGGTTCGAGAATCATATATCTTCTCAGCTTCTCTGGCCACATGGCTACAGCGGTATGTATTTGCTGTATGGGGTGTCGAAGGGGGGTTCTCCTAAGGGCTTTACTGGTCTCCATATGGCGGCATCTCTCGGGATTGTCGATATCGTTGCGCCTTTATTGGTGATGAAAGACTGGAATATTAACGCAAGAGATATCTTGGGTCGAACGGCGCTTGCAGTGGCAGCAGTTAGAGGTCATGAAGCAGTGGTGGGGCAACTATTCGAGCGAGGGGATATTAACCCCAACATTGCAGACACCACATACGGTCAGACACCACTCTTGCTGGCCGCGGAGGGCGGGCATGATGGAATAGTAAGGTTGCTATTGGAAAGAGAGGATATCAATCCCAACACTGCAGAGACATACCGTGGTCGAATACCACTCGGGTTGGCTGCGCAGGGCGGGCATGAAGCAGTAGTAAAGCTGCTATTAGATCGAGAGGATATCAACCCCAGCGCTCCAGACACAACATATAATCGAACACCACTCTGGCTTGCTGCGCAGGGCGGGTATGATGCAATAGTAAGGTTGCTATTGGAACGAAAGGATATCAATCCCAACACTGCAGATACCGATGGCCGAACACCGCTCTCGTTAGCTGCGGAGGGCGGGCATGAAGCAGTAGTAAAGCTGCTATTGGATCGAGACGATATCAACGCCAACACTCCAGACACTAGATATAATCGAATACCACTCTGGTTTGCTGCGGAGGGTGGACATGAGAGAGTAGTCAAGCTGCTATTGGAACGAGAGGATATCGACCCCAACACTGCAGATACCGAATATAGCCGAACACCGCTCTGGTGGGCCGCACGGAGTGGACACGAGACAGTAGTAAAGTCGCTACTGGAACGAGAGGATATCGATCCCAACACTGCAGATACCGGGTATGGCCGAACACCGCTCTGGTTAGCTGCGGGGGGCGGGCACGAGGGAATAGTAAGGTTGCTATTGGAACGAGGCGATATCAATCCCAACACTGCAGATACCAAAGGTGGACGAACGCCGCTCTGGTTGGCTGCGCGGGAAGGGCATGAAGCAGTAGTAAAGCTGCTATTAGATCGAGAGGATATCGATCCCAACACTGCAGATACCAAAGGTGGACGAACGCCGCTCTGGTTGGCTGCGCGGGAAGGGCATGAAGCAGTAGTAAAGCTGCTATTAGATCGAGAGGATATCAAACCCAACGCTCCGGACACAACATATAATCAAACACCACTCTGGTTAGCTGCGGGGGGCGGGAATGAGGGAATGGTAAGGTTGCTATTGGAACGAGAGGATATCGATCCCAACAATGCAGATACCGGGTATGGCCGAACACCGCTCTGGTTAGCTGCGGGGGGCGGGCACGAGGGAATAGTAAGGTTGCTATTGGAACGAGGCGATATCAATCCCAACACTCCAGAAACTGGATATAATCAAACACCACTCTCGCTTGCTGCGCAGGGCGGGTATGAGGGAATAGTAAGGTTGCTCTTAGAATGGGAGGGTCTCAATCCCAACACTATAAGCAAGTATGGCGAGACGCCACTCTTGAACACTGCTATTGGTGGGTGCGAAGGCGGGGTAAATTTACTGTGGGAAAGAGAGCACGTCAACCCCAACACCGCAGACACCAAATATGATCGGACACCGCTCTGGTTGTCTGCAGGTGGCGGGCATGAGGGAATAGTAAAGTTGCTATTGGAACGAGAGGATATCGATCCCAACACTGCAGATACCGGGTATGGCCGGACACCGCTGTGGTTGGCTGCGGGGGGTGGGTACCAGGGCATAGTAAGGTTGCTATTAGAGCGAGGCGATGTCAATCCCAACACTCCAGACACCAGATATGACCAAACGCCATTCCTGTTGGCTGCTGTGGTCGGACATGAGGGAGTAGTAAAGTTGCTATTGGAACGAGAGGATATCAATCCCAACACCGCAGATACTGAATATGGCCGAACGCCGCTCTGGTGGGCTGCGTGGAGTGGACACGAGACAGTAGTAAAGTTGCTACTGGAACAAGAGGATATCAATCCCAACACTCCTGACACCAAATATGGCCATACGCCACTCTTGCTGGCCGCGGTACGTGGACGTGAGGGAATAGTAAAGCTCCTATTGGAACGAGAGGATCTCGATCCTAACATAGCAGGCCTGAGTGGCGAAACAGCCCTCGAAGTAGCTGCATCCTGGGGACATGATGGAGTTGTGCAATTACTCTCCGAACCTAGACCCTCTCCTCACATCCTTACCGGTGCCGAAGTGGCTGAAAACCGGAGGTCGAACACTCTGCCACATGGGAATAATTTCAACAGCAACAGTAAAAAAAGAACCATCCATACCAGCAATGGAGGAAACCAACGAAAGAAACCCAGAGGGCAGCTCACCTAACTTGTTAGACTTACTTCAGCCGTTCACCCCCTTATACCCATTCGCCATCCAAGCCCCTCTCCACCGATACCTGACCCCTCCTGACAGTAGCGACCCTTTCCTTCGCCGTTATCTCTTGCCTAATCCTCCTATCCAATTCCTCGCTCTTATTAATCCTTCCCTATCAGTCATTTCGCCATTATAATTTGATTCTGGCAGACTCTCTACTACTCTTCGTCTGATATATAAATGTCGGCATATGCACACGAGCATCAATTGGAATTAGCCCTGGGAATCCCGTGGTCTATGGCGGATACTTTAGACCCCTCTCTCCTTTTCGTTTCCCTTTTCCCGATCTTATTATTGTTGTTTTCGTCTCTAGCTTGTATAGTGCATCACCGTTTCTCTTTTTTTGTCAGAGGACTCACTTCTTTCCTTTGCTTATCTAGATCATTTCCTTAGAATCCTATACCCCCCCTCTGTGTTTCTTGTCAGAGTTGGCAGAAGCGGATAGTTGTCGGATATAAAGAAAGCGGATGGATGAGGGACAAGACTGGATAATAGACTTAGTGATTTCATTTGTTCTAGACGGAAGTATTGACGGAGTCATGGACGGAATGGTTTATGGTCATGTCTTCCCTTTATTGATATTACGGAGGCATGAAGGCAAATGTAATTATGCATGAAGGAGAGCTCGATAGGTGTGGCAGGCGATAGAATTATTGAGATGGTTTTATTATTCTTATAGACTTGTGTTTGGTTAGTTTTTGGTTGAAGACCAAGAGCGAATGAAGCTTTTGATTATACCTACCCTTTAGTTTTAGCCCTAGTCTAGTTCGACTGTTTGACCGTTACGCGATTTATCCCCGGCAACATTTCTTTAGTGCTCCCCCCTTCACCGTGTATCATACCAAGCATGGGAACCTCTTTATAAGAATTCAGCTCTCTCACCAACTTCTCTCCTAGCTTCATAAACCAACCAGTAATAATGGGGCCTATCTACAATCACCTGTCTCCGGAATGCACAACCTGACACTCACCTTACTAACCTACATAATCGGGAGATCTGTGAACGCAGCTTGTAGCTTGTGCACCAGGGTTAGGTAGTGATGGGAGTTAGCACAAACGGCTCTAAACAACGTCGGAGGGCACGGGGGGAGAGAATATAAAAAAAACAACCCCCGACAGAATGAATGTCTAAATCAGCAGATAAATAAAGTGGCTGTCATCACAGCAGAAAATTGATTAGTTCTTGACCTCTATTTCTTCTGCGTTTTCGGTACAGTATACTCGACAAGTGGAATGATTGTGAATTCCTCTAGCCAGAATCTCGGTTTGCATTCCGATAAGTTACCAGATATCCTCCATGCTGTATTGATTCTTCTTCTTGGTTAGTGTTTCGGCTTGCAAACGATAGTAACTAACTTAGGACTGTTCTCTTTTTTCCCCCAAAAATCTGCAGAGCCGTGAAAGTGTCATGTGGTACCATTCCAGTACTCTGTGTCCAACCAGCAGATCCCCAACCCTTGTATTGATTTATTACTTACCGCTATGAAAACTATTTTTGTCAAGAGCTGTAGTTTCTGATAAGGCTATCTTATATTAGCTTTGATAGATATGCGGTGGCTGGGCTTTGCCGAATTCAGGTATAATACTGAAGGTGCGCTCGGATATGAGTCACATGAAACAACTCCAGGACAAGATTTGACTACTCGCTCCCTTAAAACACAGATCCTTCCTTCAACCAGGAATCAGCGTCTATTGTGTGATTATTCAGCAGGAATTAGTTGGATAATTCTATGAGAGCTCCGGGAGCCCCAGGGACTGTTTTGTCAGCCCTACGGTGAAAACTCCCCAAAACCTCAGGTACTGCTGCAAAGGGCTGCGGATAGTATAATTATATTTGACCAACACTTGGACATACCATGGGCTACACTGAATATCCGCACTCTGCTAATGCCCACAATGTCGAATACAACACGTAATAAAGTGCTGACCTGTGGCAGGTCAGATATTATGCGGTGGCTCTCACCCCTGGACCTCAGGGGAAAGCCTCAGGATGTGTGGCTAGACAGGTTCGATAGTGTAGAGGATTGAGTTTTAAAAACAAACGAATTTCGGGAGTGGAGGAGTGGTTAAGGTAGAGAAGATAAGTGTTAGAATATTCACGAAGGTTCCATATCTACGACTGTGGTATTACATGGAAGGTTTGGAACAGGATAGTTTTTGTTTGGAAAGTGTTTGGAAGCAGGAAAGTTGAAGCGATGGCATGTAAGGACGAATAGTTAGGTGCAGCGGAGATGTTTTGAGAGGATTCATGAATCAGATTAGGTGTACTAAAGGGTTGGAACTAGTGTTAGCTAGAGGATGCAACGAACGAGTGTCACACTTTGATGATAGTAAAACAGGCAAAGGTAAGAGGAAAGTTTGGGAAGGAGCATTCAGGAAAGGTCTGTACGTAGTTGAAACGGGCGAAGGGATTGAAGGAGGAAATCTGTTGGAAAGTTGAGGGCGCGGTTTGGAAGGCAAGAGACGGTGATGGAAGAGACTTGAACGGTGGAGAAGGAGTTTCATGTATGAGAGTTTTGTGTATATATAGGACGCTGCCGGCAGCACAGAAGGAATAAGGACCGCAAGACTCTCTACCCATCTTAGCCTATTTTTATGAATAAGCCTGTCTTCTTTTGCTACGGGAATCCTGGAGTGGGAAAGGGCTATCTCGGGCTAGTGAGCAGGTAGCTATCCCGCACGAACTACCGCTACCGGCCAGCAGTATTAACTCATTTATAGTCGGTAGCCTGTACGATGAGTTAGGCGAGGAACATATTGCGATTGCAATGTCCTACAGTGACTTCCGCGACGAGCATGAGCAGATAGCTACCGACATGACAGGAACCATCCCTATGCTGCTAGCGGTGAGGGGGGAGCGCCCTTGCACGTCCGAAGGTGTTTTCCAGGTCAGAAATTGAGCCTGGCGGTAGGGGTCGGAGAGTTCCGGATCTGACGCAGGTGCCGAAGCCGGCTGTAGTCGCATTACCACAGGTTTGATCCACACCGATACTTTGGACAAGCTACTTTCTGAACATTGAGCAAGGCCTTTTGTCTCAGCAGAGGACCTCCTCGAGGGGTCATCCGAGGGGGCGAACATTTGCCCAGGGAGCCCTTTGGCTGGGGCCGAAATTACCAAACATTTAACTACAGGGCTTATAGTAGCCATTGGTCTGCAGAGCTATGATGTAAAAAGATATTTGAAGTTGGAAATGGGCTTTGGGCTTGTCCGATGTCTAGTCGCTTATGGACAGACATCCCGAGAATCATTGTAGAAGGAACCTCTGGAGAGTATCTATGAGCATTTAGCCCCCATTCCATGCTTGACCTTATTAGCTAACCATGGTGTGTAGATTCCTCGTTGTTTGATTAATTATCGGCGCTCTCTTGGGAGAGGATACCAGCTCCAGGAGGGGGGCCTTGTCGCAAAATTGGAAACTGTAACAAATGACAAAAAGGGGGGGAGGTGATAGCTCGCAGCTTTATTCTCTGCTTGTCATGGCCTCCTGGGCGAGCGGTAAAGAGACAGGAGTATATATGAGGCATAGAATCCTCCTTATCTGTTGGAAATGACAGTTTGATGGCCGCACTCGATGTGGGATGTGCCCGCACTCTGTGGCCTCTGAGGCATACGTACGTGCTAGTCAAAGGCCGCGCAAGCTCTGAAAATGTTTTCACCCCCCTTGTTTTTCTTTCCTTCTTATCTTTCCTTGCTACACACCTTCCTTCCTCTCCACAACTTTCCCCAAGCCTTTCCTTTCATCAAGTCATCATCAATCAATCATGATCTTCATCTCCGCTTAAGCAGTTTCAGTCCACTGAGTAAGATCCGCACCGTAAATCATTCCCTCCACAGCCCAGACTTTCAACATTATCCTTCCATGATCACACATGCCCATGAATGTTCCTAATTTCCTTGCTCATTCCTAGAATAATAAAAGACAAAAACATTTTCGGCAATTCTCAGGCAAATGTAATATTGTGAAAACTCTTGCTTTCCATGAATTCTGGTTGACCACATATTCAGTCCCGTGGATTATGGTATGCAGCAAGCGTATCATGAAGGTTATTTCAGAAACTCTAAGCTTCTCGGAAGCCATAAACTCTAACTAGAGTACTCCGAGCAGACACAACTAATTTCCAACAATGATGATAGCTGAGGGATATGAGCGGGGGCCATCACATGAGGGATGCATACGCACCAACCTTACCCCCAATGATAGCGGAGAATCGAAGCCGACTTGGAACGGAAGTATGGTGTGGCTACAGAATTTAGACAGTGATCGAAGCGGCTAGTCGTCCATCGGACCTTGGGTAAGGCCGGACTGACCCAAGCATTTTTAGGGACGGCCGGGGGGGCCTGTAGGAAAGCGGCTTTCCAAAACCAATGCTAGGCCTAGGATGGGCCACTAGTAGGCTTTAGGTTATGAGTGATATCCTGCCCTAGCCCTGACCCTAATACCCGGAAAACTATGGTTTTACGTGCTAGGGTCAGGTTGAAAAGCACTATCATAACCCTGTGTTGACCTAATGGGCCCTAGCACTCATGTCGGTGGATATCTTGATCTTTAGCCTATCTTCGCACTTCCGAGGAAATGGGCACCCCTTGATACACAAATCAGGAATGGTGAAAATTTAGTGAAGAATTGGCCATAGAAAATATCTTGGCTAATATGAATCTAGCAGGAGTGGTGGAAGGGTCATTAATAGAATTGTGAAAAGGGACTGGAGGTAGGATCGTGATCATGTAGTGTGGATATGAAGATCGTAGTTGTTAATGAGGCTATGACATTGATGTATCTTAAACGAACTCTATAGTACTGTAGGCTCTACGATTCATCCTAGTATTCTGAGTGATTCGCCGTGAAAATCATGCAGGTCGTGCACAGATATTTGTATGATACTCGAGTACATAAGCATTTGCAGGTCATGCAGTCCGGGTTGGAATTTTGAATAGCCGGGCAGCTTTGACCTGAGCGTCTGACAGCTTTTGACTGAGCTGCTTCGGGGTCTGGCCTCGCTGTTGCCAGGGCGCCACTCGCTTGGTGGCCACCTATAGTTTCCACCTAGTCTAACTGACTCAAGCTTTTTAAAACCACGGCCAGACTAGAGGTTCGGGATCATTGTCCAGAGCAAATAATATCCTAAAAGTATTATCTATCCTTGTCCGCCAACTATCCGCCTTGATCATTCCTCATTCCTGACATCCACCCGCTTCTGCTTATTCCGACAAACGCATGCTGGTGTGTTGGCAATTTGGACGGCCGGGGAGTGTCATTGTAAACGAGGCACCCGGGGCCTGATGGGTCAACGGGATCTCTTAACGAATGCATCCATCCGAAGTGTTTCTAAAGTTAGTATTGTGGGATTAAATCATAGTGCGAGCGTTAAAGATGAAATAACCATCATGGTCAGGGCACTGGTAGCATTGCCAGTGTGCTCTGTAGGTCATTGTTCTTTCTTTTGACGATTCAAATTCTTGACATCTTTATGGTGCAAGCCTGGAGTTCTACTGTAGTTTGGGACAAAAATAAATTGTGGTTTCTTTCTTCCGGTAGGGCTTTTTCGTATTATACGGAGACTCCTTAAGTTGAGCAGGCATTTCATCCACATCCACTAGTATTTATCATACCAATGAATTATACTGCCTGGTAGCTGGGTAAGTCGTAAAGTTGCGGTAGGGGCATCCCTGCGAGCTACATGTAACTTGTCGGGGCGAACTTATCGCTACAGGATTTTGGAGATTAACACAGGTGATCGCTAAAGGTCTGTCTAGAAGTATTCGCGGTATTGGATTTATTTTATCCCACTCAATAGCTTATTTGGCAACTAGCGAAAAATCAGAAGTTAGCTTATCCCATTAACCAGGAACTGAAACTTCCGGATTGCAGCGGAGTTTCTTTCACCCGGCCGCGGGAGAGAAGACACAACCAAAACCCGTCGGCTCAACGGGAACCAATGTTGCAATGAAGGGGGGGGTTTGATCAAAAAATGATCGAAGGCTAGGAAGGCGCTTTTTCGAACCGGGGGGTTATAAGATAGAACCCCTTCTAACAAATCGGTAAACCACGATATTTGAGGG
>Ga0307517_10010170_pt1 | contig 13204 bp, 15 predicted proteins | sample 23_EM_MG_FD_194515 | JGI IMG/M metagenome (GOLD analysis project Ga0307517, IMG submission 194515) | Populus trichocarpa ectomycorrhiza microbial communities from riparian zone in the Pacific Northwest, United States - 23_EM | ecosystem: Host-associated > Plants > Roots > Unclassified | place...
AATGGTTGGTTTGAAGAGCTGATGGAAAATAAATGGAAATAACTTATAAGTTTGACCATGAAGCTCCTTTCATTTTTTTTTATTATTGTTCATCTTCATTTTTAATTTTCACAAAAAAAACTGCTCATGGAGATACCTTTCAGTGGTATTTAATGTTTCATCTCTCTATCAAATTTGACAAAACTTGCACGAAAATAATTATTTGACATCTTACTACACCAACTGCTTGCTTTTCTACCAGCAGATTCCACCATAAAACAAAGCCCATAAATGAAGAATAGATTAAACGCAAACAAACATGATATGAGTATCCATGGAGACCCATTGGGCTGGATCGGGGACCAGAATGGTTGGTTTGAAGAGCTGTTAAAAAATAAATGGAAATAACTTATAAGTTTGACCATGAAGCTCCTTTTATTATTATTTTTTATTATTTTTCATCTTCATTTTTAAATTTCACAAAAAAAACTGCTCATGAAGATACCTTTCAGGGGTATATAATGTTTCATCTCTCTATCAAATTTGACAAAACTTGCACGAAAATAATTTTCTGACATCTTATTACACCAACCGCTTGCTTTTCTACTAGGAGATTCCACCATAAAACAAAGCCCATGAATGAAGAATAGATTAAACGCAAACAAACATGATATGAGTATCCATGGAGACCCATTGGGATGGATCTATGACCAGAATGGTTGGTTTGAGGAGCTGTTAAAAAATAAATGGAAATAACTTATAAGTTCGGCCACGAAGCTCCTTTCATTATTGTTCATCTTCATTTTTAATTTTCACAAAAAAAACTGCTCATGGAGATATCTTTCAGGGGTATTTAATGTTTCATCTCTCTATCAAATTTAACAAAATTTACATAAAAATAATTATCTGACATCTTACTGCACCAACTACTTGCTTTTCTACTAGCAGATTTCACCATAAAACAAAGCTCATGAATGAAGAATAGATTAAACATAAACAAACATGATATGAGTATGCATGGAGACCCATTTGGCTGGATCTCGGTTCAGAATGGTTGGTTTGAAGAGCTGTTAGAAAATAAATAGAAATAACTTATAAGTTTTACCATGGAGCTCCTTTTATTTTTTGATCTTCTGTTTGAAGGAGAATCTAAAAACAAATATGAGGATGCATGGAGATCTATTTGGCTGAGTCTGGGACCGGAATGATTGGTACGAAGAGCTGTTAGAAAATAAATGAAAATAACTTATAAGTTCTACAAAGGAACTCCTTTTATTTTTTATTTTTTTCTGTTTGGAGGAGAATCTCGAAAAAAATTCTTAGTACTGAAAAAAGAATCCTCCTTGGCTGCGTGGCGGGTCTACCACCACGTTTTTATCATCGTACTTCTTCCTTTGTCCGAGAGCAGAGAAAGAGAAGACATGGCAAATTGGCAACCAAAACTCCAAAGCTTGTGAAGCACACATTATTGGCTCGGTTCAACGATGAGATCACACGAGAACAGATCGACAACTACATTAATGACTATACCGATCTGCTCGATCTCGTTCCAACCATGAAGAGTTTCAGCTGGTAATTAAAATAAAGCCACTTTTCTACATTCTCTCTCGAGTTCATTAAGTAATACCAATCCTGCTTCAATTTATGTATTTATCACACACAACTAGCCTCACGCTGCAAATTCATGCAGAGTCCAAAATACAGTCAATTGGGTCTTTGAATAGCATATTTCTAATATTATTAACCATTTTTTACTTTATTATGTGACAGGGGCACGGATTTGGGCATGGAGTCTGCGGAGCTAAACCGAGGATATACTCATGTCTTTGAAGCTACATTTGAGAGTATAGCAGGTTTGCAAGAGTACATCGTTTCTCCTGCTCACGTTGCATTTGGAAAACGTTTTATGCCTGCTTTGTCACAGAGTCTGGTGATAGACCACTTTCTCCACTAAATGTTCAGGAGTAATGACTTCGGCCGGGTTATTTCATGGGAATAAGTAATGTAATGTGCAATAAATGCTGGTTTTGAACCACTGAATGTTCGTGTCTTGATCTTGTTTGTGCTATGTGAAGGGAGCGCTGCTATTCCTTAAAAATAAAGCCATTGGGGTTAAGTTTCAGTTTTTCTATATTTTTCCATTATTAATTTCGGTTAATGTAATGTGCAATAAATGCTGGTTTTGAACCACTGAATGTTCGTGTCTTGATTTCTTGTTTGTGCTAAGTGAAGGGAGCGCAGCTATTCCTTAAAAATTGTTTAGTTTTTCAATCTAACTCGGGGGTTGATTTGAGGTAAAGCTCAAGTAACGGGTCGGGATGACTCGAGTTAATCCAAATCAGTGTAAAAATAAATGTGATTATTATCATAGTTTTAAAACTCAATTTAAGGATTGGTCCAGGGCAAGGCTTGAGTCAGGAGTGAGGTTGACCGTTAACCTGGATAGCTGTAAGGACAAAAATAATTATTATCATAGTTTTAAAACCTGATTTGATGGTAAACTAGAGATAAGGCCCAAGTCACATGTCGGGAGGGTCAACATAAAATAAAAATTGTTAGTATCATAGTTTTACAACTTAATTCGAGAGTAAACTCAGAGCAAGGCAAAATTGAAGTTTTTCAGGGGCAAGATTGCACAAAATTAAAATTTTAAAGCCAATTAGGGGTGTAATTGAGAAAAATCACAAATCAAAGGATTAAATTGAATTTTATCAAAATGGCGCCGTTTTGATTATTGTTCATCTTTATTTTTAATTTTCACCAAAAAAACTATTCACAGAGATACTTTTCAGGGGTATTTAATGTTTCATATCTCTATCAAATTTGACAAAACTTACACGAAAATAATCATCTTACATCTGACTACACCAACTACTTGCTTTTCTACCAACAAATGCACTTGTTTCTGCCAATCCCAGATTGTTGGGCGGGTCAATCCCAGTCCTAAAAAAAAGAGGTCAAGTTTGTTGAGTTGCTAGTCGGTCGAACCCAACTCGGTTGGGATGGGCCCAAATGGCTCAAACCAGACCTTTTTTTAGGGTTGGGATGGACTCGGCTCAACAATCTGGGATTGGTAAAAAACAAGTTCGAGCTAGTTTGTATCTGCTAGTATAAGCTAGCAGTTGCAGAACATGAATTATTTCACGCCTACATGCAGACAAGAGGGGAGGGAAAGATATAAAGGAGCTCATCTGGCGAAAGTGTAGTAGTTGTCGTCATTGGTTTGGCTGAGGAAAACAAAAGTACTGGTGGCTCATAATGTTGTTGAGGTGGTGGTTGGGTTCCTATGGTGTAAGAAGAAGAAGTTTGTGGTGTAAATGGAGAAGGAGAGATTGACAAAGGTGGTTATGTCGCCGACGAGGAGATGGGCTGGTGTAGGAGGTTGTGTTATGGTTGTTCATGGCGGTGCTAAGGTAGTGGTAGCTTAAAAAACAATGGAGAAAGAGGTGAGGAATAGTAAAATTGCAGAAAAATAATGGGGAAGAGATTATTTTTTTCTAACTTTTCACTAATTTTCTTCATGCTCAGGGCATAGAATCCACCCCTATTTATAGGGGATGGAAAATAGATATTTTTTCTTTAATGGTGTCAAATATTAACCCTTGATTCAGTCTCAAAGGATCCCAACCGTTGGCTTAAAGTGAATATCATGAACTGTCAAATCTAGCAGTTAAGAGCTACTTGAGTCGACCTTTTTGAACTAGCTCCACAATTGTTTTGGTGTTAATCGGTCAGAAAAGACAATATCGGGGTGTAGTCAGAAGGTAGATGATTATTTTCGTACAAGTTTTATCAAATTTGATAGAGAGATGAAACATTAAATTCTCATAAAAAGTAGCATTTAGAGCAGTTTTTTTCGGTGAAAATTGAATAAGAAGATAAACCAGACCAAAATGGGAGTAACTAAAAAATGGGTTATGACATCCTTGTTCTTTAAGATAATTTATACAAATCTGAACCCTTTCATTGTCCAAGATTATACTATGAATTCTCTCACTGTAGACTTTTTGTTCACTCTTTATTTTTCATCCCAATTTTTTTTAATTCCACCATTTCTATGTTAATCTGAGATCAATCTAAATAAGATGTTAAAGAAGGATAAAATTAAAGAACAAAAAACTAGAGTGAAAAGAACATAGAAAATAAATGGTGGTTTCAATATCTGTGATTTGAACCTTGCATCAGGTTGATTTTCTAGTCAGGTTTTAAAGCTACGATAATAATTATTTTTATCCATACGCTGACTCGAGTTAGCCCATGTTGACTCTTACAACCTATGAGCTAGGCCTTGCCCTAATTGATCTCCGAGTTGAGTTTTAAAACCATGATAATAACAACTTTTATTTGTACATTGACTCGGGTCTGCCCGGGTTGACCTAATTGATTTGTGACCTTGGTCTTGTATCGGGTTGACTCTCAAATTAAGTTGTGAAACTATGATAATAACAACTTTTATTATTATGCTGACCTGGGTCAACTCTGGTCATCTTGACCTGTGACTCGAGCTTTGCTCCAAATCAACATTCGAGTTATGTTTTAAAATTATAATAATTATTATTTTTATCCTTACATGTATTGAATGAACAATTTTGGAATTAAAAGTTTTTTACAGAGATATTTTAAGAATTAAAAATAAAAAAATATTATTTTTAAAAACATGTATTTTTGGTACCTTTTGTCTTGGAAGTGCAAAAATTCACTTCAAAATTGTTCCAAAGACAAATTTAATTTTATATCTCTATCCCTTCAATCAAACATATTTTTGTCTCTACCGTCTCTGTTACTTTTAATCTAGAACAATAACCAAACATATTGATGTCTCAATTGTCTTGTAAATTGATGATTGTTTCATTGGATATATAGAACCCATTTGTTTTTGCTTTTTTAAAGTGTTTTTGAAAAAAATAAATTTTTTTCCTTGCTACAAATTAATTTATTTTGATATTTTTAAATTATTTTGGTGCTTTGATGTTAAAAATAAATTTTAAAAATTAAAAAAATATTAATATAATATATTTTTAAATAAAAAATAATTATTAAACAAATTAAGGCGAGGTTGAAGTCTTGCCTATACAAGAAATACCAGAAAGTGGTTATTGGATCTCATCTGATCTTGGATTTTGTCCTCAATAACCCATCGTCATTTTCATTTTTAACATATTTTTGTACTTTAATTTGGGGTGCGTGCTACCAAATCAATTCCCTTGTTTACCTGGTGAGTTGATAATGGAAGGATGGTGTATAGGTTTTTTTTTTTTTTTAATGTTGAGTTAGGATAGCCATAATCTGGTTAAGAGAGACGGTAATTTTTAACAAAGTATAAAATGCAATGAGTAATAAGATTGAAAGATCAAATTAAAAGAAGAAAAAAAAAAAGGTAGAATTTAAAACCCGACCCGACCACTTTTCATCCGTAATCCTTCAACGGCTCCAACTTAGATGGGCCATATTAATCTTCCTATGATAAGATTTGGGCCGTAGTTGTTCATGGGTAAAACTCATGCCCATGGGCTTTTCCCCACATTTATCTGGGTCTTACAAGGAAAAAAAAAAAAAAAGCAAGAAAAGAAGAGGAGCCAGATTTTTAATTTTCATGGTAGCTAGCCTCCTCCTCCGTCCCCGTGTTTACCCATATAAAGGAGAAGAAGAATATCACCAAATAAATGAATTAAAAAAGAGTAGAAGAAAAACAAGAGGTTCGATTCTTTCTCGCTTCGATTTCTGATCTCTATGCAGGTACGTGTCAATTCGCTTCTGTCAATAGTGACTCTAGTTAGGGTTTTTTTGGGTAAAGATTTGCATGCTTTTGTGCCTTTTCTCTTATATTTATTTTATTTTTTATTTTTTATAATTACAATGAACAAGACATCAGTTTTATGAAAAATCTTAGCTAGTTATAATTGAAGAGTTTAATTATTCTGGTATTGAAGGATTTTGGCTCTGTGGGTTTCAGGAGGAAGGGTGAATGATGGGTTCTCAAGTCGAGTCTGTTAAAGAAATTGTTTCTGACCGAAAACCCGAAAGAGGTGGTATGAATCTTGGATTTGGATTTTATTACTTCATTGACTGCAAATGGAAAAAATTATTGTTTTTGACAAGGTGGTTTTTAATGGATTTGTCTTGATCTTTAAAGAGATGGAATCGCGGGTGGAAGCTATATGGGAAAAAATGAATAAAGGAGTTTCTAATAAGACTGCTAAATCATTTTCAAATAAGCGTAATGTTTCGACTGTGAATGCTAGTTCAAAGAAGGCGAATAATGTGAGGATGTTCTCTCTCTCTAGCTCTTTTGAATGGGATTTTAGTTGTATTGGTGGTTGATGTTTTATTTGTTTCTGCTGATCTTTATATGGTAGAACTGGATGGCTTATCTTGGCTTGACACCTAAGGAGGCAGACTCCTCTGGACAAGATGGGGAGGTGCAGCAGAATGGTACCAGCGTTGAAGACAGTAAGGTTGCTTCCTTGTGGGAGCACATGAATAAAGGAGTACCTAATAAGTTGCATAAAACGTTTTTGAACAAATCTTGTTCAACAGTGGATGAATCTTCGCAGCCTAAGTCTGATGTGAGGGCTTTTCTTGCCTCTATTTTTATGACGAGATTAATCAGTTGATGGTTGTATTGATATAGTTTGTTAACTCTCTTATTTCATAGAATTGGATGACCTATCTGGGCATGGCAACAAAGCGAAAGGAATACTCTAGGCATGATGAACCACAGAGGAGAGCTAATGATATACAAAATGGAAGCGGTGATGAGGCCAGGAAGCTTGCTGCTGCAGCTCTCTCTGCAGTTAAGGATGCTGCCGCCGCAGCTGCAGCAGCAGCAGCAGGCCGGGGTAAAGTTGAGGTGAGCTCTTTTTCTCCTTTTCCCTGTACTTAGCTAGCCATCTTATTGCTTTTTAGCCATGACAACTGTTTGGCTGAGCTTGACAATTGTTTGCAGTAACATGAAGATGGATCCATTGCATGGTAACCAGTATTAGTTTCTTTGCTAAATGGGAATAATTTATGATAAAAATGTCTGAATAAGTCATCTCCTAACTCTTTAAACTTGAGTTGCATCTGCTTGTCTATGTCAAGTTATGGCCGTTTCTAAGTTAACTTTAATCAAACATGCCTCCTTTATCCAACACAGGTAAGAAATTGATTTGAATTTCAAGCATGTTCTTGTTCTGTGTGCCAGTTTATGTACCGTCACTTTGATTGTCATGGTAATGTGGTGCAAGAACAAGGTTATCAAGTACATCTCAGCTATCTGGTTTTCTTGGTGCCTATGCGAAGCATGTTATACTGTGCGTTCCAAAACATTTTTTGTCAAAGAAATTGGTGTGGAGTCTGGTTTTAGATATATGTTTATTCTTGTTTATCAAGGTGGATTCTTTGTGTGTTATTGTTGATTCATCGTCACTCCTTTTTCTCTTTTATCCCCCTAGATTTCCTTTTATTCATTCTACATCACATAGTTCACAAAATTTGTTTCCTTTTCAGATTAGGGAGGTTCGGGACTTTGCTGGTCAGGAAATTGAAGTTAGGAAGCTTGTTGATGCAGATTCAAAAGAAGCAACTGAAAAGGCCAAAGCTCCTGCATCTTCTGCTGTTGATGCTGTTCTTGAACAAATCAAGAAGAAACCAAAGCTCAGTGTGCTTGACAAGACGAAAAAGGATTGGGGAGAATTTAAGGAAGAAAATAAGGGGTTAGAAGACGAGTTGGATGCATACAAGAAGAGCTCAAACCAGTATTTGGAGAGGGTTTCTTTCTTGGAACGAACAGATTACCGGGAATTTGAGAGGGAGAGAGATGCACGGTTGGCGCTACAGGCCAGGAGGAGGACAGATATGCGAGAGGATTTGTGATTACACGTCCCAGTAACTCCACCATCATGAATTTGCAGTGAACATGGGGAAAGACAGAGGAAGTCCTGGGATTTTGCATAAGGGATACTTTGTCTTTGATGTGCAGTTAAGGACTGTGATGAGCAGAGTGATGGATTGGTGTTTTTATTTAGATGTCCGAAATGGTCAAGGAAGTGAAATTTTAGGTCCTTCTAAAAGAAAAGAGAAGTGGTGAGAGCAGTCGTATTTGTAGCAAATGTTTGTCCTCTTTCCTATTTTTATTAGATGGTTTCTTATTTGGGAACTTGGAGCAACTACTGGCGTGTGATCATTGGAATTTGGAACATGATGGATGAATTCTTTTTCTGTTGTAGTTCTCATTTCACCGTGCAATACATGTTCTACCACCGTTATGTTTTTATCATTTCACCATGCAATACATGTTCTGCCACCCGTTATATCTTTCCTTTTCATAGGCACGAGGACTAGAGGGATTATCATCCAATACAGCACGTTCATTTCTGTAACAAGGCTAATAAATAGTCATTTCAATTTAACAAACTTCTCCTTGTAGGCAAGTATAGAGCTCGTTCCTGTTTGAAAAATGGATGCTTTAAATTGTCAGTAATGGATGCACGCAAACATTCATAGACAGGCTCGAGAGAAAGGAAGTGCTTGGCTGTATCCTTAGTTGATGGAGGTCCCTGCATATTGCAACCCCCCGCCATACACATAATACATCTCTAGAGGAAGGAAAAGGAACAGAACATTCTGACGTTTGCGCGTCGGGTGAGACAAATGGAACGCGCAAATCGAATGGTTAATTCTTCGATTTTTTTGCAAAGGTTATTGATGACCTGCACCTGTGACTAGGCCGAAGATACAAGCCTGCTACATTTCACATATCACTGGTAACCAAAACTAACAGTAGCAAAAAGCCAACAGCTCCACGACTATAATGCATCCATGCCACAAATAGGCTGGAAACTGAATTAAGAATTCAGCAATTAGGATGGGATCCCAACAACCATCTCCACTGACAATTCTGTAGATCACAAGTGAAAGTCCAGTGGAACCTAGAATAAATCCCAGCTGCACAAACATACCCGGACAATTAGTAAAGACCATCGACTAAAAATACATGTACTCATCTCATCATGAATGTTGGACGTGTTTAGTTATTCTCATATAGATATAAGGAAATGAAAGGCAAATTCCTATTCAAACATTCCATCGGCTCCAATAAAGGGTGAACAAAGCAGAGGGCAGTTTTTACTAAGGAATTTGAAAAGTCCTTCAGCAAAAATGAAAAGAAGAAGGTAATAATCGATCCTTTTAGATGTGAATGGGCTTGTCATGAGTAGCCATGGCAGCTTCCTTCAATGCCTCACTCATTGTTGGATGTGCGTGGCATACACGTGATATGTCCTCGCTAGTAGCATCAAAAGCAAGAGCCAGCACTGCCTCATGAATGAGCTCTCCAGCATTCGGAGCCATGATATGGACTCCCAATATTTTGTCTGTCTCGTTCTCTGCAATTATCTTGACTAACCCTTCAGCATCATCAATCGCCTTGGCACGACTGTTTGCCAAGAAAGGGAACTTCCCAACACGGTACTCAACACCAAGTGCCTTAACCTGCTCTTCAGTTTTACCAACAGATGCAACCTCAGGATGTGTATAGACAACTCCAGGACCTTATCATAGTCGACATGGCCGTGCTTGCCTGCTATGAATTCTACACAAGCAACTCCATCCTCTTCTGCCTTGTGTGCTAACATTGGGCCAGGAATCACATCCCCAATAGGATAGACACTGGAAACATTTGTTGCAAACCTTTCATTGACTAAAATTCGACCACCCTTGTCAGTCTCCACACCAATCCTGTCCAGCCCAAGTCCAGCAGTGAATGGAGTCCTACCAGCAGAGACAAGAACCACATCAGCTTCAAGAGTTGTCTGGTCACCACCAGATGCCGGTTCAACTGTCAACTTCACACCATTTCCAGAAGTATCAACTCCTACAACCTTAGTTGTGAGCATGAATTTCATCTTCTGCTTCTCAAGTGTACGTTGAATTGCTTCCGAACTTCCCCATCCATGCTTGGGACAATATCTGGAGCAAACTCAACGACAGTGACTTCTGAACCAAGCCGGGCCCACACTGAGCCCATCTCAAGTCCAATATAGCCTGCCCCAATGACCACAAGTTTCTTTGGAATCTGCTGCAAAGCCAAAGCACCAGTAGAAGATACAATTTTCTCTTCATCAACGACAATCCCAGGTAGAGACTTGACATCAGAACCCGTGGCAATTATGATATTCTTACCTTTCACAACAGTGTTCCCACCATCAATGGTGTCCACTGACACCTCGTATGGGGATATGAACTTGCCATACCCTTTGACATAGTTGACTTTGTTCTTCTTGAATAAACCTTCAATACCTCGAGTAAGGGTAGATACGGCTTTGTCTTTTTGGGCCATCATGGCAGGTAAATCAACCTCAACAGAAGAAAACTTCACTCCATGGCTAGCAAATGAATGTTGGGCTTCATGGAACATGTGTGATGAGTGAAGAAGAGCCTGAAAATAAGAAGGGCTAGACCAATTCAAATTTGATATATGTTAAGGCATGCAGACATATTGTCCCTGTGATTAAAAAAAAATAACAGAGTTACAAAATATAGGTTAAATAACTAAATCAAATGAATAAATAAATTAGTCTACAATTCAGGAGTACGACTTCTGGCTGTTATCTTCAAAATAGCACAAGAACATACACAATTGATAATACATTGAATTCCAGCCCACCTTAGACGAATTAATATAAACGAGCTGCTAACTATTCTATACAAATCACCATGTCTACCACAGGTAGGTAAGCAGATAATCAGTAGAACGAATCAAACACACCTTAAAAGTTCTACTTTGATACTCTAAATCCACTGCCTAACAGGAATTGATTACAGCATACTTTGGTCCTTGCATATACTGCACAATGCACTTTCACGTCAGGAAATCAAAATGCTGAATCCAATAGAGAAAAAAATCTTCCACTACTTCTGATTTCTTTCATTAAACAATCAAAAACTTATCGAATAGCCAAATAAAAAAATGTTCGAAAATTCATAAGGGTGTCACATGACAAGAATTCTCTATCAAACAAGCAATAAAAAAAATTCCATTTTCAACTGAAAACTCATCAATCAAATTCAGCCAACAAACAATATAAATGGATCTGAAACCAAACAAACCATAAAATCTCACAAAAAAAAAAAAAAACGGATAGAAAAAAATCAACAACTTTAATACAAGAACAGGTAAAAAAAAAAAAAAGAAACCAAAACAAAAAAAAAAAAAGAAATTACCTTTGAAGGGATACAACCAACATTAAGACAAGTACCGCCAAGAGTACCGCGTTTTTCAATACAAGTAGTCTTAAGACCCAGCTGGGCAGCTTTAATAGCAGCCACATAGCCACCTGGTCCACCACCGATGACAACCACATCGTTCTCTTCAGATCCTGAGGTAGCAAACCCACGAGAGAATTTTGTGAGTGAATAAGACAACTTGAAAGCATCAGCACTTGGAGAATTTGATAAGTTTCTTGTTAAAAAGTATGCCTTTCTCTTTGCAATACCTGCCATCGCCATTTTTGATGGTCTGGTAGAATCTGTTAAATCGAACAAAACCTCTTTTTTTTTTTTGTGTGTGTTGTTTTTATTTTTGGTCTACTTGGGACATCGTCTTTTTGACAACTCAGAGGAGGCTACAATCTCTTAGACAAGATTCAAATTAGTCCCTAAACTATAACTTGAATCTCAATGGAATTCTTTTGTTTCAAGGGACTCATATTTTCAATTGAGCTTTCTGCCTCAACGCTTCACATATTTTTAATGGAAAACATCACTTTAAAGAGGCATCATTTGTTGAGAATTTTATAAATTTTTTGAAGTTCAATTAAGACAGAAATTATTGAAAAACTCGATCCACAAACTTAAATAATATTTTTGGAATATTATCTCACAGTACTATTACTAAATTTATCTCCAATTTAAGTTTAACATGGACAATTTACACATGTACATGAATTTCTTAAATGTAATCGCAAGTTTCTTGCAATCTTTTAAATTTGAAAAATTGAAATAAATAATACCTTACAGATTAAAACTTACAAGCCCACCTGACCCAATAGCAAATGAGGTAAGGACAGGAGATTGAGTGGAAGTTCTTTCTTTCTTTATATTTTTTTCAAGGGTAAGAAATCAACTTCTTGTTTCCTTTGCTGCCATGGTTCTTAATGTAATGAGAGCCATTGGTTATTCTATTCTTTGAGGTGGGCATATACGCAACTTGAATAAGAGTACAATTCCTCAACTTCATAAAAAGATTCCAACAATACACAACATAATTGTTATTTATGTTTTATAAAATAAAAATTATCCTCGTTTAGTTTAACAAAATGTTAAATATTTTAAAAGGCCTTATTTATAATTTTATCTAGGGTTCTATTCATCTTAAGGTGACCATGGTCTGCCCTTGTTTTAACATTGAATACGAGAAGCAGGTTAGTGGATCGACGACTAATATATAAAGTCGGAGTACTTATTTCCCATCCATAGAAAATGGAAAGTTCAGTTTGATTTTTTTTTTTTTTGGTATTTTATCATCTTAACACAATTTGTCAAAAGTATTTAGAAAATCACATGGGTTATAAAAATATTTAGAAAATAACACAATTTCAACACGATTCTGAATATTAGTTTTGTAACAACTGCTATTAGAAATAATGATTGTTTACTTGAAAAAACAAAAGTGAAATTAATTAATATGTACAAAAGTTAACATAAAATTTTATGAATATCTAATTGTCAAAATATGAGAATCAAGATCCAATAATCAAGAAATAAGAGGGGAGATAAGTTGGTATGATATGAAAGAAAAATAAAGGAAGAAAAAGAAAGGAAATAAAGAATGAATCACTCAGAACACATCGAGACTCTGTTTTTTACACACCTAATATCGTTAAAAAGATCTCGACGAGATGATTCTAACCGCACCATGAAAGAACACCAAACGAGGTTATAATTGATTAATGGTTTTGTTTGATGTTAACCAAACCCTAAAGTACCTTAACCCAAAATTAACCCTAAACAAAATCACTAATTCATTACGACCTTGTTTGTTGGTCTTTCATGGTATGGTTAGAATTGTCTAGTCAAGATCTTTCTATTGATACAAGGTGTGTAGAAAACAAAGCCCTAATATATCTTCGGCAATCTATTCTTTTTTTTCTCTTCTTTTTTCCCTCATGGCACATCAACTTATCTTTCATTTTATTTCTTAACATTCGGATCTTTATAGTTTTTATGTTGATTTATGTAGATG
>Ga0307517_10010171_pt1 | contig 13202 bp, 24 predicted proteins | sample 23_EM_MG_FD_194515 | JGI IMG/M metagenome (GOLD analysis project Ga0307517, IMG submission 194515) | Populus trichocarpa ectomycorrhiza microbial communities from riparian zone in the Pacific Northwest, United States - 23_EM | ecosystem: Host-associated > Plants > Roots > Unclassified | place...
ACCCACTGTCACGAAAGAGGAGACGAAGGCAAAATACACCTCTACTTCATTTGAAAAGAAGAAGCGACTCATTACCAAGGCAAAGGGCGGCAAGAGTACCAAGGACGTCTTTCTCGGCAGGAAGGTTGGCCAGTAGTTTAGGTATAATACGTCGGAGGTCTGAATTTTTGACAGCCCAGCGGTGAATATAAGTAAAGCCTTTGAATATTTGTAACGCTGTACCAAAGGACTCGGAATTTATGTTCAGAGAAATGATAATTAGGCAGCGAATTACAAATAATTGGTCTACATCGGCATGATTGGAGCATTTCCTTTCTCCAAAGCCGTCCGCAGACTGATGGGAAGGTTAAATCTCTGTAAGGGTCATGAAAGAGCCCATACCTGTAGTCGTCCCCATTCTGCGTGATATAACGCACCCAGGGAAGAGCCTGGTATCCACTCTTCTCAACAATTTTCAGATATCTGACCTGAATTCCTGAAACAGTGAAATAAGGAATTTCGAATTTGACAGTGATAGGTGCCCGTTTTTCCGCGTCTTGTTCTGGAAAACGATAGTGATTAGTTAGATACAGAGATATTTTCGAATTCAACACACCACTCTTAACACTGGGAAGACCAAAGTGCGCTCTCATCAGGAATTCACGACTTCCACCCAGTTGTTTGATCTTCCACACAAAGGCTGATTTATCTGGAGCGTACTGCACACTCCCAGTCGAGGCCTGTGTTAAATTCCATCAGAGAATTCTTGGGTGTGAAGATAAAAAACTTACTCGGAATTTTGGGCTATCGGCATCATCGGGAACAGGAACGTAAATCTCGACGTTATTGGCTGTACTCCGTCGCTTAAACTGGGCTTTCACTTTCACCATATATTCCACTCTACTTCCTTTATGACTTTCAACTGCTGCTTCGACCCAAACTAGGGGTTTCACCGGCGTAGAGAGGCGATACGACATTAATTCAAACTCGCCGTCTGGAGGTATGAAGGAGATGGTGCGATCGTTTTCAAATCGTGAGAGTCGGACGCATTGATGGAACTTGATATCCTCCATTTCGATTGCCTTTCCGCGAGCAGCTTGTGAGAGAAGGTGGGGTCAATGGAATTGAGACTCAAAATCAGATTTGACACGCACTTCGCCCTGTACTCTCGAACATAACCTTGTCATTGAGACCTAAACGTAGTTCTGGCATCCCAGAAAGGTAGCACTTCATTTTAACTGCCCCAAGTATTTCCGATCGTACAACGTTTCCATTCGCGTTGACCTGTTCACAAGTCGGATATTAAAGAGATAAGGCACGAGACGACGGAAAGGGTACGGACCAGCATATTAACACTCTCAATTACGTCTAAGAAGACCTCGTTCTTCCGATACCTGATTCCCTCTGTTCGCCATGATACAGCATTGGTGACTGCAGGAGGTGGGCGGACTTGGATCTCAAGCTTGTGAGACTCCTGTGTGATATATTCCTGAAGGATCTTGCTTTCCGTGGTCTGAGGATAACCAAAGTCCATCATTTCGTCCAAAAGCTCGTATATTATGACGAAATTGTCGCGTATGCTCTCCTCTTCGAGCTCCTTGAAGTACTCGACGAGGACCTGGACAAGCCGGTGGAGAAAGATGATAATTTCAGCAGCATTGCTATTTCGTTTTGATAGTGCGAGTACTGCAATTCATATAAGAGGGGAATCTTGGACGTAAGAATGCACCCATACGATAAAGATTTGAATGGCGGATGTGCATGTAATTGATGCCTTGACTAGATATGCAGGGCATTACTTGCTGGCCCTCTTCTTCGATATCGAGAACCAGAGGCAGAAATCGTTCGACATATGAAAGTGGCACATCGTCGCGATATGACCGCTGGATAAGTGGCTTTCCTTTGAGATCGAGGATGGCAATCAGACTGGCCATGGGTGTCTGAACAACTTCAATGACACCGACGTGATCAGCAATTCATGTCGGCATATTCCCACGGTTGCTCTCAGTCTTGTCTGCCCGACATATGTTTTCATAAACCTCAGTTGAACTGTCCAAGCTGCTGGATTATATTTACAGAAATCATCGGTCTTTTCGTTACATAAATTCGTTTGGTAAAATTCGTTTGTGGTCATAACACGTGATTTGACACCATTCAGCAGCTGCTACTTATAAGTACTCCCAAACGACCAATGACCGGATTATCTATCTTGCCAGTAGGGCAAGAAGAAGGTCATGACGGTCAAACACAGAAATTCAAGGGCGTAGCAAGAATTCTTGGCCCCCGGTGGGCCCACCTCCCGACGGTGACTATTGGCTTGCTTGGAGTCCAAATATTCTGGAGCGTAGAAATGTCCTATGGTGTGCTCTAGTTCATTTCAGCTTGTCATTCATTCATTTTGTTTATATAGCTTCGCCGTATCTCCTTTCACTTGGATTGTCAAAGTCGAGTATGGCCATAGTCTTCGTTGCTGGGCCTCTGTCGGGTCTCATCATGCAACCTCTTATCGGCAAGCACACATTGAACTTGGCTGTCCCTTTCCTAATCTTTTTGGCTGTGTTCAGGCGCTTTGGCGGACAACTCTACCTCGCGTTTTGGACGTCGGAGACCATACATGTTGATAGGTACAATCGTGTGCATGGTGGCCATGCTATTGCTGGGCTTTACCCGACCTGTTGCATCGATATTTACAAGTTGGCATACTAGCGCCGTATGTTTCCATTTAGTCATCCGCTATTTTTTTCCTGAACAATACAACAGAACGACGTTTTGACCATATCGTTGGCAGTTCTGTCAATCTACCTAATCGACTTTGCTATCAATGCTGGTGAGGTTCGCTGTTGCGTCTCAATATGGAACCAAGACTGAATTCGAACAGTGCAAGCGGTCGATCGAGCACTTCTTGTGGATACTTTACCACCATCGCGTCAGGCGTCGGGAAATGCTTGGGCTGCTCGTATGTTGGGAGTGGGGAGTGTCGTTGGCTTCTTCATGTTGGCACTTCTCAGTTATCACATTTCATATGCTCATGTTCTACTTATCTATAGTGGTAATATCAATCTCCCTCGCATCCTTCCATTTCTAGGAAAAACTCAACTCGAAGTATTATCTGTCGTTGTTTCGCTTCTACTGCTTTTTGGGCACATGACCATGGCAACGCTGGTCAAGGAACGGATCCTCTGTAGCAAATCACAAGGGAAATCGTTTCGTCAAGAAGTCAAGGACATATGGAGTAACATGAGAACCCTTCCTCGTGTCATCCGCCAAATTGTATGCTTTTCCCCCTTTGTTCATCCAACACTCACAGACCAAGTTCAGTGTATCATACAGTTTTTGTGCGCCATTCCCCTCTTCTCAAGAATTTCTGCTGACAGCAATCAGTGCGTGGATAGCGTGGTTTCCATGCCTCTTCTACAGCACCATCTACATTGGCGACATTTACAAATGGAGCTCTCCAATGGCGACGACAGATGAAGAACAAATCTTGCTTGATGCTGAGGCAACGCGGTTGGGTACCCGGGCTCTATTTTTTTCATCGATTCTATCCCTTCTCGTCAACATCACCCTTCCAGCATTTGTTTCCGAGTCCTCGACACAATCGCCGCACACAAACGATGAATCATGGTGGAACAGAATTTGTCGTGTGCCAAAGTGGCTGCAGATTGACTTGGCAACCCTGTGGGCAGTCGGTCACTTTGTATTTGCGTCTTGCATGTTCGCGACATTGTGGGTGCTTGAGTGATCTTCCCTCCTATTTGACGTTTATGATCTTCGTAGTTTTACCCGCAGTATATTAGGTTCTACGATAATTATTACCGTGACTGGCTTTTCATGGGCCGTTACACAATGGGTGCCATTTTCTCTGGTGGGTCTGTCTTCCTCATGAGAGGTTTGGTTCACGTTCTGAAATTTCTTCTGCCTAGCTTGCAGAGGCAATTCTTACCGAAGAAGCCCCTCATGCAGAACCTGTTGCCATTCGCCTTGCGGACACCAGATCTCCTCGCCCACAAACAGCCGAAGACCAAGAACGGGAGCGTTTGGTATCTGGAAGGGACTCTGATGAAGAGGACGATAACGATGACGAAGACGAAGACGAAGAAGCAAAACGCCGAGAAAGAAGTCGAATGCTCACGCATTCTGGCGCTCGAGTCAGTAGAATTGACTTATCCGAAATAGACGAAGACGATGGATATGAGGTTATACAACATGATACTGTGAGGCGAAGCGGGAACAACATGAGCCCTCTCGGCGCATCTGGCAGACATGAGCATGATGGGGGCAGTTTAAGCTCAAAAGCGGGGATAATCCTAGTAGGACTTGTTCTTCCTGGTTTGATTTTGACTTGACCATCCGCACAGGGTATCCACAACATCTTCATCGTCATTCCTCAATTCCTCGTCACAGGCCTTTCCGCTCTTATCTTTGCCCTTTTTGATCCTGAGAAGCCTACCCTGCCTGGACACCGAGCTCCTGTAGCTCCGCATCCTGGTCCTGCAACTAATCTCACACTGGGATTGTCAAAAAATACCACAAATTTATCAGGACATGTCGGGGATGCTTCTCAGTCAGATAGTGTTGTCTATATCTTTCGGTGCGTTCTTTTTCAACATCCATAAAAGTCAGTTTTTTAAATAAAATTTCTGGGCTGTAGTGTTGGGGGCGTTGCGGCGTCCTTCGCTTTTGTACTTTGCTGGCGATTAGCCAGAGAACTTCGTCCTCGATAGAACCTGTAGATACCTAGCAACTTTGTAGCAACTAATAATATTTCATTTTTTTTTGATCAGATCACGCATCTTATCTTATCTCCAAACTGTATTCTAACCATCCACATCCTTGACACAACAACCAAAAATGTTGTTGGGAACCTCGATACCACCTTCGCAAGTCGCTATGTATCTCCGAACTCTGCCAGCTATTCGAGAACGGTGTTCTCAAGTCCACGAGCTCGCCAAGCAAGGGAAACTCGAATACTTTGACTATCATCCTGAAAACGAAGCTAATGTCGCCAAGTTTTGCATAGAAATTATGAGAGTTGTGTCCCGTCTTCTTTCTCCTGAATCATTTGCTAACTAAATAACCAGCGGGATTATGGCCAAAATTTCGTCACTGTAGGCATTCACGATCTCTCCGTTCACCATGTCTCCCAACCTGGTTTCTCACAGATAAGCCCCCATGGACGATGGCGGCACCTTGACGCAGGCGTTGAACGAATCCGGCCTATGCTGCAGAAGTGGAACATTCTTCCAAGTCCACCGGATCTCAAAGAACAGGCTCGCAGACTCGTTGATCTTTTCGTAGTGTCTGTCCTGCTTGACGCAGGAGCAGGGAATCAGTGGAAGTACAAAGAATCCACAACTGACCTCACTTTCTCTCGTTCTGAAGGCTTGGGCGTGGCGAGTTTTCATATGTTCGAGTCGGGGCTGTTCTCGAGTGACCCGGATCATCCCTACAAAGTCGATGGTAACGAAGTCCATGTTTTCTGGAATAATCAAAAATAACAACATTGGTAGCTGTTGGTTTGGAGGGCATCTCATCCGAGAAGGTGGCAAAGGCCATGCAGGTCGACGATTCCAATCCTATGGTCGGCATAGAGGGTCGATCCTCTCTTCTTTTCAACCTCGGCAAGGCACTCAAGGCTAGCCCCGAGTTCTTTGGAACCGATGGTCGTCCAGGAAATATTATTGGCACGTTTTTATGCGTTGGGATGTCCAAATGGCCTAATGTTCTTCCTTAGATTTTCTTGAAAAGGAGTCCCAACTTGAAAACGGAACGAGAACTGTTCCGATTGCTGCGCTTTGGACGGCGCTTCTAGACGGACTGAATCCCATCTGGCCTTCTCGCCTCTCGCTGGGAGGTGTGGCACTGGGAGATGTGTGGCCCTGTACCATTCTAACAGCGTTCAACAAGAATATTGCAGAAGGAGACAATCTTGTGCCATTCCACAAGCTTACCATGTGGCTCACATATAGCTTGGTGGAGGTGCTAGACAAGATTCTCAACTGGAAAGTGTCCGGTGTAGAGGATATGACCGGTCTTCCAGAATACAGAAACGGTACGTTGGAAATATTAGCATTCTGTCGATGAGCCGAAGCGAACATTAACTAGGAGGACTATTGGTTGATCACGGTGTATTAACATTAAAGCCTGATGTGCTACCAATTGAGCCGACTTCTGGTCTTCCCCGTGTACCTCCTTCTCACCCCGCAATCGTGGAGTGGAGGGCCATGACAGTCATAGAATTGTGAGCTCCTTCCCTCTTTTTATTGCTCATGAGACGACCCTCACTGTTCTGGATAGGGACCGAATTTCAGACTTGATTAGAGGTCAATTGAATCTGACAGTGCACGAACTGACACTTGCTCAAGTGTTGGAAGCCGCTACTTGGAAAGGTGGACGTGAAATCGCAAAAATCAAGCGTCCAGAGACCTGTGGCCCACCAATTGAAATCGAGAGCGATGGAACTGTTTTCTGAGCAATCTGTATTCTATATATGATTTGATACATCCTAAACGGACTCGTCTTTCATCAGTAACAGGCTACGTGCCTCACAATTGAAGCGTAGTTCATGGGATCAAAGAAATCATAAGAACATGTGTTTTGGTGCAATTTTGGTGAATAGAAATTGGAAAAAGCAAATGTGTACACCGCAACCATGGTAGTGGCGGTGAGGTGTGGCCTCTTAAAATAGACTCAGTTTCACTAAATTACCTTTTTTGGTGTAAATCAACTTTATAGTTTTAGGCGCAAACATCCATGCAGATTTGCCCTGGACAGGCAACACCACCTGGATTTCCTTTCTTGCATTGTTGCTTCCGAGTCCATGAAACGCAACAGTCTCCTATCTGCGAGTCAGCAACCCGAGCCCCTGGGCCCGGCAAGGCTGATTATTTATGTCTACGAAGGTATTCGCAAGATTGGACCTGCCCGCGATAGTTACGGGGTATGTGTGAGGACATTTCAGCTAATAACTAACGCACAATATTTTTGGCCCTTCAAGTTGACAGTTGAACTATGTCGGGACATGTTTCCGGCTCTTGAATTAGGAAATATTGCGATTTGTACGAAGGATTTGGAAATCTGCAATGGCGAGCAAGCGGAAATATTTCCAACGAGTTGGAAAGATGTAGTTGTTCACATTAGGGAAGTAGAGATTATAGATCGGACTCGCAAAGTCGTGCTTCAAGGCGGCCGAGGTATTTCTTGTGTGTACATAGTTCTCAACAATTTGACGCGAATCAATTTATAGGGAAAATCTTTGTCAATCTCCCAAAGGGCAAGATTATTGCCTTTGTTGTGGATCTTTTGTCCTGCACCGTGCGCGATCTAATGGCACGAATCGAAGAACTAGACATGATTCCTGTTGAACAACAGCGCTTATGTTTCGATGGGAGTCGACTGGCCGCTAGAGATATGTTGTGTGATCACAATATCCACTACGGCTCTAGCCTTGACCTTATTTTGGAGCAATATGGGAAAAAACCCGTTATTTATCTCTTGGCCCCAGTATTGGTGGACGCCTCCGTTGAACTCTCGCTGGTTCCTCAATGAATCTGCGATCTACCCTGTTACGACTGATATCAAGTCTGGAATGGCAGGAAGGGGGCAACGTGTCTCATGGAGAGTACGCGTACACCCGGAAGGACACCTGACGGAGTTGTCGACTGGGTTGGATATTGCATATCTCTATTGGGAAGCTATGTGTGTTTACAAAATAGCCCTTCGAGAGAGCTGCTGGCTTACTGATCAAAAATATTACCTAAAGGACGACTCCTCCCCTTCCTTCTTCACCACCTGCTTCGCCTCTTCTCGAGCCTATCGAACCTGGTGAAAAAGTTCAAGCATTTGACCCTACCAATGCTAGCCTCAGTGATGAAAATGCTGTCATTATTTCTGTTCACAAAGTTACACCCTATCTTGATGCAGCCTTGAAGGCGCTCGGATTACAAGTTGAAGCTAGGACTTCATTCATAACGTACGTCCATCCCCTTCTATTCCATGTATCCATTTCTTAAACATGTCTGACATGACAAGATACTGGCTCCCCTTCCTACTCGAGCACAAATACATTGCACTAAGGTTTCTGCCTCAGGCGTCGTATGAGCAAGCTGCTCCACTAGATGTTTCTCCTACTCCTGATATTGTCACCCGTATTTTCATGGTGTTTAAAGGTATAGAAGAGTCAGGATTAGAAGCATGGCCAGCAGCTCAGAAGAGAGTAAACGACGGTGTCTCTACCTGGATTGACATAGTTGGCGTAGATGTTGGACGTACCTTGGATCCGGGTCTATTCAGGGTCATAGAGTGGGGTGGTAAGGAGGTATCTCCTGAAATTTCTGCACAAATTTAGGATTTCATCACGGTGTTGGATTATCTGTACATACTATATGATCAGTTTTTTTGTTCGAATGCGGTGTTTCCATGACCTACTTTTGCAGTATCTAATGGGACCCACACTCCAGACGATTGGGCCTTGCAGACCCTTGCGAGACTGGTTAGTGTCAAGCTGTTCGGAATAATTATTATCCATCTTATCACACTTCCACCTAAGTTGGTCCGAAAACACCTGAGCATCGTTTCCAACCACCTTCAGCATGATTGACATAATAAATTATCTTACATATATTTTCGTAGGACTGGCATTTTTATACATTTAAATTTTACCTACAGAACGACCAGCGAGGAAAGAGTTGACTCTGTGAGAATCAAGAGATCAGAGATCTCAAGAACAGCTATTTTCTTGTGTCCCACTCGCGCTCACCTGAAAACTTCCGCTGGGATGAGATAACCGTACTAGACACGCCAGGCTCGATCCCCTGCCCTGCCTTGCGATATATACAGATACCGAGAGAGCGTCATTGCCAATGCCCCACAAAGGACGATTACCTGGACCCTGATGTCGAAGAAATTTCAGGCTACGCAAAATATTTGAGACGTACTCCACAAAAGACGATGGAAAGATCCCAAGAAAATCGACCGGATGTGTTGCGGTGGCGTAATAATGCTCCCTCTATCGGCGTGCCAATGAGAAGGGAGAATCCAACGATAGAAAATGCCAATCCCATACGCGTTCTGCAAAAAAGTATAAGTCAACTTTATACAGGAAACGGAGCCCTGACAGAGTTTATTACCCATGTTCTCCCGAATTTGTACTCAACTGTGCAAGCAATGACGGAACAAGAGACACGTCTGTACATCCTCGAATTCAGTGACAACGGAAAGCAGTCCATGGCAAAAGAAGAAACTGACATGAACCAGACCAAAAGCCGTACAATATTCCGAACGCTATGACTTCTGAGAGTCGGTTGATCGCGAGCATTGCAAAAACTGATGCGGAAGAAATGAATAAGCACGGAAGTAGCATGTTGTATGCACCGAATCGATCGGCGAAGAAATTGGGCAAAAGGCGACCGAAGACGCTTCCAGCATTTAAAAAGGTAACCTTAAAAAGTTTATTAGAAATTGGGTTTTTTAAAAGAGAAACTTTGCATCTCACAGCATAAAATGCGAGGGATTCATCCACCCCTCTGTCTACAGCATAGAGTTGGAGATAAAAAACTAGAAAATGTGTTGAACTCCTAAAATGCGGTGAAGCTTCCCGCTTACAAGGGAAAAATAGACCAAGGCTGATGCAAAACGCTCTTTGTGGGAATTTAATTTACTCCCAACTCTGAGATGCAATCGAACCTACGAGGCAATTGATACAATATATGGAGAATCCTGGAATAACAATCGGATGCTTGGTCTTTCTTGAGCATCCGTCCTTCGTGGTTTCGTCTTCAGGATCAAATTACAGACAAGGAGCAGAAGCGATGTAATGGCAGCCGTTATTCGAATAGCATTCGCAAACGAAGTTAGCTGGCTAAGTTGGTTTAGCATAATCGGCCATGTAAGGCCGCCAACCGAGGCACCCTGATGAATCAATCACCCCATAAACATAAAGTAAAGCAGAAAAACCAGACGTTACCGAGGTTGCTATTCCAATCGCTAACGCTCGTCGGCGTCTAAAGTGTTGCCCAAGAATGGATAACGACGGAAGGAAGAGAAGCGCCTGGCCAAGCCCCATTCCGACAGCTTGAGCCAAGAATACCTCATTTAGAATTAAAGATTAGAATCCATCTTCGGAAGTAAAAAATTGGCGCTAGATACTTCATAGAAACTATGCGGATGCGCTAGAGAGAGCATAAACATGGAGATAACTTGTAAACCCGATCCCACGGAAATCATAGAACGGCTGACGAACGAAAACAAAAACAAAATGAACGAAGACCTTGGGGTGAAACCATTGCTTACCAGTATCCCAAATCGAAGGCGCGACCAACGAGCATACCTGGGGCGTATTGCATAAAAAGTTGGAAGCTGCCAATCCAGCTAAAAAGAAAGTTAAAAGGCCTTCGCGATTTCGAGAGCGGGTGGTACCTTATGTTTGATGGGCTCTCCGTGTTCAAAAACGACCTGGTATAATAATCCTGATACACACCAAAAGCAGATACATAGCTAGCAATGGGTTAAGGACAAGAGCTGGCGTTTGAGTAGTAAAGACATCTAACAAACCCATATGTGCAAAATTGAATCATCCACCTTGGTTCAGTGTGTAAATTTTTAGCAGCATTATGCCCGTATAACGCTCACGTAGCAATAACAGTCATCCAAGCATCCCATCCGACATCGTAATCGTCGTCCTGCCCCGTCAGTGGACACGGTTCAGGAGGCGGGAGGCTCCACTGTTCCGGAGGTACCACGTTTTTCTCCCTCTCGATACTTGAGCGAAGTTGACTGGAAGAATTTTGAAGAGTGAGGGATCCACTGGCCTCCGACATCGTGACACTCGTGGGTTTGCAGGCGGTATCAATCCGGGGAAAATATTTCTACTGCCTATTAGAGGCGACCCCGTTATAAAGATTTGGTTAGAGGCATAAGCCGAAGACGAAGTTACGGAGCGGAAGCAGACTAAGAAAGCAAAATGGATTCCTTAGCGATTGCCTTGCGTGCGTTACGTGACTGCACCTAGTTATGCCTCTGGTTCTGTCGACAGGACCGAAACTTGTTTCCATCCACCCATCCCCTTCCAGGAAGGGGTACTCAAACTAGGTTCTGCCCTAGTTTCCACAATCACGAGGACCTGAGTGTTTCGTTACTGCTTAACTCCAATGTGATTCCCTGTGGTGTACCAGCAAGACGGACCGTACCAAGCATCTTTCGGGTCGGCTTTGTGATTCTGGTGAATCGCAGGCTGTAAGAAAACAACTTACGTGGTGGGAGAGATGCTGACTCACTTGGATGAGGTCGTCGATGTTTCAAGTTTCCGAAAGGCGTGAACTAAGTAACCCTCTTTCGTAATATTTCCCCTGCAGATGTGTCAACGAAGATCAAGTTGGAATTCTTTGGTGTTGCAAATGGACCTTGGTAGGAGATCGTCATTAGTGAATATACGCACTCTTGTGTTTACATACCATGCACGCGAATCGCGAACACATTTTTATCAGTGCCAAACGGATTTAGAAGCCAAGTGCAAATCCTTTCCCCTCGGCCTACGATTGTCTTGAGATATGACATTATGCCAGAGCTTTCCAGCAATCCGATACGAGAGGAACGAGGTGGAAATTCATCAAATGAAGATGTGAAGAGATCAGAGGTTAATTATGGAACAAGTTATTAAGGTCGAGACCTCAGGTTCCGAGTTGAACCAGGAGTAACCAATGATACGCCAAAAGCTATCCTCTGAGAGGGCCAGAGAAGAAAGAAGGTGAGGCCTAGCAAACTTGGGATAAGACCTTTACTGCGCAGGTTGCTGAGGCACTCACTTGGTGTTTCTCCTGCATTGTCGGTACACGAGGCATCGAACTCAAGAAGTTTAGAGTGGATGTCGATCCGACTTGCCTGCCAGGAGAGTGGTGTCAAATCCTATTATCATAAATGAGCATATTGCACGCGAGTAACTGGCATTTCTGGAGAAGAAGTCTCGAAGAGGGTGCCTCCTTGTTGGGGTTCAAGATTCGAAGATCATAAATGTGAAAGCATGGCCAGCGCATGCAAGGTCAGCAAGTCTTGTAGTACACAGGCAGGAGAATTTTGAATTCTTGTATATCCGGCATGACTGTCACTCTGCATCTATCAGCAATTAATTCGTCAAAGGATGTCATAAATACAGAATGCTACCGCTCCAACCCTCCAGCGTGACCAAAACTCCTTTCTAGCACGATTGTTCTCAGGCTCGTGTCGAGTTCTACCAAAGATTCTACTCGCTCTCGACGCGGAGTCTTCTCTCTTGGGGGAGATGATCTCTGGATTGGAGATCCACTTCGGTCTCTCATGCCTTGAGTGGCATTTACCGAAGTTGATACAGGTGGCGTCCCACTTCTTGATCCACGACCACGGGATGATATAGATGCTGTTCGTGACGGAGTATGTGGATTTGGTAGGAGACCGGCCATCGGGGTCGGTGGTCGTTCCCAAAACATTAATTTTCCATACCACGTTTTCTTCCACTCTATGAATCCTTTCTCGTCCCGTCTCCTCTCAAATGCAGACCGATATCGTTCATAGGATTCACGGAAGGCCTTGTCAACACGGGAGGAGAAGATAAGCTCCCCGCGAGGGTTTTTTGATGGTGGAATGGGCGGAATAGTTCGGGTAGTCGAGGCCGATCTTGATTTTGTCCCTGGAGGGGATGGTGATCGAGAATTAGATGTTGTTGGGGAATCGTTAGGTCGGGGAAAGAAGAAAGAGAGTGGATTCCATTTGGACCGTAGAGGTGGTTTCCTGACATTTAGGTACATGTTGAATGAACGAAGTGCACGGTTTGCATGAGGGACATATCTGAGAGTAGAAGACCAAAAATCACATCTGCAGAAGGAAACGAAACGAATGTTATACTCACTTGTTGGCATATGCAATCTTTTCTGAATACATTCCACTTGCAAAGAACAATAAAAGAGTCGTAACGCTGACAAATAAGAGGCCGCTGGCGAAGTATGGATGTAGTGTGACATCTGTTTCGTCCTCGTAGATTTCTGGAAACAATTTCTGCAACAGCATCCTATACGGAATCGCAAGCAGTGAGTTTTGTGGCGGCAGGAGGACCTCGCATAATAGGAATGCGATTATGATGAGTAATTGTATTAGAAATACTGCAGGAATCGTTGTAAGAGTTGAGTGAGGGTTGAAAGTTCACTGAAGTACACACATTGGTATCGAGATTTACGACGTTGCAAATTGGCCGCATT
>Ga0307517_10010173_pt1 | contig 13200 bp, 12 predicted proteins | sample 23_EM_MG_FD_194515 | JGI IMG/M metagenome (GOLD analysis project Ga0307517, IMG submission 194515) | Populus trichocarpa ectomycorrhiza microbial communities from riparian zone in the Pacific Northwest, United States - 23_EM | ecosystem: Host-associated > Plants > Roots > Unclassified | place...
TTAGTGTAACCTTTTCACCTTGACATAATAAACTTAGCTAAACATAATAAGAAGAGAAACATAAATAAACAAGATAAAAACATAAATAAGATATAAGTTAACTAAGTAAAGAAAAGGAAATGAAAAACATAAACATGATATTAATGAAAGCAAAACTTAAGCATTACAAAAATATAAAGAGAGAGAGAGCAAGAGCAAGATCTTGATTTGAACAACCAAGCTCCTAAATGCATGGCAAATGCCTCCTTTTATAGGCCAAAATTTAGAACTATTGATTTGATGACTAATTGTTGAGTGGGTGGCCAACTCTTGACTTGGTGAAAATCCTTATCTTCTTGTCTGAACAAATCGTCATTTCTAACGTCAAACTTTGAACCAACTTTACTCATGAAAGTTCTAGCAAATTGTCTCAGCTTTCCAGGAAAAAACAATTGAGGTCATTTGGACTTTTAAAACTCGAGATATGGGATGAAAACTGAACAGTGTCTGGGCTGCAGGACAGATTCAGACTTCTCAGTTGTTGCTATAATTTGGACTTGAAAAAAGCCTTTTTAAATCTTGGACTCCACATAAAAGGTTTAGGCCTATGTCTCAGCTTTCCATCCATATAAACCAGACCTAAATCCAAGATCTAAAGCTCCAGATATGACCCAATTACCGAACAGTGTTCTAGTTTGGACTGAACCATCATCTCTTTTCTAAGTTTGGCCCTCTCTTTGTCATTTCAATTTCAGTACTTAAACTCATCAATCAATCCTTTCATTTATGTGATAGGCCTGCATTTAAAATGAACATTTACCATAAATTAGGGTATCTTATAGTTTCAGACTTGTTATTATAAAACATGCTTTAGTTAAGGAGTTATTGATACTTCAAGTGCAAAATGCTGATATAAATGATTGATAAAAATACACTTTTAAGTACTAATCAATATTATATGAGAGAAAAAGCAATCCTTTTTTAGAAGAAAGCTCTATAAATACATATATATCATTCGTAATAGAAATAAATTGAACCAGCCTCGTGGAGGTTACATTGGTTCCTTTTATAGCTCTTGACCCTTTTCATGGAAAGGAAAAAGTTTACATATCGGCCATATATCTCTGTCTTGTCATGATAAAATATCTCAGACTCATTAGAGTAAAACATCTCTGACTTATCAGAGTAAAATATCCCTGACTCATTAGAGTAAAAAATCTTTGACTGTGGGTCTGGCGATTTACCAAACCAATACATGTTTAAGCTCAATGTTTGGCTGAGCCCAGAGATGACAAGTCCCATGGTTCGCCAGACCCACAAATGTGTGGGCTAAACTCTTGGCTGAGACCAGGATGATGGGTCTAGCAGTTTGCCAAACCCACAAAAGTCTAGGCTTTGCACTTTATTGAGCTCGAAGATGGTGAGTCTGGTAGTTTGCCAGACCCACCCATATTTGCGACACTTGGTTGAGGCCAAAGATGATGGGTTATCAACCTAAACTTTGTTCATTTGCTAAAAAGGGAAAACTTATCATTAAACCTAGTTGGCTTATCTTTAATGGGAGAAGGTGTCCCTTGGGAAACAAAACGACTGCCTACATTAAATAAGGTAATTGAGTGAACTTCTGGAGATCTGTGATGATATGAAAAATTATTCGTTCGATAGTGGGAGTAAAAAGTTTTTTTCTTTATAACTCTAATCATTCTTATTTGTGACTTTTCTTTTACTTTCATTCTTTGTGATTTTTGAAAATTTGTTCCCGTAACAAAACCCAAATTATCTTTTCCACTTTTATTTTTTATCCAAAAAGGGAAAAACTATTTTAGATATTTCTTTCTTCAAAACCTTTTTCCTTATCTTTCTTTTACTCGGTTTAAAAAAAGACCACAAGAACATCAGACTTGTTTCTAAAAAAGAAGTGCTCCATCCATTGACAAGGAGTTCAGGTTTCAATTAGAACTTTAAAAAAGTGATAGGGGACATGGGTCTCTCATATTGAGACCTAGGATGAGAGAAAGTTCCACATCGATAATCTCCTCTAGTGGGAAGAATAAGAGAATATCCTCTCGTAAGAGTCCATCTTTTGCTCCTTTTAAAGACTTTGAGGAGAGAGGGAGATTGCCTCAAACTTCTAATGATGATGTCCCCGACAACATATATGTTACAAACATGGAATTCGTGACTCATAACTAACCTGGTAAGTATGTGGCCTAAATGACTCACCCTGATGAGCGCATTAGCTAATTAACCTGAGCACCTTCTATAATTATTTTGAAATTACGACCCCATCTGTATGAATTCAATGGGATACTCTTTCCCTTTCTAAGGATTCATAAGGGATGTGTTCAGCTACTACCAGCTAGGCCCAGGCTAGCTGTATCCCAATATATGGACAATTATGTCCTCATTTGAAAATTTTTGTAGAATGATTGGGCTCAAGCCTGGCCACCAATACTGATGGCGGCAATGACGTGTATTGGTTCTTCATCTTTGCTAACAGAAAAAATGGTGATGTGAAGAACACATTGATTGGGAAGCCATCGTCTATCAAGAAGTGGAGGGGGAGTTGGGTTGGTCGTAAGATATGTCAGGACGATCAATTGCTGGAGGGATTAAAGTCAATTTAGGGTTGTTCCCACTATTAAAGGGTTTCATATATGAAGTAAACAAGCATCGTCTGAGATCATACTAGGAGAAGAACTGTGTCATGCTGGATTCGACCCCAATCGACTATGAAGTTGATAAAATGGCCAAAGGATATTACCAAAACATTTTGCAAGGTATAAAGTCTTCATGCCATTTTCCTTTGCTTTCACCTTGTTTCAAAATCTAACCTTCATTTGTCCTTATAGGGTAAATAGTTGAATAAGAAGGAGAAACACCATGGGATCATCTTGTAAAGAGCTTGCCCTAGAGGTCTTTGTCTTGTGCCATTGGTGGAGGCAGAGGTGAAGAGAGGAGGGGAGACTTCTCCATCCTCATTGGGAAACTCCTTATTCTTAAGGGTTCTGCCTCCATAGAGACAATAGTGCGGGCTATAGTCCCCTTGAAGCTAAGGGTTATGATCTTCCCTTTTATAGGGTAGAAGTAAACCTGACTCCCCTTGTAGTGATTGCGAGTGTGACCATCTATTTCAATAAGAGAAAAATCTTTGCTACGGTAGAAACCTGTGCTCTAGTCCTATTGATAAAGGCTCTTATAGCGGTGTTCCCTTTGCCTCAACTTCTTGCATTACCATATGAGAAAGTGATAATTAGGACCTCCACCAGAGTTAACGTTAATTAGTTTAAGGACATTTTCTTTGATTTGGCTCTAGGCTGTAATCTATTCAATTTCCCAACCCTAATGGATGAGGAAAGGCAATTGATAGAGGCTATGGTTAGAAAGGGAATGGGCCTTGATAAGGACAACCTCGAGGCGGTGAGAACACTAAAGAGGGTCCTTACCATCCCATCAGATATCTTTGTGATGTTTGATGAAAGCTTCTATCAACATTTATGTTTAACTAGCCATGGCTTTGAGGCTATGTTTGTTTTACACCTGCTTTTGTGTTTGCGGTGTAACAAACGCAGCAAGGTTTTTGGTAACAAACCAAACTGTGTTTTATACCACGAGACCAACAAAAAAATTGAGTTTGAAACACAGTTTTTGTGAAGTAGTTTTTACATGTCTTTTTAACTGAGTTTCGTAAAACCCTGTTTATTTTTGCTTTTCAAAAGCGCTTTTGAAAATATTTGAGAATTTTTTATTTTTTTCTTTGCTTTAAATTAAATTTTTTTTGATGTTTTATCATTTTGATGCGCTGATATCAAAAATAATTTTTAAAAAAATAAAAAAATATATTATTTTGATGCATTTCCAAGTAAAAAGCACTTTGAAAAGCAACCATAACCACACTTTCACCAAACATTTTAATATGCTTTTTGCTACACATAAACTTCAACCACAATTTTTACCAAACACGTATCTAAATCCAACTAACCACACTTTTTTTGAACTTACTTTTTTTAAACCACAACCACAAAAGCTACCTAAAAAACAAACCACACTCTTAATGTAAGGAAAAATAAACCCCTGTTTCTTTTTTTTTTCTTTAGTTTGATGATTACCTCTTTAAACATTTATCCCTGGCAAACCTTTATAATGTGTGCCCATTCCCGGAGGCATTAGGCAACTGAAAGAAGTTATTTAAGCGTGATCGTAGCTACGAACAAGAAAAATCAAGCTGCATTTGAATAACTGCAAGGGGAAAAAAACTGTCATGGAGGTCGAGCTACAAAGCATTGAGGTGGCATATACCACGCTAAAGGACCAAGCACAAGGTCTTGCCTTTGAGTTGAGTTACATGGAAAAAACGCTTGCAGCCTCCTACAACCAGGTGGTTTCGCTGAGGCAGGAGATCCTTGAAGTTAGGGCCTCCCAAGTTAGTTTGTGGGATAAGCTTGCTACCATATACGTTGAGCTTGCTATTGTTAGGGAAGAAACTCAACGTTCCTAGGCAATGTTGAAGGCCCTAAGGGAATCTCTTGAAGAGTTCCATAAAGTTTTCAAGGGTTTAACAATTTTAACCAAGATGATGTGAGATAAGATTTTCCTAGCCATGTCCTACCTATACTTATTCATTCTCTCAAGAGGAATACAAGTGGATTTTAGTATAGCCTTTCATCCAGTCCTAGTCCTTGATTTCACAGATGTATTCCAAGTTAAGGCCACTGCAGCTTGACGAGGGGAGTATCTAGCTAAGGAGCCTAGGCTGAATTTTTAGATCCCTCTATACATGTACATATGTATTCTTCTTTAATAAACAACATTTTTTTATATATAATATAACTCTTTTATCTCCATATTGCTTTATGTGAGCTTAAAGTCCTTGTGTAGAGTTCTTGTCTCGGTCTAATACCAATACTTATGAGACCATTTTTTGGTCTAACACCCATACTTAGAAGATCATTTCTAGTTTCAATTCCTAAACTTAAGAGATCATTTCTAGAGATGGAAGATGAATCATCTAACCTTAGGAGAGTTTATGATGGTTTTGCCTTACAAAATCTGAGAAGGGATATGATTTGTAGATGTCTGTTTATTGTTGATGTAGTGTCTATTTTATTCTTGGAGAAAAATGTGATTACAACAGGAAGAAGATGTCAATCCATTCCAAGGTAAAATGTATTGTAGAACTAGAGAGACATTCATTACTTCCAAAGTAAACGTTCTATCATAGTAGAAAGAGTAAATCCATCCTATCTTTGGAAGATTTGAAAGGCTTGTGCCTTGGGGAGATTGTATCCATCTTCATTGCTAATGTAGTGTCTATTTCATCTTTGAAGAAAAATATGATCGCACTAGGGAGAACATGTCAATCCCTTCCAAGGTAAACTTTTTCGTATCACTATAAAGACGTTCATTAATTCTAAAGTAAATGTGTTATCGCATTAGAAAGAATAAATCCATCCAATCTTTGGAAGATTTGAAAGGCTTGCGCTTTGAGGAGACCGTATCTATCCTCATTCCTGATGTAGTTTCTATCCCATCCTTGAAGAAAAGTGTAATCGTACTCGGGAGAACATGTCAATCCCTTCCAATGTAAAATGTTTTGTAGCACTATAGAGACATTTATTAATTCCAAAGTAAATGGACTATCAAACTAGGGAGAGTAAATCCATCCAATCTTTGGAAAATTTGAGAGGCTTGCGTTTTGGAGAGACCGTATCCATCCCTATTTCTGATGCAGTTTATATCCTATACTTAAGAGATCATTTCTAGGTTCAATTCCCAAACTTAAGAGATCATTTCAAGTGATGGGTAATGATTCATCCAACCTTATAAGAGTTTAGGATTGTTATGCCTTTTCGGAACTGAGAAGGGATATGATTTGCAAACGTTTGCTTATTGTTGATGTAGTGTCTATCTCATTCTTAAAGGAAAGTGTGATTGTACTAGAGAGAATATGTCAATCCCTTCAAAGGTAAATGTACTGTAGAACTAAAGAGACGTTCATTACTTTCAAAGTAAATGTTCTATCGTAGTAGAAAGAGTAAATCCATCCTATCTTTGGAAGATTTGAGAGGCTTGTGTCTTAGTGGGATTATATCCATCCCTATTGTTGATGCAATGTCTATCTTATAATTGAAAAAAAGTATGATTGTATTAGGAAGAACATGTCAATCCCTTCCAATATAAAATGTTTCGTAGTACTATGAAGACGTTCATTATTTCCAAAGTAAATATGTTATCGCACTAGAAAGAGTAAATCCATCAAATCTTTGGAAGATTTGAGAGGCTTGCGCTCCGGGGAGACCATATCCATCCCCATTGCTAATGCAGTTTCTATCTCATCCTTGAAGAAAAGTATGATCGTACTAGGGAGAATATGGCAATCCCTTTTAAGGTAAAATGTTTTGTAGCACTATAGAGACATTCATTAATTTCAAAGTAAATGTGCTATCAAACTAGGAAGAGTAAATTCATCTAATCTTTAGAAGATTTGAGAAGCTTGCGCTCTGGGAGACCGTATCCATCCTCATTTCTGATGCAGTTTATATCCCAAACTTAAGAGATCATTTCTGGTGATGAGTGATGAATCATCTAACCTTAGAAGAGTTTAGGATGGTTATGCCTTTTAGGAATCGAGAAGGGATATGATTTGCAGACGTCTGCTTATTGTTGATATAATGTCTATCTCATTCTTGGAGAAAAGTGTGATCGCACCAGGAAAAATATATCAATTTCTTCCAAGGTAAAATGTACTGTAGAATTGGAAAGTCGTTTATTACATTCAAAGTAAATGTTCCATCACAATAGAAAGAGTAAATCCATCCTATCTTTGGAAGATTTGAGAGGCTTGCGCTCTAAAGAGACTGTATCCATCCCCATTGCTGATGCAATGTCTATCTCCCTTGAAGAAAAGTAAGATTGCACTAAAAAGAACATGTCAATCCCTCTCAAGGTAAAATGTTTTATAGCATTATAAAGACGTTTATTAATTTCAAAGTAAATATATTATCACACCAGGGAGAATAAATCCATTCAATCTTTAGAAGACTTAAGAGGCTTGCGTTCTGGGGAGACTGTATCGATCCCCATTTCTGATGCAATGTCTATCCCATCCTTGAAGAAAAGTGTGATCGTACCAGGGGGAACATGTCTGTCGCACCTGACATCGCGACGGCCTTAAAATTTTCTTGAATTGTGGAAAAAGAACAGATATCTGGCATCTTGTTCTTTTAGGAGAAAAGGTGTTGTTCAAGGAGTCGCCACCTAGTATTATGGTCACTAGGAACCCTAACTGGTCAATAGAGATTCTATGGTACGGGACTGGTTACGTAAAAGGGAAGATATTATCACCCCTTAAACGTTCTGCCTGAGACAGACTGCATTGCTGGTTTTGTCTTAAATTGCTAAACGTTTATTAGTTTATGCTATGATGATTTGCTTATAATATTCTTGACTCTAGGGTCAGTGAATATTCGATCTCGAATAATTCCAACTCTGGCGTTGGTAAAAATTCCACTCCAAATAATTCCAACTCTGGCGTTGGTAAAAATTCGTAGCTAAAAAAAAAAATCAGTTATTTTTTTATTTCCTGATCTTGATATCAGTGAATAAATTGACAAAAATAAATTTTTTCTAAGACATGCAAAATTTTTATTTCTACACTTTCTATTTTTTTTTGTTTTTATTTTTTTATTTTTTTGGGGCTGGGCCCAGCTCAGTCCATATGGGTTAGCCCAGCCCAGCCCAGCCCGGTCACTAGCCCAAGCCAGTGACCGATTGAGTACTGTTGCAGGCATGCATGAATTATTCATGCATGCTTGCAACAGTAACGAGGTAATTATTTTACCTTTGCGCAACAAATGAAAGTTATAATTTACAAAGCGGGGAAAAGGAAGAACTTACTTGGTCTACTAGAGGCGATGAAGACGATGGTGGAGCTCTGGCTGGCCGACGCTACCTCCTCTCTGCCCTATCTCTTCCGTGTTTATTTCTTTCTGTCTCTGTGCTTTTGTTTCACCAGGTAATTATTTCACCAGTTTTTTTTGTTTTGCGTTTGAGTTCTGGGGATGAAAGCAAAGCTAGGAACACTGGCTTTTTGCTCTTTCCTTTTCTTAGTCTATGCTTTCAGTCCTCCCTCTCTCGGTACCCCTGGTTTGTTCCCTTTTGTTCTTCCCTCTGTTTTGTTCTCTGGTCTCTCTCTATCTACTCCCTATCTATTCCCCTATTTATTTTTCTTCGTCCCTGTTCTCTGAGAAGAAACAAGGAAAACAGTTTGGCATTCTGGTTCATCCTCTGTCCTCGTTTTCTGCCGTTCGTGGCTTTTTCTTCCCCTTTTCAATCCAATCCCCCCCTCTCGTGTTGGTTGTGATTCCAAGGTAAAATATGTTGTAACACTAGGAAGATGTTCGTTACTTTCAAAATACATTTCCTATCACACTAAAAAGAATAAATTCATCACATATTTGGAAGCTTTAAGAGGCTTGCATCCTAGGAAGACTGTATCCATCCCCGTTATTGATGCAGTGTCTATCACATCCTTGAAGAAAAGTGTGATTGCTTTAGGGAGAATATTTCAATCCTTTCCAAGGTAAAATGTGTCGTAGCACTAGAAAGATGTTCATTACTTCTAAAGTAAATGTGCTATCTCACTAGAAAGAGTAAATCCATCCCTAATTTGTTAGATTTGAGACCTGATAAGTAGAAAACATTTGTTATTTTGAACAATATACTTCATATATAAGAAACTTACATTTCTAAGTCATTGAGCATAACACATTTCTATCAAGTTTTGGGAGCCCAAAGAAGAGAGGGAATTGTGTTTCTTCAATGAAGGTTTTCTAGGTAGTCGTTAAAAGGATTACTCCCCAAATAAACATAGTTCCTTAAGTTATTATGAAAATATGACTAGCAAAAGAGAAGGTAACCTTCCTATTTAAGGATCATCTACCTTGTCAAGTTCAGAAGCTTGGTAAGAGTCCTTGATTTGCAATAAATCCTGAAGTTGCACGAATTGAACCAATACTCTGTTGGTAGCCATTGAAAGCTTTCTAAAACCTCAAAGTTCCAACTCCAATAGTAATTAAGGATGATAATAGCCTGGCTCCTGGAGGGTGATCAATGACTTTTTGATCATTTTTCCATAAATGGCACCACTAATGATGTCTGATTTTATCTCATGGGTTTGAAAGTCAAGTTGAGACCTAGGATAAGATTATTAATCTCATGTTCCTAACAATCTGGTTCATCTTTTCTTAGCAAAATGGATGATGGATTATGTTCAATACCTGCAAACGGTCCTTTCCTTAGAGCTGTCTCGTTGAGGTTATATTGGTTCCTTTTTATAGCTCCTAGGGTCTCCCCTTTCATGGAAGGATAAAAGATTCACAAATCAACCTAGATCTTTGTCTTGTTATGATAAAATATCTCAGACTCATCAGAGTAAAATATCTTTGACTGTAGGTTTAGTGGTTCATCAGACCCATACAAGCCTAGGCTGAATGCTTGGCTGGGCTCAAAGATAATCCAAACCAATACATACTTGGACTTAACATTTGGTTAAGCCTAGAGACAGTGAGTCTGACAACTTGCCAGATCCACACAAGTCTAGGCTCAATGCTTAGTTGAGTCCGAAGACAGTCGGTTTGATAGTTCATCAGACTCACACATGTTTGAGATCAACGATTAACTAAGCTTATGAACCCGCAGATCTTCACAAGTCTGGGTTGAGCGCTTAGTTGAGCCAGAAGATGATGGGTTTAGTAGTTTACTATACTAACATATATTTGGACTCAACACTTGGTTGAGTTAAGAGATGATGAATTATCAACCTAAACTTTGTTTATTTGATGAGAATGGAGGGCTGAGGAAAAACAAAAAATGTTATTATTATACTATTTTGGCTAAATTAGAAAAACTAGGCAAAATAATTAACTAGAACTCTTTTTCTCGGATATGACTAAGTGGGTTACTTGCTAACATCATGTATATAGGAAGGAACCAAGGAATTATCGAAGATATGATAGAACGACTAAATATAGTCTGCTTTCTCCTTGTGCATTTCTCAGCCTATTTTAACTTCTTTCTATAATGATTTCTTTATGTTTTTATTTATAAAAAAGTTGATTGGGTAATAGACAGATAACTTGCATGCATTCTTTCGTTGGTTAAGGTAGTAGTTAGTATGTTGATGTTCATTTTCAATCTAATACTCCCCAAAATATATATGTATCATGAGTGAAGAAAATAATTGGATTCTGATACATCAATTAAATCCATATTGATATTATTTATATTAATAAAATAGTATAAAGAAAAAAAATGAAGAGTTATATCCTATAATAATTATCAAATATTAATAACTCTTCACACTTATAAATATATCAAATTAAAACTAACAAACAACATAATAACATAAAAAAAAACATAGAAAGATAAAGAGGAAAAATGACACTTAGAAGAAAACTCTATGTCCATTTAAAAAAAAAATATTTCTACAAATAAAATAGATTATACAATAAATAATAAGTATAATTCATTAATTATTATTTAATATAATTATATTTAAACTAATACAAGTTTTCTAAAACATGCTTATATTATTTATTTCTACTATTATTTTCTTTCTATTTTCCATTAACAAAAAATTTCGTCCACACAATAAGGACGTAATTTGGCGTCGTCGGCTTTTTAAAGAAGCAGCGGCCATATCATTAAAAAAAATCTCAATAGCAGATAACGACATGGGAAAAGCATTGGACTGTGCGTCCTTATACGCACAAATTAATGTTTTTATAAGAATAAAATACTTGATCTTGTAATGTAGAGTTTTTATAAGAATAGAGCACTTATTCTTGTTGAAGTGTGGACTTTGATTTAGTTTTTAAATTTAAATTTTAAAATATATCTTTTACATTTCTTTTAAGAGCATCACAATGTATATTTTATATGTGACTTCCCATGTGTTATTTTTTTAAATAAGTTTTGAACTGTATTGTTATTATTTTTTTTTAATTTTTTTTTACTGTGAAAAAAACTAAACAATCAGAACCTTGAAAATGGAATCAATGACAGATGAACCTCTTAATTATAAGCCACCAGGGAAATTGTGAACAGCAAAGATCAAACTTCAAGTCGACTTCCTTGCAGAATAAAATGGTTTCCATTGGTAGGAACAAGATTGTAACTCTAATGGTGGTGCAATTTAATTGATCAAGTTTTGAGTTTGTTTTCTAAAAGTTATTGATTCGAGTTTCATAAATTTTAAGGTTACTTGAGACTTATATGGTTGTTAATTTTAGAATCCGTAAAATTAATCAAGGTGCGTATAAGCTGGTCCGAACATCCATATTAATTAAATAAAAAAAATAATAATAATAAAATTGCTAGTCAAATAGCCCAGATGAACTTCCATGCTTGTACAATAGGCGACCTAACTGTTTAGCACGCAAAACGAATGCCCTTTCTGTAACTATTCAGAAACTGTTCTCTTCTCTAATGTATACCTAAACATATCAGCCTCGCTCCTGATCACCACTTGAATCATCTTCCAAAGCATCAAAACTTCAACTACTAGAAACAAAAAGGTTATGACTGCAGAACATCCGTATATAAGGAACGCAAGGCTAGCTGGGATTTATATCAGATTCAGAAACATTCAATTTGTACTGGTGCATGTATACTTGCAAATAGAGAGATATACATATACTGTAGTTACATATGGAGAATCTCAAGGTTCTTGTGCTTACATTTTTCGCTGTCTTCTTATTACTTGTGTTCGACGCTAATGGCCAGCTGAATCCTATGCCTCAACGCCCACTGTGTGTCTCCCAACTTGCACTGGTGAACTATGCGTGTGGAAGTTTACTTCAAGCTCCACCAGCCACCACCTCCCTTATTCCCTCCACCGTTGTCTTCCCTGCAGATGATGATAACAACCACGGGCATAGGAACGGACACAGGCATGGCCATGGAGGAACGCAAGAAGATACTTGTTGCCGGTGGCTTAATGATGTGGATGACGAATGTGTCTGTCAATTACTGGTCCGCTTGCCACCCTTCCTTTCAAGGACTCGCCATGAATACACTATCAAGATTGATGACTCTTGCAGTGTTTCGTACACTTGTGGATTTACGTGATTAGTAATTGTTGCTTGTCTTATACTACCTACATATTGCGGGTAGATTTTCTTTGGAATTCGGTGATATAAGCAAATATTCAGCTAAGATGTTTTCCTTTATTGCAAGTTTTACGTTTTCGTACTTCCATGTATTTTGCATTAATCTCTCTTGGAAATAAAATGTAATTGATGGGTTGAAGATTTAAACCTATAATCACAAGGCGTATGATGCAGAGTGTGAGGGAAAATTCAAAGAAACAGTCTAAAAATCTAATGGGTTGCGAAGCGTACTCGGAAGTTCAAAGCCCAAGTGTAAATTATACCTCCTTGGATCCAGTCACATCATAAAGCTCATTGCTCTTTTAGACCAGTAAGGGTGACAAAATACTCGCAAAACTCAGTTAACCCAGCTGACTCACAATACACTAGTCTCTAGACTGAGTTGAGCTAGAATGTTTAGGTCACACACTCGGGTAGAGAAGCAAACATACCTGAGAGCACCAGCTTGGGGAAAACACTCCTCAAGGCACAATCCCAAACAAACACACCCTTGCCTCAAACATCATGCAGAATGAGATATCACCACTTAAAAATTACAGTGATGTTCAATATTCAGTTGATGTAAAGACTTTGGTATCAGATTAATGAGAATGATATAAAGTAACAAATGAAGAACATATTTCATGCTATATGCTATATAAATAATAAGATATATAGTGTGAATTTTGATAGTAAGAGTTGTGCTAATGTTGCTAGTACTACACTTGTTAGAAAATTAAATCTAAACACTATTAAATATGAAAAGTTTTATAAACTTCAATGATTGAATGATTGTGGAGAAGTAAAAGTTATTAAGCAGGTTTTGCTTTCTTTTTCAGTTAAAAAATATAAGGATGAGATGTTGTGTGATGTTATATTTATACATGCTACTCATTTATTGTTAGAGAGACTCTTGACAATTTGATAAAAAAAACAAGCACGATAGGTTTAATAATAAGTATTCTTTTGAGAATGATGTGAAGATATTCATATTTGTACCATTCTCCCCTAGACAAATGATGAAAACAAATTGAAATTGTAAGGTGAAAGCGAAGCTCAAGAAAACAAATCA
>Ga0307517_10010174_pt1 | contig 13198 bp, 11 predicted proteins | sample 23_EM_MG_FD_194515 | JGI IMG/M metagenome (GOLD analysis project Ga0307517, IMG submission 194515) | Populus trichocarpa ectomycorrhiza microbial communities from riparian zone in the Pacific Northwest, United States - 23_EM | ecosystem: Host-associated > Plants > Roots > Unclassified | place...
GGGAGTTGAGTGATCCTCCTCCATGTATTTATTGTATCCTTTCTCTATCTCTAAATAATATGGACTCTCTCCCGTGGATGTAGGCGGTTTTGCCGAACCACGTAAAATATTGTGTCAGTGTGCTTTACCCTCCTATGAGCAAATATCAAAACACCCCCGGTCCGCGCATGGGGGTGCCGGAAATTCCCCAACAATAAGAGTATCAGAATTGTAGCAAATATATAATGTGTGCTTATATTTGCATGCTCAGTTATCTCAAGTTCTTAGATATAAGGTGTACTATTACTTGATCAATTTTAAGATTATTAGCTTTGATAATTGATACTCCGCAATTGGGAGTTTGACGCAATTGTCTTTCCTTTTCTTGGAAGGGGGAAGGGCTCAAGTAATATAGTACTTTTTTTTTTCCGGGGCAGTACCTGATGTGCCTGTGTACTTGGGCTATCACATTGTTGTGTCATGAAGTAATTATTTATAACCAGTTTGGAAATTAAAGTTGTAAAAGAACCTCTATGGTCCTGCATTCTTGAGAGTGTTTGGTTTTGTCAATCCACTGAGCACAATCTGTTTCTCTGCAATATTATACTTTGTGGAGATGTAATGAGATTAGAAATAGGAGTCATGGCTCTTTTGACTTTGTATTGATTTATGAATTTGGTGTTTGAGAATTGATGAGTGCACCAAAACAGTCTGAATAATATTTTTTTTGCTACCTTGATTTCGCTGTTCGTGCTCTGGCCAAATCTCGTATTTCTCATTTTTAGTGGTGATGCTTGCTCTTCTCGGCATTAAGTGTTTTAGTTCTAGTAGTTTTGGCTCCATTTTTATCTGATCTCTTTCACAGGTCAGAGTGGTGACACCAGCAGCTAAGAGAAGAGATGCAAGACTGTCCTTTGCTTTCATATTTCCTGATACAAATGATCGTTTTGTTGTAAGAGAGGTTAGTTCTCCCTGCCTCAATCTCTTTGCGCACATGTGCATGCATGTGAGGAGGAATTTTCATCTTTTCTAATTCATGTATGTTGCATGCACAAGCCATCTCCTCCTACCTCCCCTTCATCTTAAAAGCTTATGGTGACATATCAATCCATTTGCTTGTACCAATGCTTCATTTCAATGCTCCTTGACTATAATCATGTTTGTCTTCTTTTCTTGATGGGTGTCACTAAGAGAATGAACAAATAATTTCTTTTCATCGTTTCATTTCATTGCCCCCATCGACCAAAAAAGATCATATGTGGAGGCCTCACGTCACATTTATTTGTTAAATAGCCACTTTAATCTCGCATCTAAGCATCTGTTGGATGGGTGAATATAATCTCAATATTCACACAGCTTGTTATTAATGCATGCATCCTCCTACCTAGTGAGACCTATCATGAAGTTCTGTTTTCTTCTAGTTGTGAATGCTCTATTGCTTAATGAAGGGGGGCAAGACCGATTCTCATAGAAATGGGAAGTTAGATGACAACAAAGCATTGGCTCAGCTTGGCTTCCAGGTAAAACAAGATGGCTTTCTTTCATGAACTGTACAATAATCATATCTGAATGTCACTAACTTGTACTTCTCTTGCGCAGATCGGAGATTACTTGGATGTGGCAATTCTATAGAGGCTTTACTATGTCATATTTAGGTAATTAGGCTGCACATTGTTAGGTTCTATTCAGTAGGCTTGAGATGTATAGCATGAGCAGCTGGACCTGAGATCTGCTTATTTTGTATTATTAGAAACTATAAAGGGATGGGTAGACAGCAGACTAAAAATCATCATGTGCGTAGAGTTTCAACATGTTGTAGAACAGGCTGGTACGTATTGCAATTTGAAGAATACGTGACGGGATTTGCGCTGTACGTTACATCTACATCATATTCCGCAATGTTTTCCAAACGCTATCTTACTGTTATTTTCCAGCACATGAAACTTCCATTCCTGCATTTCGATAGGTAATCTAAGCTTTGTTTAGAGATTCGTTAATCTACCTGGAATGAGGTTTTAATTCCTTTTTTTTTATATATATATATATGCCTGGCCATCTTTTTCGGCCCACGAAAGTTTGTAGGCCTTGTAGTACTTCTGGATTTGTTTTTTTGGGATGAACGATTGGATCTGCTCAATGGTTACCATCTCTGAATGACTACACTGTCCAGGAAGTCAAGATTTCCAGCTAGAGGTTGAAAATGTTGTGTTGCTAATGGGCTTACTGTTCAATACACGCCGATAATTATTAGTACCATGGATGCACTTGGCTCAAAATTTGTCCAAGAATTGGGAAGCTGATGGTTGATGTCCAGTTATAGATGAACTTTTAGGTGCTCTTTGTAATTGCATTTTAAATAGAGTTTTTTTAAAAAATAATTTTTTATTTAAAATAATTTTTTTATATATAATTTTATATTATTAAAAAATAAAAATATTATTTTAATTTTTTTTTTTTTGTGAAAAACATTTTGGAAAGTAAATGTAAATTTTCCTTTAATTTAATGGTAAAAAGTTAATGTTACTAAGTGTAAATATTAACTAGCATATTGATCCATGTTTTGCAGCGGGTTAATAATAATTTTTTTTTAAATAAAAAATATATGAAGAATTTAAAGAATATATTAAGTGTTTTGGATCTGACAACAATACTAAACTCAATGTTATTGAATTTGACGGCCACACATTTTTTAACTAAAAAACAGTTGTATTTTTTAACTAAAAAACAGTAAATACAACGCTCTCATGATATTATAGTATCCTCTACAGTACAAACATCCTATTTTTTCCATATCTTTTAAAATATAGTATAATATAATGCACTGGAAGATGATATTCATTACGAGTTTTTAAATAAATAATTTATTGAAAATACAATTATGATAAACATTTTTACTTTGTTTTTTCGCAATCTTTATTCATAGACACGTGACGATGTAAACTTACAGAGCAACAAAGGTAGCTATTTGTGCACGCTATTCAATGGAAGTCGTTGTCAGTTGTCACCCTATATAATTTGGAAGTTCAATATATTTTACGAGTTTTCAAAAGGAGATCGTTTCAAGTCAAAAAGTTTTTTTAAAAAAAAACATTGCAGCTACAGAGTTGTCTCAAAGATTCATGTTTGATTTTGATCCAATATGTTCTGTATTATTATCCGTGATTTGAATTAATGAAACATTAAGGGTAGGTTTAGTAGTTAAGGCTGCTTTTTCTTTCACTTGATTTTTCAAATCCAAACTTTTAAGGGCAATATTCTTTAATTAAAAAAGGATTTAATCTTAATTAACGTATAAATTGCTCTGAAAACACCTATAATTGAAATTGTTTTTTGGAAACTCACTTAAATCACAATACAGCGAGAATTTAATACGGTGAGCATATACATAGTAACAAAAACATGAATACCAAACGTGACCTTAATTTTTACTTCGATTCTTCTTCTTGTCACAGTCACTCTTTGGCCCTTCTATATAAATTAATTTGATGATTTGTTATTTAAAAGAGGACGTGAGTCTTTGTCACCTCTATTTGCTACTAAAAGCAAGTTTGCAAGATATCCTTGATTTCTTGCGATTAAAAAGTATTTTATGTAGTGAGTGTTTTTTTTTTTATTCTATAAAGTGTTTTTTAAATTATTTTTAATTTAAAAATATTAAATTAATATTTTTAAGTGTTTTTAAATAAATTTGATATATTAATATAAAAAAATAAAAAAATATTATTTTAATTAAAAATATTTAAAAAAACATTCTACATCATGCACATACGTAACATTAGAAATCTGTGCTGGATTGGATTGGAGGGCTTGTTGACACTGACAAAGGACTATTATAAATGATGAAGTGTTTGAAATTATAGCGTGAACTGTAAAGTATTTTTTAAAATGATTTATAGTATGAAAATATTTTAAAATAATTTTTTTTATTAATATATTAAAATTATCTAAAAATATTAAAAAAATTCAATAATTTTTTAATTCAAAAATACTTTTAAAAAACACGAAAGCATAAGAAAAAAACGTGTCAAATATTTTTTTTAATTTTTTTTGTTTTTACAATTTAACCATGTTTTTTAAAAAGTTTTGAATTTTTTGTTTCAACTTATTTTTTTATATGTTTATATCGTGTTTTTATGTATTAATATAAAAAATAAATTTTAAAAAATAATAAAAGTTTATTATTTAAATACTTTTTCAATTTTGTTTTTAAAAAAACAACCTCAGAATCCCAGCAACAGCTAAGAGGGTATCAAAAAAATCAATCATTACGCACGCATAGACACCCACGTATACAGTATTCAATTAAAAACAACACCACTATTGTCGCCGGTATTGGGTCCCACTCTCACCAATCACTAAAAGCAAGGTCCAGAGTCCAGACTGTCTATGAAAACGACATCGTAATCCGACACGCAGTTAATTCGATCGTTGTAAAGAATTAGAAGAAACAATAAAAGAAAGAAATTACTTGCACTCTCTCATCCTCCAGGTTAAGAAATCGAAATCGAAATCGAAATCGAAATCGAAAGCGAAAGTCCTCTGTATCTTCTTCATGTACTGAACATTTCTCATTTTCTTTACCGAAAAAATCTGACTTCACATTTTCATTAATAATAATAATAATATCAAATCATTGCATTTCCCTTCAATAACACGCTTTCATTCTCTCTGTTTTCTTTTCTTTTTAGGTTTTGATAGGCAATGGCGTTGAAGCGGGGATTATCAAGTTCGGGCGTGAACAAGAACCGAAGTGGTGGTGGTGGTGGATCTAGATTGCCGATTATACTCGTGATTTTCTTCTGCTTTTTGTCGCCGTTGATTTTCTTTGTCGGTCGACGACTCATTATAACAAGCTCCTCTGCTGGTTAGCTTAACAGATATTTATTTTCCTTTTTATTAATTTTTCAATTATTATGAAACATTATTTTTTTTATATAGTTTTGTTGCTAAAAAAAGCTTCAATTAATATGTTATTTTTAGTTAATTTAGTGGCATTGTCGAGTTAGTTAGTCAATAGCTAGTGTGTTTAATTAAGCTTCGGCTTCGGTGTTTTGCATTTACATCTTTTAAGTGATTAATGTTGCTATGCAGATCAAAATAATAATAATAATGCAGTTGGTTCTGGTAAGCAGGTATATTTTTCGAACGTTTGTCATCTTTTACTCGTTATTTTTAGATATGATCTGTGCGTCTGAGCCAAGTTTGGGTAAAGCGAATAAATATTGGATTGGTTGGTGCAGCAATTGGATTGGAGAGAACGGCTGGCCTTGCAACATGTGAAGCCTCTTTTCTCAAAAGAGGCAAGTACAAATTGCTGATTTACTTGGAGATTTCGTGGTTTGTAATTCTTGTATGTGGTGATTGGTAGGTCTTCGGTTTACTTTTCGATCACATGATGTACTAATTAGAATAAACTTTGTTTTAGGTCATTGATGTTATCGCATCCAGCACAGCTGATTTGGGGCCTTTGAGTCTTGATTCTTTTAGAAAAAACAAGTTGTCTGCCTCGTGGAAAGTTATTGGTGGAGAGACTCCAGTCGACAATAAGGCTGCTTCTGAGGTTAGGATGACTGTCATGCTTTGGTTGAATCTTGTTCTTAATACTATGTCCTGTGCACCATTTTTCTGTGAGTTTTATGTCAACTTTTGATTGCTGATTTTTTCTGAGCTTGGATTTTCATTAATTTTCCGAAGACAAACCAAACAGCTACGGTTGTCAAGCAGGAAGCATCTAAGGGAAAAGTTGACAACATTTCTGGTAATATAATTCTTGAACCAGATACTTTCATAAGGTTCTTGCTCAGGTGCTTATCCGATCTTCTTCTGTTTGTCTCCTGCAGAAGATAATGCTCGATCCGGTGACACACCTGCAAAACTAGCTCGAAGGGTAATTATCTTTCTTGAATGCTTTGTCTGGTTGCTACGGCTCCTTTCCCCACTTGCCTTAAGATCCATAGCTATGAACTAGGGAAACATTGGAGTTATTAAATTATTGTTTAGCGTAAATAGCTTTCTGAGTTGTATACTTTGTTGCCTTGAGAGTTTATGCAGCAATTGAGGGAGAAAAGACGTGAAAAACGTGTTGCAGAGTTACTGCGGCAAGATGATGAAGCAACTGCAAGACTTGAAAATGCAGCCATTGAACGCTCTAAATTAGTTGATGGTGCTGTTTTGGGAAAATACAGTATATGGAGGAAAGAAATGGATAATGAGAACTCTGATTCAACAGTACGCTTAATGCGGGATCAGATGATAATGGCAAGGGTGTATTTGAGCATTGCAAAGATGAAAAACAAGCGTGACTTGCTACAGGAACTTCAGACTCGGCTCAAAGAGAGTCAGCGTGCCCTTGGAGAGTCATCGGCTGATTCTGATCTACATCCCAGGTAGAGCAGTGTTGGTTGTCACTGTCCTTTACTGTGTGTTATAATCTATATCTTATTCTTCTTTTCATGTTGATGATTATGGCAATCTCTTAAAAAGGATATTATGTTGCATGCTTGATTTATTTTTAGTGCACCTGGAAAGTTAAAAGCAATGGGCCAAGTTCTGTCAAAAGCAAGAGAGCAATTGTATGACTGCAAGTTGGTTACTGGAAAGCTCAGAGCAATGCTTCAAACAGCAGATGAACAAGTTAGGAGCTTAAAAAAACAGAGCACATTCCTGAGTCAACTGGCTGCCAAAACAGTTCCTAATGGAATCCATTGCTTGTCTATGCGCCTAACAATTGACTACTACCTCCTTCCTCTTGAGAAGAGAAAGTTTCCTAGAAGTGAGGATTTGGAAAATCCAAATCTTTATCATTATGCCCTCTTCTCTGACAATGTCTTGGCTGCATCAGTTGTTGTCAACTCAACCATCATGAATGCCAAGGTGCTGCAGACTTATTATTTTGTGATACCAATACTGTTAATTTCCCAAATTAAAAAAAAAAACTACAAAATCATTCCTCAAGCTGTTTTTCCTCTCAAGAATTTATTCCTAAACTATATTTTTGTCCAGGGATTTTTATAGTGCAAACATGCCTTTCATTTTCTGGGACTTGGATGCAAGCTGCTTGTTTCTCTAATATTCTTCTTGGTTGCAATTGCAGGATTCTTCCAAACATGTCTTCCATCTTGTTACTGATAAACTCAACTTTGGAGCGATGAATATGTGGTTTCTACTGAACCCTCCTGGAAAAGCTACTATCCATGTTGAAAATGTTGATGAATTCAAGTGGCTCAATTCATCCTACTGCCCAGTTCTGCGCCAGCTTGAATCTGCTGCAATGAAAGAGTATTACTTCAAAGCAAATCATCCAACTTCTCTCTCATCTGGCTCTTCAAATCTGAAGTATCGAAACCCTAAGTATCTTTCAATGCTTAACCACTTGAGGTTCTATCTCCCACAGGTCTATCCCAAGTTGGATAAGATCCTGTTTCTTGATGATGACATTGTTGTGCAGAAAGATTTAACTAAATTGTGGTCAGTGGATCTAAATGGAAAAGTGAATGGGGCAGTGGAAACCTGTGGTGAAAGTTTTCACCGGTTTGATAAGTACCTTAACTTTTCAAATCCCCATATTGCCAGACACTTTGATCCAAATTCTTGTGGGTGGGCATATGGGATGAATATTTTTGATCTTAAGGTGTGGAAAAAGAAGGATATTACAGGAATATATCACAAGTGGCAAAACATGGTACGTTGTTGAAACCCCTGGTATATTTCATGCTTTGTTGTGCTCTTCCTACACGTGCCCTTTTTGTACATAAATTCTTAAATTTAGGTGCTGTGGAGGAAGTTTATCTATTTCAAACCAGCATTTCATATTAGGTGCTAATTAATTTTTTCTACTAGAAGTGGTCAAAAAAGATGTTTTTATCGTACTCTTTTATGCATTGAAGGCGTGGCATGTAGGTACAGTTTGTTTTGTTATTGTTTGAATGGACTAAAAGGTTAACTTCCTTTGTTTTAGATAGTCAAGATGTGAGTGCAGTGTGATTTAATATTCTGATTTTTCTTTTTTGATTTTGTTGAATTTCAGAATGAAGACAGGGTACTGTGGAAGCTTGGGACATTGCCTCCAGGGCTGATTACATTTTATAATCTGACACATCCTCTTCAGAAATCATGGCATGTGCTTGGATTGGGTTATAATCCAAGCATTGATAGGTCAGAAATTGAAAATGCAGCTGTTGTCCACTATAACGGTAACATGAAGCCATGGCTGGAGTTAGCAATGACTAAATATCGACCATATTGGACCAAGTACATCAAGTATGATCATCCATACCTTCGAAATTGCAACCTAAGCGAGTGAACTTTTAAAAGGCTATTAAGGTACGGCCAATCTCTCTCTCTCTCTCTCTCTGGAGTTGAAGGAATAGTTCATTGATTTAGATCAAGAGAAGGAATGTGGTTGAATTTTCTTTGCTGCATTTCCTTCTATCCCGATTGGTTATTGTTTCCTTGTAATTCATTAAATTTGTTTCCACCATCCCTCATATGGAACTAGGTAAAGCTCTGTGCTATTGACCTGTAAAGTAAACCCCCACAAGGCAGTTCTTCCCTGTATCTTTCTGTGTCTGTTTCTTCGCAGCTTAGTTTAGTTTAGACAAGAATAGTTACCCTTCATATAAATGTGAATCATCTGTATTCTGTTAACAATGGCTAATTGATGTGGTGGTTTTCCCTTGCAATAACTTTTGAATTTAGTGCTAATTGGTCGTATATAAGCTGACTGCTTTGGAGTGATACAGTTTCTTCTTGACATTCTTTCTAGTCAGTGACTAGAAAGACTTGACTACATCTCTTTCTGGCACAAGAGCATGACTGAAACTCAGGTGTTGTAAAATCCTCTTGTTTTTTTTTTTTTTTTTTTTTTTTTTTGTAAAATGCTAAATGTCAAGTTGTACGCTCAAGTTCTCGTAGCTCGTGTGGGTGTTTTCCTGACCATGGTATTGAGATACAAGACAATCATGTGAAGGCGTATTAAGGAACATTCACAGTACATACATGGTAAGTATTAAGAGAACTATCTCTTACACGGTGACGAAGGCCACAAGATGGGGCATTTCAGGCTAGCATGATGACACTTGTTGATACTGTTAATGATATTTTACTTCTGCTTTCTTCTCAAAGTGAGGATGTGATATATTTTCCCGTTCTTTGAAGGAGAAGCAGAAATGACGGAGAACAAAGAAAATGAAATGAAAACTGTATCTAATGCAATAATGCAGCGAGCCAGTCCAACAATCCAAACTACGTAACCTCCCACAGATGGGGTGGTTGTGGTGGGCTGGGTCTGGTTTTGTCCTCTCTTTTCCACATTCCTCTTGGTATGGTTATAAAACCTAACCCGATGGTTGATTTGGGGAAGACCCGAGAGTCAAAAACCTAGTTATTTTTAAAAAACCCTCAAAGCCAGCAATTTCCTAGGCCTAGCCCAAAATGACTAAAATCCCTGCTCTTTAAAGCTCAAAATTTCCTAGATAAAAGGAAAAACACAAAAAAATGAAAAAAATAATAATCATAAAGAGGAATGAAATCAAACCCTAAACATGCTAAAACCCCTCTTTAATGCTCGCAATTTCCTAGGCCTTGCCACAACATTCATTGTCCCTGCTTCCTTCTCCACTATCACCGTTCCTAAACTAACCACTGCATTGTTCACCAAAAGAAGAAACAATTTCATCATCATAATATAATTCAAAAGAAAGGAAGAAAAAAGAAAAACTCTAAAATTAGAAATGGAAAAGAATAGAGAAGAGAAGAAAAAATGAATGAGATGTTCAGATTCGCGGAAGAGAAGGCCGAGACTGGTAAGGGAGCAGAGGAGGACGAGGAGGACATCGGACATAAAAATAAAGAGGCTAGAATTCCTATACGCAAAGTGGTAGCGCACTAATGCTACACTCACCAATCCTATCAATGCCTTCCATTTCTTTGTTGCGACTGCCATCTCGATCTATCATCATCTTATTCTTCTTCTTCGTTTTTAATCTCTCATTTCTTTGCTCTTGTTGTTCTTGGATATCCATTGTAGAACCACGAGCTAGAGAGATAGGCAGTAAAAAAATGTATTAGTGAGGTGGTTAAAGAAAAAGAAAACTCAGGGTTGAAAAGTAAGGAAGGAAAGATAACAAAGAGATTGAATGGAATGAGATAAATTAATATTAACAAGTTTTACTGATGGGTTGATCGAGTTGTAGGTAGACTTGAATTTTTAAACTAATCATTTTCTTATTTGATTTTTTTTCGAGATAGGTCTAGGATCCGGATTAAACCGGTCCAAGTCAACTTGCTGGCTGTAAGAATGTTCTTTGGACAATATTGGAATACGATGGTGTATTGTGTACCTTGGTTCCTGTGTCGGAACTTTTTTTTTTTTTTTTTTGGTGTGCGGGACTGCGGGGGCTTTCAGTTAAGGTTTTCATGTGGTGGGATTTTCGTTATAGCATCAAACAAATACTAGTTTTTATATCATTATTAGAATAATTATGTATTAGAAATTGTCATGTTTAATAATGGACCTTTTAAAAGGAAAAATTTACAGCAAAAAAAATAAAAAATTGTGATACTTAATTAGTCGGGCTAGCATGGGTTTAAGGGAAGGCACAGTCTACTGGATGAGGCCGCAATACCATTTATGTAAAAGCTGGGTTTTCTGAGACGGGTCAGGCTGAATAGCCAATCTCTACTCACAAATCCTGACGCTAACGAAAAAGGCAAAACAGGAAGTCTAGTATTCGTTCTATTCTAGTTTTTTGTTCCTTCCCCGAAATGAAATGATTTTTTTTTTCCAGGTTGTGAGTATCTAATCGCTTGTCAAAGTCATGGAATTTTGTGTGGCAGCACGACTAAAAGATATGAGCGATTTGGTGACAGAAAAGTGAGTAGAGCATTATTAAAGGAAGTTACTTTTTTACCAGAAGTCATGGTAACTTAAGTAGTGGAAGAGAGAGAGAAAATAAAACCATGGTCATCTTCAGACCTTATGGTTCAGAAAACAGAACCCATGAGAACGTACGGGTGTTGTACCAGAGGATTTCAGAAAAAAAGGAGAGGTTTCAAGAATCAGAGATCAACTTGTAGTTGAAGCCCAAAATAAATAAATGTCTTCACTATCGTTAAACTACTTAGTTAATAAATATATTTAGGTTAAACGCATCAAATTCAGACTGGTTTAACTGTCATATTCTAATTCCCTTATCTCGCAAACACCCTTTTTAGTCCACTTCCATTAAACCTGCCTTTTCTCCCTTATATTCCAAATTCAATCAAAGCTGGGCATCTTTTCTGCTCCCCATTATCTCAATAATGACTCAAATCCCCCACTAAATCTCCATTAGAAAATTAAGCAACCTGTGCGTACGGAAAAGGGTTTGATGTTTTTGGATAAAAATTATGTGAATATATAATGAGTTTGTCCTGAGAATGCTTCTTGTCTAAAACATATCGTAGACAGTTCATGTTCATATATAGGGTCCTGTTGATACAATATGGCCTTGTTTTGCAGAATCATGTGCTCCAGCTTTTCATCAGCGAGTATCTGCTTGACAAACCATCAGCTTTATTTGTTTTGTAGGCATCCTTTCTGGTCAATCCTTTATAAAAAGATCTGGAAGTTTGTTGGACCTGGAAGATCTTTTGTAGATTCATAATCTGATAGATTATTGTTTTCGCTACTGATGCTTTACTACTTGAGGACAGCACCATTATTCTTCTCCACAATCTTGTTGGTCCTAAAGCGCATTTGTGCAATTTGCTGGATGTTTTATCACAACTGTTCGACAACTAACTAGTGGCTTTTGGTTGCTAACGTGTGCATGTTAGGAAAATATCCTTGAGCTTGCTCGTATCGCTTGGTGATCGTTGGATCATGATGATTGTGGACTTGGTGAATATATTGATGTGTAAATCATGAGATTTTTTAGGTCATGGCAAAAACAAGCGAGTCAAATATGGTCTATGATGAGGTTGGTGTAGACTAAGCTAAGCCAGTACCGGGGTCGGTGTATTTGATATTCGATTTGCCTTTTTTACTTTTGACTAAAATTACAGAAAATAATGATAATATATTTAATTTATTCATATCAACTCAAATGAACATGTATAAATTAGATGATTTGAATCACGAGATCATGTTAATATCATGGAAAAAAATAAAAAAAATATTGAAACTCAATTCTTAATCGACGGGGAATGAAATTAAAAAAAATCAATTAAAAAAAAATAAAAAAACCCAAGTCAACTTGTCAAATCCGAATCCTAAAACAATGATAAGCCAAAAAAAAATTAAAAAAAATTATGAAACTCAATTCCGAATCAATCTAACATTTAAATGATGAAATTGAAAACAAATCAATTAAAAAAAATCGAGTCAACCCGGTTTAATTCGTCAAACCCGTGACTCAGGTCATGAGATTGAAATAACCGCATAGAAAAAAAACCAAAAAACAATTATAAAATTTAATCTTTAATCAATTCAAATGATGAAGAGTGAAATTTTAAAAAAAAATCATTAACAAAAAATAATAAAAACAATTTAAGTCAATCGGTTAACCTACAAAACTCATAACTCGGGCTATCCAAATCATAAAACTTAATTTCTAATAAATTTAATTTAAAAAAATAAAATTTAATAAATATTATTTCAACAAATAATATTTTATAACGAGAAAAACAGTAATTTCCCCTCCAAATTGTTAACTAATTACGGGAAATTAAGCAATAAAGCTTTTAGTCGCTAAAAATAAAAGATACAAGTTTGCTGCAGCTCTCCTGTGCTGGTTTGCCCCGGCGTCAAGTGTTTCCAAGGCTGCCATGAAAATAAAAAGGTCTCTGAATATCAATTGCTCCGCGTTTTAGGCCACTGGTGCGTTGCTTTCTTCCTTTTTTTTGTTTTTTTGTTTTTTTTAGTATATCACTGTTGATTAAAGCTATCACAAATCCAGGATTTACGATTTGTTTTGAATTTTAAGGATTTAAACAAGCTCATCGATGGTTTAATTGTAAAAACAATTAAAAACTTTGTCTCTAATATCAAAACTAATGCTGGAAAAAAATATTTAAAAAAAAGAAACAAGAAAAGCTAAGAAGAAAAAGCTGAAAAAAAAAAGAAAGATAAAGGGGGTTGAAAAAGTTTTCTAACTCTCCAAATTTTATTCCATTCATAAAAAATAATCATAATTTAAAGAATTACATATAAATCATAAAAAAACTTTAATCGTAATAA
>Ga0307517_10010175_pt1 | contig 13197 bp, 14 predicted proteins | sample 23_EM_MG_FD_194515 | JGI IMG/M metagenome (GOLD analysis project Ga0307517, IMG submission 194515) | Populus trichocarpa ectomycorrhiza microbial communities from riparian zone in the Pacific Northwest, United States - 23_EM | ecosystem: Host-associated > Plants > Roots > Unclassified | place...
CTGGCTAAGAGGACCCACATCTACACAATGCATCATACTGTATGATAACAAAATGGGTCAGAAAAGATCAAGCCGGCCTGGAATGCAGCGTACTGGACTAGTAACGGAAGGAGTTGATGCTCGAATCAGGTATGTGGTGCTGGAGATAAATGGGGACTCACAACTATAATATATAACCATGAGTTTAAAGAAACGAAATAGTAGGTGAACGACGCACATCTCTTCAACACAGTCCTCTCCTTTGAATCCATGTCCAGAGTGAACTTTTTCTTGACAATGTTCAAAATGTTTTGTCAATGCAGCACACTTTGAGGCTTGCTTGCATTCTTCTCGAATAATGGGGTGTGGCTTTGAGAGAACGACGGCAAATGAGCAGGAATGATAGCAGAAAGCTGTTGGGAATTACATCTTCGGGTTCTGGAATATCTTCTTCTTCCTGTGCAGGCGCGTCAATTGTCTGCTTCTCTTCCGAGTCCGTGTCTGCGTTTGCTGAAGAGAAAAAAGAGAAGTTGAACTCATTTTTTAAACAGAAGCTATGTAACTAAACCTTCTTCCTGTGCAGGCGCGTCTTGAACCGTCTGCTTCTCTTCCGCGTCTGCGTGTACCGAAGAAATGAATGAAGAGAAAAAAGACATGACACTTGAACTCATTGAGGGAGTACTTATGTAATGTCACGAAACCACCGGACCGAGATTGCCGTCTTACTTCACCTCTCGCATATATAATGCGAATGGGTGAAAACCTTCCCGGATCATCTATGCTCGGTCAAAGCGAGGACGTGATCATAAGCGTCGTCTCCTTTCTTGATCCTCCAGACATCATTTGCTTTAGTTTGGTGAGTGTCCGACAAGAATGCGACTGCATTTTCAGTCTAACAAGATCCTTCAGACTTGCAGGAAGATATGGTATATTTGCAACCTCAGGATTGTCTGGACGAACGCTTGCCAGTACCATGTCATTGCCAGGGGTTACCCGTTTGCCTCCACCCTTATTCCATCATTTCCGATGCCGGACCTCAAGTTTAAGGTCCTTTCCGCATTTTATCTCGCTCGAAGGTGGATATCTGGAGTTACTTGTCCCCAACGGATATTCCACTTCTCTGGGACTTCGGGGGCTCCTGTCTTTGATGTCCGTTTCGTCCCAGGTTATGATGATAGGTTGCTGTTGACAATATCCAAGACCGTTTGGTCGGCCATGTCGTTGTGGTATATATCTGACCGGGATTCAATAATGGTTGCCCAGTGGAGCCCGCGTGGGGCTATCTTTACGGGACATACTGTTAATGGTGAAATGGGTTCGAAGGCGACGTTGGCCGTTTCACTTCAACTTGGCGGGTATGTCACCACTCTTGTGTGCTTATTCTGTCTATGGATTGTCGCAGATATTCTTCAGTCAAGGTGTTCCATATCAGAAAAACTGATAACACCACATTCGCCTTCGAAGAAATTTACAGCGTGGCCACGGATATGAAACCCATTACATTATTCGGCGATGTCTTAGCGCTCGCTGATTCTAGATCACAGACCGCAATATGGAACTGGAAGGATGGCACAAACGCAATACTCTGGCACGTCACAGAAGGATTTTCTCACATTCAGGTGCGATTTAGTACCCTTGCTAACAAACTCAGTGCTCGAGAATTCATCAAGCTGTCAGCATAATGATTGTCTGCAGATCTTGTTTGCACATGAGAGTGTCCTCGTCGTTCGAGCACACTCAATTCACCTCTTCCCATACCCCGACCTCAGACCCCATGACAATAACTCACCCATCGTTCGAGGGGAGTGTTCACAAATCGCTCAGCACTCTTTTGGATGGGTGGATGGAATTTTCGCTTCTATCTGTCCACATCTTTCCACATCGGGTTGTGCAGGAACACCGATCTCTATACTCGTTCGTGGCGAGAGCGATGACCCCTGGGCTCAGGATGCCCACTATCTTGAACTGTATTCTCTTCTCCCGAACAGTGATTATGCCCAACAAAAGAAGGAAATGTACGCAGCTGATTCGGATTTTGCCTGGAACAGCGTTCCTCATTCACTCCCATCACCCTATAATTTCCCACCTTGCAAAAATTATCACATCAAGTCTCATAGAGGAGCGCTTCGATGCAAGCGGGTTATGTTGGGAAATTTTGGAACGGCCGCGTGGATAGAGCCACAGGAACGATTTTCTTCAGGGCTGGTCACAGGGTTAGTTCCTCCAATGGCTGATGTATGGAGATGGCAAGACCTGGATCGGGTGCAAAGGGATGAGAGTTTGAAAGTTGCTGTGTTTCCAGGCTCGCTGATGGTGGATGCGGTGTCGGAAGAAGTCCATTCTCGGAGTATGGTCGTCAACGAGGCGAATAACTGGACATCGTTTGACTACGATGAAATTGGGGGTAGGATTGTGCTTGGGTCGAGTTTTGGCAAGGTTGTAGTGATAAAGGTGTAAAATTGTATGCAGGTGGTTGTTTGTGTTTATTACATAAAGGCGTGGGTTGTGAGTAATCTTACTTTTGTTTCGGTCGATGAACGTGGATGCGCAGGAGGCTGCTCTCGGCCTGCTCTCCATGGGCAACAACTACCTCTCTCAGCCCATTCCGAGCACATCGTCTGCGACATTGAACTCCATTCTCACGACCACTGCTTCCCCTGTCATCCCACAAAAGAGAAAGCAAAGTGACATTGACCAACCAGGATTCGCTGGTAACCATGTTGAATCGCTCCAACAACAGCAGCATCCATATATTCGCTTGACCCATTCCCCCCCTGGCGAACCATCACCACGGAACAACGGCGCCGAGTGCAACGATGGTGATCCCAACGATACATCGACCGAAACTGTAGACTGCATATGTGGTTTCGCAGTCGACGACGGCTTCTCGATTGCTTGCGACGAATGTTCCAGGTGGTGTCACTCTGCGTGTTTCGATATTGCGCCAGGGAGCGTTCCAGAGAAATTTACTTGTTGGACTTGCAAGCCGCGCTCCGCCGTGGAGAAGGAGAAGGCGGTTCGTTTGCAGAGAGAGAGACTCGGTATGGCTGATGGGGATGGCAAAGAGGCCAAGCAGAGGCGGAGAAGCAGCCCTGGGTCGGAAAGAAGGCAGAGAAGGGGACCGAGTGCCGCCACTGCCGCTGCTCCTGCTGACGGCGTCGGACCAGGGAAAAGGAAGCGGCGCCCTTCGGTGACACAACAACCCCCTACACCCACTGTCACCCAGACCACATCCAATGGGGTGCCTGAGGAAGAGCAGATTGACGTCGACAACGAACCATGGAGGGAATATTATGTTCACATCGCACAAGACATCATACCGAATGATGACACCCGTGCAAAGCTCCGCTACCAGGCGGCCCATTGGCGGGGTGTCACTGCTGTCTCCCCTTCCACACAAAATCCTGTTGTTATCTCATTATCCTCTCTAGAGACTCCTCCGCCTGTCTCCGTTAAGCCGCTGTCACCTCAATCCTCACTTAACCCCTTTCTGTCTCAGAATTCGAATCCACTTGTCTTACCCCCTACTTTTTCACTACACACAACTCAAGCTATTCCCTCACATAGTTTAATAACACCTTTCCACTCCTGTATAACACCATCCTCAACTTATCTCGCCGATCCATTGAACGCATATGCTCATTTGGGGATGCCGAAACCATATGTCCATCTCCTGGGTCCACCTCTAGATGTGGCTCTCGATGCCCGGATCGTCGGAAACCATGGGAGATTTGCTCGGTGGGGATGTAAACCTAATGCTGTACTTCGGCCAATCGTCTGCGAGCGTGGTTCAAAGGAAACGGATGGTGAAGGTACTCTTGGCTTCGGTGTCTTTGCCACCAAAGATATGAAGGAGAACGAAGAAATAATACTAGGATGGGAGTGGGACGACGGCAATGCTGTTCATCTTCTACCTGCTCTCCTTGAGGCTCCGGATACCTTTCCGTAGGTTTTGTCTCCCCAGGTTTTAGTCTTTGACCGTTTACCAACCCCTTAGTCTCTTCACAACGCTTTCGACCAGCAGACTACACAAATTTGACAAAATACAGCATATCAAAAACCAAATGTCTAATATTCTTCACTCCCTTTCATCAACATTCACTACTTGCGCATGCGGCGCTCTCTCAAAGGACTGTGCTTTGACTCAGATGGCAGCTTTCGTTGATGGGCACGATCTAGGATCTCTTTTCCGAAGAAAAGATCAATCGAACGAGGTCGATAGTGATGATGACAACACGAAGATTGACATTGGTCCTCTCGTTGGAAGGAAGCGAGGCTTTAGAACCAAAGAAAGGATTCCGTATAGCGGTGGTTTGGGCGGGATGCAAATGGTGGCAGATGAAGATGTCTTGGGGAATAGTAAAGGCTTTGTTTGGGATGGGAGGCGATACAAGGACGGCATTTCGCCATCTTTACCGACTTTCGTGGCCCCGCCCCTTCCGCCCAGTCCAACAAAGCGGGGTAAGGAACGGGCGTTGGCCAATGACGAGGATGCGGAAATGATGGACGCTCCAACAAGAGTTGGTGATAGTTCGGCATTGGGTTAGCATCCATCACATTACGCTCACTTTCTCCGTCCACTAAGTTCATATCATCTGCAGGCAAGCGAATCGACAACGATAATATCATTGTGTCATCACCAACGCCGTCTTACGAAGCCGTTAACAATCCTCCATCAGAGCCTCGACCGCCAGATCCACCAGATGGCGGTGGTGATGGAGACCCCATCACAGATGAAACAGAAGAACGGATGCCTCCAAACATGCGGAAGAAATGGATGCATCGAGAATTGGAAGCATGGAAGGAACCTTCGGCTAGGGATTGTCAATTGGGCTTGGGAAGAATGGTCGATTCACACTGTGCGTATTCAATTCGTGTGATTCTTTTTTTCTGCTGATTGCAATTATCAGACGAGCACCAGCTTATGCCGCCACCACCGATGCCTGCGGCAGTGGATCCTACAACAATATCTTCAAATTCTGCGACGAGATTTGTTTCCCCGCCACAGCGCTCACCAACTCGCTCGCCTTTAACTTCCGAGGTAATCACGATGTCACCACCTCCATCCGCTACAGGTGTTTCACCTCTCTCTTCGTTTGCCCAGCTGTCACTCCTTTCGCCCGCGCTCCACTTTGAGATTCAACCGGAACCCCCTACACAGGACCAAGGGAAACCTTCACAGGAAGGCCCGAAGACCCATATAACGGAAGAGAATCAACCTGGGGCTTCCGTTGCGATTTTGAGTCCGCTGAAAGAAAATTCATCTACAATTCTTGTTTCTTCTGTTACAGAAGACAGCCTGCTAGGGGATGCAAGTATAAACAGCCCTCCACCCACCCTCGATTCTCATGCACCCGAATTTTCACGAACCCTTACAACCTACACGCGCCGTCACGATGAAGATGACGAAGTCGATTATTCACCGCACTCGCCTGAGCCTTCTATCGAGGATGCTGATATGGGCAAACAATCTTGCGAAGAGCCAAACCTTTCTGCGGACCTCATCTCTCATTCAGTTCTAGATAATGCGGATAAATGTGAAGACGTCAAGCCTCATGTTGATGTCCAAGCGACCTCTACTCCACTTCCTATGTCTCCCATGTCTCCCCTGTCTACAAACCCGACGCCGGGTCTTGTACTCACGAATCCTGTACTAGAACTGTCGCTGAAAAATTCTTCCCAAGAATTACAACGTTCTCATCCTCCTCTACCGAAAGTCAAGCTGACCCTCAAAGATTTCGCCTTGAGGAGGAAGCGGCAACGAGAAGAGCAAGCCCTGTCACAGAATATCCAGGCTTCTCCTGTAACTCCATCTCCATTATTGCCTCCGGAAGGGGAAGAGGAACTGAGGTCTCCTAATATGGTCAAGACGCAGCTAGAAGCTTCACGGAAAGAAGATTGTGTAATCATCTCTGCCAACAACCCTAATGGGCACGTTATCAATGGGTCCGGGGGCGTGTTTACTTTTGAAATCAAATCAAAGGAAAACTCGATTTCTTGTATCGACACAACAACCATGCAGGAAAATATGACGAACACCAACTCCCATCAGCCAACGCTATCTCCCACAACACCCTTTCCTAAGCCTACTGTTAGCAACGGTCGTCCTCCGCTTTCCCATGACCTGCCCAATCGGCCTCCAGCCCCTCTGCTACTTCCTCCGCGACCCGTCCAGCACCCTGCGATTGCGAAAACCAATGCCCGCGACATGAAGCAGGAGTTGATTGAGACACTGGTCCCACCTCTGCTGCAGCGTGTTTCTGGCATCGAACGTTCCGTTTCTCCGATTAGCCCAGACCCCACCCCTATGGGTAATCGCATCTCACAAGAGGAGGAAGGCGAGATTGGAGAGACGGCAATATCCTCGCGAGGACGGCCAAGCAAACGGGATCCTAACAACTTGCAGCTGCCATTATCACGAAATGCCCCCCTTTTTTCTCACTCGCCTCCTATAGGACCACGATTTTACCTGAACCAACCTACGTCACCTTCTTCTATTCGACCACCTGTGTCGCCCATTTCTTCTGTGCCAGCCAACAATACCAACGGGAATCGACCAAACCTCCCCACTGCCCCTCGTGCTCTCCGACAATCCATGTTACACCATCGGTCTGGCTCTGGGCCAACAGCTGCAACCCACCCGCCATCTCTTTTGCTACCACCCCACGACGTTGCACCTGGTTCACCATTCATCCCTCGGGGGCCATCCGCTGACCGAGACAAGGAGCGGGACAGAGTCGACTGGGAACGGAGGCATTACCGTGCCCCACCGCGCCGAGGAACGGGGAATGGTCGTGGAACACCATGGGGTCGTTGACATCATCTGCTAGCATTCGTTTGGTTGGAATATTATTAACATTATTACTTTCTGGTGTAAAACGATTCTTTTGTTGTAGCACATGATAATGAATGTATCAGTTACGGGGGAACGGGCCGTGTTGCTAGTTGCTCTCCGCCATGAACGACTATCTCTCACCACTCTCCGACTCGGCACAGACACCTCCTTCCCCAGTCTTGTATTCCAAGCCCCGCCTCTCTCGCAGCAGCACCCTGTCCACCCGTCCCTCAAGGTCTCATCGTTCCAATCGTCGTTCAGACTCCCGCTCCAGCACACCAACCCCTCAGTTCAAGCAAGAACGCGAGCGTCAACTCGCCAACGTCCCTCGGGATACCCTTCTTCACCATACTATTTCCAAGGAGTATGAATTACGCGAGGCAAAGCACCTCCTCACCACCGCTCTCATACAATTAGAAGCCATTCGCGAAAAATTCATCCATGAGCATGACTCCAGGTTGGCCCTGGAAGCCGAGAAAAAGGATCAGGCTGTCAACTCCACCAAGGCCCTCATAGACTCCCAACGAGATGCCATGGATGCAAAGGAGGAGGTCCGCAGGTTCCAATTGCACCTGGAGAACGCCCAGTCCGACTTGTAAGTCCTGTCCCACTCTTGTCCCCTTTTTCCAACTGTCAACTTTGCACGGTCAGGCACGAGGTTCGTGTCGTCGTTCATCAGCTAGAGTCAGACAAGACAGATCTTGAACGTGAGCTCGTTCGCGCCCGTGACACCGCTCGAACATTCAAAGAACAAAACACCCTTCTTCACGCTCGTGAAGAGGGTCGTCGTGAAGGCTTCGAACAAGGCCTTCGCCAGGGGCGGGCTATGCATGGCATCATTGATTTAACACAGCACCCCACGCAATTGCCTTCAGCCGAATCGTCGAACACCAAGTCTTCCCAAGAAAAGTCTGTTTCCTCCCGTCGTGCTAACGAACGCCCTTCCCATTCAATTGAGACCGAGATAGAGCTTCGCAAGATTGCAGAGAGGGACTCCTATCGCCTGAACCTCCAGGTGACCCAGCTCAGTCGAGAACTTGACCAGCAACGACAGAAAACTAAGGAAGTTGAGGCAGATAAGAAGCGTTTATTGGACGAAACTGCTCGGCTGAAAAGGGAGTTGCGGGCAAAAGATGAAGAGACTGCAAAGCTTGCGGAACGAACGGCAATACTCGTGAGGCAATTCCAGGCATCGGAGAGAAAGGGGAGGGAGTCGGTTGCGAGAAGGGAAAGTCAAGCAATCGAGCTCAAGGCCCAAGTAGAAAAACTCTCAACTGACAACGAAAAGCTACAGAAGGAGAAGGAGGACACCGAGTGGAAGATGATAGAGGAAGTAGAGAAAGAAAAAGAACGCAGGGAAAGGGACAGGGATGCCATTGCTGCATCGTCTTCGGCGCACCCGAAGGAGCATCGGGTGTCCTACATACCAATGGCACCCCCGCCAATACCTCCAGACTTCCATACTGCTGGCCCAGTCCCTCGTGCAACTTCTTCCGGTTCTGCCTCCGCACCGAAGAGGCGATTCTCCGTCGCATCAGTGGGATCACAGTCCTCAACAGGCTCTGCGCCGCTCGAAATGCCCCAGTCTCCACACGGCTCAACCAGCAGGTTCAACGCCGCTGGGAGCAACCCTGGCCCTCATTCAATATCTCCTTCGTGGAATCCACCATTTCCTCAGCCCACAATTCCCCAGATAATTCCTCCCCCTCAGTCACGAGATACCAGAGTGATGCCTCAACCCTCCCCGAATCCTCAATTTCTTCAGCCAAGCGGTAGCTACTTATATGCCAATGGTCAATTATCAAATGGTAGTCAGTCCTCAATTCAAATCAATATAGAGCCTCCAGTATGTGATACACTGTGCTACTTTACTTTCTTGCTCACCTCTTTATGCTTCAGTCTCGATCTCCCAGCGTCGATCATCAAGAAGTTGAATCGTCAGGAGCCTTTTTAAGCCCTAATCATCGGCCCGTCTCACTCCCAGCTCAAGACACTCCACTCCCCGTTTTGCCTCGGACTGGACGTACAACCTCCGCCCCGTCTCCGTTTGAATATGACACATCAGGATTCGCTACACGACCCAATTCACCCGTGATACCTGGCATAACAGTACCAATGCCCCAACCACCGCCCAGAAGTGTCGCGTTAAACGGTCCTGCCTCTGTCATCGAAGGTCCTCTTCCTCCTGGATTCATACCCCAAACCATTACAAACTCGAATGGGGTATCGACCCCAATTTGGCAACCCGGAACCCTCCCACCTGGCGTAGGTCCTAGTGTTGCCGGACCACCACATCTCCCTCACTCTGCGCACACACAGAGGTCGGGGCCCATCTATGGTAATCCACTGAACAAGGATAGGGATGACGATGACGAGTATATCCCCTTTTCCCCTTACGGACCGGGGAGTTTTCCAGGTGGGTCCACCATACCGACAGCTAGGCCAAATGGTAGTGGGCCAGGCATGACACCTGTAGCGGGTTCCCGAACCCTTCCTGGGCTTGGTGTAGTACCTGGAGCAAATGTGGGACCACGACCCGGTGTGTCGATTTATGCCCCGGCACCCCCACCGATTGTTCCCCCTATTCCAATGGGCAACACATGGGGATTCTCCCCTGGTGGCGTTATTCCTGGACCCCTCCCTCCGTCAGCCCCACACCCTGAGGAGGATGAAAACGACGATGTCGATTCAGAAACGGCCCTCAATACAAGGATTAACGCTTCCATTGGAAAGCGGGCTATTCCCCCTGGTCAAGATTTTGGGCGTGCTCCTGTTAACCCACCTGGATACCCCAACTGGCGGAGGTAACAACTGAGATATTAACCCTTTGTATTCTACGTACCCTGTTCATGTATTTTCTGTTGTGTTGGGTTCCTTATTAGTAATGGTTAATTGGCTTTTCCGTTGTTGGTTGACATGAACTGTGCGGGTATTTTTGAGACACCATTTTTTGTTGCAGGAAATTTTTTAATGATTCTACGACTCTGTCCATGTTTTTCTTCTTTTCTTGAGGGAATAGAATCAAATTCTATGCTTTAAACTCAGATGTGTTGACCACCTTCAAAGTTTCACAGTTTCACAGTTTGAAGGTTCCCGTTCATAAGAAAACAAAGTTCAAATCTCCCATTTTCTATAGTCAAATCACTTTGCTGGCTACCTAAGTATCCCTGAGCAACTACCTAACGGCCGACGGTAATCAAAATAATTGGATCACGACCCCGACTCGGATCAATCATCAAAACTATTGTCACCTCAATCATCTATGCTCTGACTACAAGACTATCGAATCACATACCATCTCCACATTGGTTGCGAGGGTCGCCTGTCTTCCTCAGATATAGGCTATAGCGTTCGTACCATCTCAGATACGCCTCTTGGTCTTCGCGCCCTTGCTCAAATATGCCCCTCCCTTCTGTATGTTCTTGCTAGAGGTGCATTAACAATGGTGCAAGGAACAATTTTGTACGCCTCCAGAGTGACCGCAACAAGAGCACTTTGTCTATTGTCTGTTTTGGGGACCCCTCTACCCATTGAAATAATTCCAGTCATTCTTATCGCCCCTCTTCTTGGCGGGGTGGGTGGAAAAAAATAATTAGGAGACTAGTTGTAGCACAGAGAGTGCCGAGATTGGAATCTCGGTCAACGTAGAAGGGAAAGGGAAAGGTGAGTACGCAGTGTAAGGGGTGTGACATTGGTAATTCTGTCTTAATCCAGGGGTCAGCCTCTTTGCCCCTCTAGGGATAACTAGGGGGTTTGAACATGGCAGCGCTGTGGCTTCTTAAATCTCTCTGTTGTTAGGTAGACCCAGTCTACGGAAAATGTCTATGTGGGATCGATATTACTGCTGTCTCATTCTCCTGATTCCGGCTACTCACTGACGACAAAAGTATCTTACCGTTCGCAAAACAACTTGGATATCTGCAGATCGACTTCCTGAAAACCCTCCCCTCTGACGTTGTCATGTTCATCACAGCCTGCCCGTAGCCCCCTTTTCTGGGCGTCGCATCTCTTTTCCTTCAGTCGCTCCTCGCTCAACGGTTCTCGGTACCATATTCATGTTGGGTAATATTTTAACCCAAATCAGAACCAGGAAGATCTTTAGGGGGTGTTGATTCCTGGATCCTGATGTGATTGAAATGGTTACAGGTCCCCTAGCGGAAGTGATTGAAATGGTGAACTATTTGATGGGTGCTTATATAGTACCCTGACCATGAATCGCCTTCACTCCCAACGACATGTATTTGACATCACGAGGCGAAGACTCCAGAGCAGCCTGTAAGGAAACGCTTTGCCTTTTCCTTGTCCTCCATTCAGCTGTTGCGTTTCAGTGGTGGCATTCGACTTGCTCACGCATGCGCTATTAGGTCTATATTTGTGAGTACAATGGTCGTATCTGCAATTGTTTCGCGACGCCTGAACAGTTGCATAGATGGGAATGGTTTATCTCGCTTGATTTCGATTGGCAATTCATCTCGCGGAAAAAAAAATTCCATTGGCCAATGGTGCACCCTTTCCTTTTCCAGGCGTTACTGGTGCTCAACCTTCAATAGGTATTTTATTTCCTTAACAGATATGTTATGCTGTTTTCTATCATTGGCGTGTGGGTCTTTCTTCCTTTCAACATTTTCTTCAAATTTGCTCAGGCTTTGTAAAATTAGTGTCATTGGGGTGGATGTGACGAGGTAAGATGGTCGCGTACGATGGAGTACTTTTCCTGACACTGATTTAATAGCCCAATTAATTGCCAGCCATTGTATACCTATGATATAGTGAGTGTTTGCGCAAAAAATCCTGCTCTAGGTTCCAATTGGATTGCCAGGTGCTCGGAGCTTCCGCCATCGGGTTGGCGAGCATCAACTTGTCTCTCAGAACGTAAGGCAATTATTCAACACGTCTATATTACCCGCTGACCGTAAATTTAGAATGGCTGTTTGGACCATGCAACGTTACATTGTCGTTCCTCTCATCATCATCATCCTCGGCCATTTTGCTATTCTTCTGCAGGGTAACCACTCCTAAACCCTTGTGTTTCCCCACTTGCCTGACCCTCGTGAAATACAGTCGTGACTCTCAAGGCCACTTGGGTTCCAGGAGTGGGCTGCGCTATTACGTACGCCGATGGTCCCATGCTCATGGCCGCGTTCATCTACACCATGATTTTCGACTTCATTATCTTGTCGTTGATGACAATAAAGCTGTTCAAGACGAGTAGCGGATCTCCTTCCAAGCTGAGGACGCTCATCTTAAAAGATGGATTAATTTACTTCGTCATCGTGTAAGTTTTTGCCCTAGAAGTGCTATTTCGGGGCCTATAATCATGGACTTTTTAGTTTCCTGGCGAACACTGTGGCAACGGTCAGAGAAATTCCGTCATATGTCCTAAAATCCAGTGACTCATAGCCACCAGACCGTCATCTCGCTCAATCTTAGTCCTGTAACATCCGTCATTGCCAATGTTCCAGCTGCCATCTTATCAAGTGTAAGTTCAATCACCCACTTTTTTGTGGACATTAATTAATATTTATCATTTCATGCTAGATTGTCGCTTGTCGTGTCGTTAGGCGACTGAACAATTATTCACACTCTGGCCCGGAAACGTTCTCGTATGTTATATCGCTCAAAAGAGATTATATTTCCAGACTGATAAAATACATTCAGGATGACTGCTCATCACACGTCACCAGCATTCCGTTCGTCTCGGGCGCGTCCCAATGTCTCCACCGTAGCTCCGAGGGACGGAATCCACGTTCAGGTGAGGTCGCCGTTCCCCTTCATTTTGCTATCATCGATTGAAGGCCTTTTCAGGTGGATACTTTCCCAGTTTCTGCATCGGAGGATAAAGGCGCCGTGAAATTTGCTGCATGCCAGATTAAGAGGGAAGATACTTACGATCCTGAATCCCAGGCCATTAAGGGCTAGTACCCCCATCTCCTTAAAAGCAATCTGCTTAGTGTATGTCCCTGTCACCCGCCGGACTCCCTAGTCCACCACTGGAATTTGACTATATCTCACAGTCGGCTCGATGGATAAACGAAATGAAAAGAAGGAATAGGACTAAATAGTTGAATTTATCTAACATATTTCGTTGATAAATAGAATACCCGCTTAGATCATTTTAGGACAGAGACGACAGAGGGATGGTGGAAACCTGACAAGATTTAGTAACCATCCCACACTCCTCATCCTCCTCATTGACCCTTCCATGATATCGCGGATGTGTCGACATGACGAGGAGGGGTTTCAGCACCATGCGGTTTCGGCGCAAGGAGGGATTTTCCCTCCTTGCCACATCAAGAACAGAGTCTCGCGACGGCGCGACAATGTTGTCCGTGTCGGGTGTTGCTTTTTTTTTTTTTTTTTTTTTTTTTTTTTTTTGGGTGTAA
>Ga0307517_10010176_pt1 | contig 13196 bp, 12 predicted proteins | sample 23_EM_MG_FD_194515 | JGI IMG/M metagenome (GOLD analysis project Ga0307517, IMG submission 194515) | Populus trichocarpa ectomycorrhiza microbial communities from riparian zone in the Pacific Northwest, United States - 23_EM | ecosystem: Host-associated > Plants > Roots > Unclassified | place...
TTACAGCTGGGGCACCACCGCCGACACCTGAGGTCCGACCATGCACTCCGCAGACTTCGGAATCAAGTCACTCCCCCTTCTCCATAAACATGGATTTACCATCTACCTCTAGCGCGTCATCGACGCCAGATAGCATATCTACGGTGACTGGTGAAACGACACCCAGCTGGTCATCTAGCTGGCGATCACGTTCCTATCGCACGTCTCGGACAAGCCTCGATTCGACCAAATCATCACCTTTGGGAGAAAACCGTGCCATCCCGACCAACGATTTATACTCCTTGAACCACGGCGATGGTTCGAGCACACGATCCATGAGTAGCGGGATTTCGGATGAATTCTCACAGGCCTCACCGCCGACCTTTACACTTCCTCCTCCCATGCTGAGCCCAATGGAGCCATCCCCCCCTCTGACATTCCCTCAACCTATTCATTCTTCTGCAATATCTCTAAGGTATCCCAATCCACCCAGTGTCATTTCTCCGATTACCCCTGTTTTTGCACTCTCGTCAAGTTATGATCCAAAGCCCGTGACCGCAGAGTCAGCGACAACTGCTGGTGGCTTTACGTTTGAAGTCTGGCGAAGCCAGGCTCGAGAGCGAAAACTGAGTTCCTCCTTCCTTGGTCGTCGTTTCGGCAAAAGGCGCTCGACACCGCCGGGGGCGGACGAAGGGAGTGGGAGCATTTTACGTACAGCAATCATTCGAATACCCGAACTTCTTTCTTACCTGGATCCGTCTTCGCTATGCCTGCTTGCGAGGACTTGCAAAGGAATGCAGTACGAAGTGGAGAAGAAGCACTATCATTGCGTCCACTTGCTCGGCGATGCGCTCGTCAAACCTTTTGAGTCGGCCATGTCCAAAGATCCAAGACGAGCCCATTTCGTCGTTTCATACAATGGGTCCCTTTTGAAAGGCGAATGGCTTCATGACGCTGTTAACATGAAACACCTTGTCATCTCGCGATACAACAACGCGACTGGTTTCTTTTCTATGGGACCCTTTCCTTTTCATTTGGAGACCTTCGAGCTACGCGACAGCGCTCCAAATTTTTACAAGGGACAAGAGATCGCGAACCACATCCGGCGCTTCCTCGAAACACAGCGGTCGTTACGTTCCATCTACATCGAGGATAACACCAACTATCACATATTCTTGGAACAGTTCAAACCCCTCTCGGCTAACGCGTGCCCTCAGGTGGTTGCTTTTGGAGGAAATATATTCGCTGCAGAGGTCTTCCTTCCTCACCGGAAAATCGTATATTTCCAATGGGACAAACTTGACCGGGCGATCCCATTTGCTGGCGGGTACAAATTTGTTTTCGACGAGTTTCTTTCTCGTATAGCGAAGCCATTGAGTAGGATTCGGGCCCTCTCTGTGTCTCTGAGTGACAAACCTGACCTATGCCTTCCGCCGACTGTACACGCCTTCGGATCTTTCTTTCCGTCCCTTCGCTTTCTAGAATTGAAAAATCTCTCCGATCAGGTTTGAAAGCTTGCCTCTATCTCAATCAACACTTCTGACGACCTTGATAGGACTGGAATGATATACAGGTCCTCCGGAACCTACACGCTCTCTACATCTCTTCCAACCATTTCGCTTCGAAGGCTTTTGAAACTCAACAACAACAGATTTTCAGTTTATTCTCTAGTTGCCCTGCGCTCAAGCGAGTGGACTATTCCCAGACAGACACTTCCAACTACCGAGGTACGCAACAAAGCCGGGACCGGTATTATAGATGGTTTCGCGGTCATGAGTCCTCTATCGAAGTCTCGCGCCGTATGGCTGAATCTGGGCGAACAGAATTCCTCGGCGAGGCTAACAGGGGAATCCCGCTCAATTTCAGCAGCGGTCCGTAAGAAATAGATAGCCATTCGGAATAATCTGGGAATAATACTATGTTCTTGATAGTTGAGAATGATCACTTATCGTGATACTTCGACCTGCGCAGGCATTCTATATGCTGATATCCCTTCAGATAACTCTCCTCACCCAGCAATTCCAATCCAAATATGAAAAGTTCATGAACAGGCTGTTGCGGGTTCTTCACAAGAGCCAGCTTTTTCTTAATTAGTGTATAACAAGTTCATCAAAAGTAGCAAAGTCAGTTTTTCTTTTCCTCGAGGTTCAAGTCCTGAATGAATATCTATGCACAACTGGTAGAATAGCAACCATTTTGAACTGGGATTAATATAAGAGTCTCAATTCTGAAAGGAGGAGGCCTTAGATGGATCAAGGTGGATGGGTTTTTAACGACCCTACTCACGTGACACGCAAGTGAATCGAAGCATGTGCTCGGCTTCCTCAACAACTTACATTGATACTTAGTATGGATACCTACCCTAATAGAAATATATGGGACAGTGATTTGGTAACTCCTCCTCCATTCCAGCTGGCGGTCAGACCCCGTCATCACGAAAAATCCGTTCTCCCTCCCTTGCCCCTCCCTTTTTACTCTCCTGCTCAGCCATTCAGTACGGAGACTCGGAAGGAGGCGCGTTCGAGTACTTGTGTATTGTAAATTGTATGAAGATGTTGGTTTAAATGATAGGTGCGACAAAGAGGCTGTATCTAATAATTGAACCACCCAGCTTTATTCTTAGAATCATATGGGGACTTCGTAAATTCTCCCGAACTACTTCACGGCTGTTGTAGAGCTCTCACTAGCATCAAGGAATTAACTCGGTCTTGCAGTAAATAGAAAAATCAACAAGTGCTTGAAACATCGTTTTCGATTTAGGATCTCTTCGGAACTCAAGCATTGGTTGTGAAAGTAATTCGGTGTATTGGTGGGTGGAAAGGCGTTAGAGCTTAACAGGATCGAACACGGGTAATTCCGCGCATCGAATGGAAATTTTCGAAGAGATAAAATGCCTACTATATTGAGATTCATTACAGATCTATGTAACACGGTTAAAAAAAGACGAACCAAACCGATGGCTAATCTAGGATGCAGCTGACAGTCCCCTCAAGCTTGCGTCCTTTGTGCCTATTCTTCAGCGCCTGAACGGCAGCGGTGTTCAGAGTTGCGCTTGAATACTCGGACCCATAATTAGAATCTGTAGATGGAAGCTTTGAGATCGAATCAGGTTCAATGACGACGGAGTCCGTGCATTCCCCCTGTTGGTTTCGAGTGGACAGAGAAGAAAAACGGTTTATGCCAGTGCAAGGTCGCACACGAACAGGGTTTCGCCTTCGGCTAGGAAAGGTGGAGTGCATGCTATTCTCTCGTGAAGCCGGAGTTTCGTTGACACTCTCGTGTAAGCCTCTGGAGAGATGAGTCTCGGGTCGAATGAAAGCCGGAGGAGGTTTGGAGGAAGCGATGAGTGGTATTTGTGACTCTCCACTTCGCATTCGATGAAAATCTGAGCCATGCGCATCGTAGATGCTCTCACCATCTCCGAATGAGAGATTCGGTGGAGGCATCGATGGACGACGAGGAATTTCATTCCCAGAAATGTGTAAGCGTACTACACCTGAGCAGTCTGGATTCTCTTCCAGAGTCCATGGTTTAGATGCAACGGTAGAAGTCGAGCCGTAACGGAAAAGACCGCTGCCGCCCTCCGTCTTCTCATCGCAGAACGCATTCCTGACAGATTTACGGGTAGCGCGTTTCGGAAGGGCGGTCAAATTATCGTCTCCAAGCTCCATATGAGGTGCGCGGGAAAGATTCGCAGCCACTGAGTTGAAAGCGTTGACGAGGCTCATCTTGAAAGTCGAGGCCCACGGTTCAACTTCTTCCTTCCCATCGCTAAGGGGAGCACCTGGGGTGGGTAGGGGCCCGATGTCTTCTAAAGATGGTTCGCTTGGTTTACCAAGGTTTCGCAGACGCTCAACCATGGAACGCCTCGGCGAGTCCTGGTCCCAATGAGAGTCCAAGTTATGCCCCTGTTGGCCCAAACGTTGCGGCGGATCCGGAAAGCCGCCCAAACAGGTTGGAAAGCGGCCATTAACGGTTCTCTCCGGCATCGGGCGTCCGTAGTACTGAGCATATTTGAGAGCCTCCTCCTCCCTTCTTGCCCGAGCGGCAAAGCTTTCGCCTATGAGGTGCGAAGGAAGTTGGCGAAGGGTGCGATTCGGGCGAAGTCCGAGCCCGTCGTTGCCTTCAAATGCAGAAAGCGCCCCCAAAGACTCGTCTGAGAAGAGAGTGTGCCCAGGGATGGAGTGGTTGTGCAAGCTGTACGTGGATCCGTTCAAGTAACTCTCCGATCGCCTTGGTTCACCAACGTCACGATCCCCTCGCGGCGACCAAGCTTGAACGTGAGCCAGATCTTCTCGGCTGCCAAGATGCATCGCTCCAATGGCTAAACGATCGATATCGCCATGTCCAGCTTCGAGTCGCCCATCATCTGCATCTGATCTCGCCCATGGAACCACGGTTCGTGCAGCTCGCCTCCTCTTGGCCTTGCAACGGATCAACCAGGCAACCAGAGCAGCAACCAAGGCAATTCCAGCAATCGTTCCAAGAACAACCCCAACATAAAATGGCGGGTCGTGCACGTTAAGGTTGGCAGCGTTGGTATTAATAGGAGGAACAAAGAATGTCTCAGAAGGAGCCTGGTTGCCTGATGTACTGGACGACAGCGTCGATGAATCGGTAGAAGTTGCGGTAAGAATTGCCGAAGAGGCGGAGAACGTGGAGGAGCCTAGGAAAGAGGACGAGGCGATCATGATGCTCTGGACAGATGTATAGGACGAGGATGCGACAGAAGATGTAAACGAACGCGAAATTGTTGATGAGACTCGGGAAGAAGCAAGTGTGGATGTTATGATGGAAACCGAAGTGCGCAGGGCGCTCTTGGCGGACGAAGAGGTTGTCAGCAATGCCGAGGTTGCGGCAGTGGTCAAAGTCCCGGGGGTTTGTTGTCTAGATTCCGAGGAAGATAGAGCTGTGACTGTCGATGTTTCGACCAAAGTAGAAGAACTTTCGAAGGGAGTGAAAGAACCTGTTCCTTGCCTTGAGCTAATCGGAACAGAATTCACCATGCTAGGAGCGGTGGCCATGCTTGGGGAGAGCGCCGTCGTAGGTAGCGTCGTCATAGAAAATACCGAGATAGTCGCGAATGGGCCATCGCCATCGGGAATGACATACGGTTCAGCTCCGCCGCTCCCTTCGATCTGTATTCCCCCCCCAGGTCCCAGCGTAAGGATACCACCTCCTGAAGCCGCAGAGCCTTGCTGGTTGTCGGGAATAAGAATGCCAGCACTCATGGAATAAAGTGAATATGAACGAGTGATAAGGAGGTGGCTTCCAGAGCAATTTGAAGAAAAAATATATAAAGCCCGTCCTGCGAGGTTGTGAGACGAGAAAGAGGTTGGTTTACGAGTTTACGAGCGACCCGCGTTCCAAAATTACCCCCGACTCAGTCTTCGCCTGCCAGGACCATTGGAAATTTCAAGTTTAGACCGATCAATCGACGATGGCTGATGTTGGGAGTGACCTATCTCAGAGTAAACGAGTGTTCTTGAATTGCGCCAGCTGAATGCAAAGTCCTGATTGCAATTTCATACTCCGAGTTCGCTTTGGTTTTACTTTGGGAGGTAGATACCGCTAAAGGTCATCCTTAAGGTAAGGGTGTTGAAGCTTAAAAAGAAGATTTGCTGTGACAAATTATTTTGAAGCCAAACCCATCCAAATCTGTGCGCGTTGCGAACAAACATCCATTTTTGATCAGAACACCCAATAAAGGCAATTGTCCGTCCCCCTCGAAGTCTGACAAACCTCACCCTGATACATAGATCGATGGCCATACGCGAGGCGGGCTGTTCACCTCGCTACGGAGAACGATGGGCTCTGAAAAAATGTACCAGTGCCTGTAAGCGCAGCGGTTCCATTTTGAAAGACAATATATCCAATACTCGGAGCATAGGAGGTACTAGGTTGCACAAGGGACAAACCACCGGTGATTTCTACGAGCCCCTGGCCGACCACTCCGTGCGTATAGGACTTTATAACGACTAATGTCGACCACCTCTTGATCCCATTCGATATTGACGGGCTTTCCGATTCCCCCTCTATCAAAAGGAATGACGAAAGTTCCAAGAAATTTCAAGTCCATGATGACAAACTGACAACGATTTGTGAATCGGTACCGCAAAAGCACGCGTGAGGCTGCGGGCAGCTTCGACATACATTCGAGTCAGAATATGTCCTTGGACTAGCTACATTTAAATGTCTATCACCTGACTGATCTGCAGTATGATTTGCTTGCTCACTCAGCCGAGATACATATCCACGAGGACAGTCCTCATTAATTCTGCCTTGTCAGATAACGCATCGCATTTAAACTGTGTATTGAATGCTTGGCCATATCGAGTTCTGGGCACGCAGGGCGTCCCTTGAACTACATTCTTTGCATTCATTTTTTTTTTTGAACGCCCACGGAATAGAGAGCACCAAGAGTTTCCGTCATAGCAAATGGAAATCGAGAATAAGTTGAACGCCCACACAGGTCGGATGTGAACTTTTGCCGCCCGACGTTTCCGATGGGAGCAAGTGCGGAGCCCGTTTTGGGAGTAATGATGGAAAAGGTGTGACGATTGTTGATTAGATTGGAACGGGTCGTGTTGAAACCACTTGCAATTCAGATCTATCATTCTCAGTAAGATCCATGTGAATCCCCCAAGTCTCCTTCACCCTTCATTGAAAATTCCGCCCACGTTCCTACAGCCAACTTTGAATCTCTCTTGATACAGCCTTCCGAGTGGTGAATAAATCTAATAACCGGACTGTCCGGATCACAACGATTTTGTTTTCAATTTTTGTGTGCCTAATTGGGTAAGTTTGATGGGGAAGGCTGTGAACTTGGCTTTCATCACAGATGAATTTTTACATTGTTTCTGACATTCTCTTGCAAATCCAGTGGCTGCTGTGCACCTCGTTTGCGCAATCTCAAACTCTACATCAAAATTCATACGGCTGAGGTGGGCGTCCAGCTTCTGACAGGATTCTAGCGACCATCCAAAAGGTTACTGCGTATGTTTCTGGATGATGACTCACACGCCGCGTCGACTTTCAGCGTTCGCGCTTACCCCGATTTTCGGATCGAGTCAAGATGGTTCCGCATACCCATAATTGATCCACGGAGCGTGCCTTACATACCCTCATGGGCATGTTTCATCATGATACCTTTGAGCAGAGAGGCTATTCACGCATCCGCTAATATCTGACAAGATTACTGTTGTTAAGATCTACCTCCACACGTCGCAACTCCCAATCTGACTCGGCGCCCAATCCAAAGAGCAGTGTACTCTTCCTATTTAAAGGTGGGTCGAGAAACACTGTATTCCTCCTCACTGATACCAATAATCCCTTCCACCTTATCCATGGTTAGCTCTCATCTCACTGTTCTCGAATCAAGTTCGCAACAATACGCGTCGGAGACCCTCTTCCGAACACCACTCGTAGATTCTGCTGGGCGCGTTGAGGCATGGCGCTCAATAACATACCAACAATTCCATCGCGATGTCGAGTTATTTGCTCGACACTGGACCCGGGTGTTCAAGCATGAACGGATACCGAGAGGCTCAGTCATTGGGATGTGGTACGCTATTTCTCATTCGATCCTTACAATGTGTTAATTTGATCTCAAGGTTGAGCGGCTTCACCTATCCCGATGTACTGCATATCTATGGTATTTCGCGCGCTGGATATATCCCCCAGCTATTCAGCCTAAGACTTCCGAACCCAATTGTCATTTATGAGCTTCTCCGCAAAGCAAACGCCCAGGCCATCATCTACGATCCCTCTTTCGAGTCGATATTGAACGATTGTCCCGTTCCTTCATACCGCGCTTTCCAATCAGAACGAATAGAACTCGTCCAAGAATCTCTCCCAAGCGTTTGGGACATCCACGAAGACGATATCGCCTTCTACTTTCACACTAGTGGCTCGACATCTGGCAGCCCGAAGCTTGTGCCAATGAGCTATCGCTGGTTGGATTCCGTGGTGGTAAAGTCTCGCCATATCAGTATGCCCCAGAACCCTGACCGCCAGGATGTTACAGTATGCATGTGAGTATTTTGAACGCTTATTTATCCGATATGTGTCCGAAGAGCTTCTGGCTGAACCATATTTAACAGGGGAAGCATGTGCCACATCGCACAGACATTCAGTGAGCATTCTCCCACCGTCTGATAGCGGTGACATGTGTTCTAATCGCTTTCCCCTCAGTGTTCATTGGTACTCTGCAGCATGGTTCTTGTGTAATCCAACCGACGGTTATCGCCTTCTCGTCCGAGGAGCTCATAGACATGATTGTCCGCTGCGGACTCAACCGTCTGAACCAATTTGGCGCGTACTTGATGAAGCAATTCAAGAACGCACGTGGAGACCCGAAGTTCCTCTCGATGCTAAAGAACCTGGATGATGTTCTGTATTCTGGGATGCCAATCTCATACGAGGACGAACAATGGGCTTTGAAGAGCGGGATTAAACTCCGGGTACGTTTGCCTGAAATATTTTCGTACCTTCGTTTAGTTGATTTTTTTCTTTCCAGAACCTTTTTGGAAGCACGGAAATCGGTGGGATGCTCCTCTCCGGTGAAAACGAAAAGAACAAAGCCTTACTCCGACCACTCCCAAACACCTCTTACCACTTCGTTCCTATCGAATCGGAAGAACAAGAAGGGGTCCACACATCCACCGCTATCCTATACGAACTCGTCATTCTCGCAGATTCACCAGACTGTCCAGATACCAGTCTACGACACACAGATGGCCACTTCCACACCGGTGATCTATTCCAACAAATCCTTCCGGGATGGTACGTGTCGCGTGGACGCGATGACGATTGGATCAAGTCAGAAACGAGCCTGCGGTGCGATACCAAGTCCATCGAAGACAACACGCGTGCCATGTGCAACGCCTTGATCGCCGAGTGCATCGTGGTAGGAAGCGGACGACCTTCCCCCGTCATGTTCATTGAGCCCGCCGTCGACATGGACCACAACAAGCTCAAGAGGGAGATCATTCGCAAAACACGCCAATTCCATTCAAGACGCTATCTACACGAGCGTATAACCTCCCCTGATATGGTCGTTATTGTTCCGCGGCAGTCCCTTCCCAGAACAGCGACCAAGGGTAATATCCGTCGCAAAGCCGTAGAAGAGGCGTACAAAGCCGAAATTGACAGGCTTTTTTGCTCTTCCAGGTGAAAGCGAGTCTCCACTCCTTGTTCGGATCCTATACACCTAGGACCCTATCTGAAAATATATTTAACCTATGTATTCTTGTTTAATACCGCTTATTGATTGCATATTATACCGTACGTACTATATAATGGACCCTCACCTGTATTTTCCTTATTATACCTTCGAATACCACTGTAGCATTACTTCCTACCATGTTCATGTGCGCCGATAGTGGCTCAGAGCAAAAGAAAATTTAATTGTTTCGAATCAGAGATGGATTGATCGTGAGCCGGGCATCAACAAAGTTAGAACGAGTTTTACTTGGGACAGCAACAAGTGTTTCAGAAGAACAGAGAACAATTATATAATCAGCTCTCCCATTGATCTATCAAATAACTTGAGATGCGTTGAATCTATGGGTCCCAGAGCAAAAATCAATATGGAAAGATTTTGCGTAGACGTCATACACACAGCGACTAAAATAAAATGATTGCTATGAAGTGAATGGGGATTAGTAATAATAGTATGTACCTATTCCTGTTGATGATGAATCGATTCTTCTTGTATCTGGTGATGAAAATATTATGGCATGGATGCAGGGTGGCCGAGACAGTACGTACCCACGGCTCGTCCTTTACTGAATATTTCCTGGGCGGCCTTTCGAAACAAGCAACGCGCTTAGCTTCATCGTTATCCTTCAATTGAAAGAGAACCCCGATTTCATAATTCGAGATCTACAACAAAGATCAGCAATTCGTTTAGAAAATGCAAGAAGCCGCGGCAACCCACGTTCAAAGTCGGATTGAACGCCGAACCCGACAGAGTGCCCCATGCGGAGGGTGTAAAATTATGGGACCCAACATAGGCCCAACCTTGCGCAGGCTCGATCACCTCAATATCATCATCTGTATCGTCTTCGGTGTCAGTTCGTTCCCCGTCTTTCCGTTTTCCTGCCAGTGCATTTTCTTGAAGCATTGCGATAATCATCTTCCTCTGAAATTTAATTTAAGCTGTCACAAAAGAAGATTTCAAATCACCTTCGAATGCATAAGGACTGGTCCAGCCTTGCTCTTGGAATCATAAAAATGGCTCCTGGGGAAATTCTTGGCAGCCCACTGCCTTCGACGACAAAATATAGTACCTCCCCCCTAAGGTGACATCAGCATACGGCCAATTATAGAATAGAAATCCGGACCTGTTCGCCTAGAGCACTTTCTTGAACGGTCACTTTCGTCGGGTATATCACTCTTACGGAAGGGTATGGAAGCTTTTCTCGGGATTTTTTGGACGAATCCAACCAATCTTCGGCGCTTTCTCCCCTAGCAGACCAATGAAATTCGTTCATCCACTGGGTGGTGTAGATGCCGAGGCTCGATCCCTAAACCTTGTTCCAAATTGAATGCCGAAATATACGAGCTAAGTGCTAACCTGACATTCAAGCACAAGGTCCTTGTTCTGTTTGGATTTTCCCGTGCGCAACCCCAGTTTGCGCACAGCTGCCATAAGCCTCGGGTGTCCAGTTCTTGAAATTAGGATTGTCGGATCAGCAACAATAATCGGCATTTACGCTTCACGTACTCGATGACACGGGGCCATGTCTGATGCTTCCCCGCAATGGAAGCGACCAGTTGGACCTTGACATTTGACCAGTCCCACTTTTGACGCAACTCGTCAATAGATTTCAGGGGAAGCTGCGGATGCTAAAGTAACAAATATTGTTAGAGAATTTTCAGCCATTAGGAGGGAGCGTAGTGACATTGTCACTTATCATCGCAGCAAGCGCTGGCCTAACGTTCACGGCATGAAGGGTGCGTTGCAAGATCGCGGGGAAATCATCAGTCACTTTGCGGTTGTCAATCGGTTTTGATCGCAGTGGGATATCTTGCAGCCAGACGGACTGCGCGGCGATTAGTGTCAAAGTGGAATGGAGTGATGGGAATAATACATTTTCCATGTCTCGCCAGTCGTATGCTATTAAATTGGCCGTGGAGATGACGATTCGCAGGCGGCCCGTCTTGTAAAATAGCTGGAACAAGGACGATAAGACACAGTTTCGGGATTGGTTATTATAATTATTTACCAGCATGAACTAAGGGTCCATTAGCGTAACCCAATCTCGACGTAAGCAATGCGTACCTTCATGTGTTGACACCCACGTCCGTCACGCAGAAAGGGCGTGGTCCTGATCCAATTGGGGAGTACATTCTTAATCGTGGCTTCCCCCGAGGCATCAGGTTGAGCGACCATGATGACGGGGACATTACGGTCGAAAAACTCGTAAATCCATGGGAAATCAAGCGAATACGAGGACATGATGGCGAAGGCCAATTCAGACCTCTAAATTAAATAAAAAATTTAGTTGGACATTCGGCACTAGAATAAATTAGGAGAGGAGGCATACCTTGCCCAACACTTCTGTCAATCGAAAGACCGGCTGGCCGTCTTTCCGCGGTTCAGCATGCTGAGTGGCGGTTTGTCGAAGTTCGCCGTTCCAGAAGGTTTTTTCAATTGTTGGCGTGGAAGTTGAGCCAATAATTTTGGAGCTGCTGGATACGTTAGAGCGCAAGCGTGAACTGGAAGTGGAAACTTGGTGCCTCTTGGCAGGTGGCCCCTCGTCATCGGATTCTTCATCCTCGGTGGATTTACGTGACGAGGAAGGTCTTAGGCGTTTCTGACGTTCTCTACGTTCTCTTTCGAGCTGGGCTCTCTCTGAAAGAAATGCATTGGTGGCAGATTGTGCCGGGCGATCCGGTTGTTGACTACTAGCCGGAGCAATCGCCGGGTGCGACCCGCTTTGCGAGGTTTCAGCACTAGATTTCTGTAGTGCATGCTTCAAATCCTTTTGAAATTGTGCCTCTTCGTCGTCATCATCGCTATCAAGCTCGATCAAGCCAGGTTTTCGGTTCGCTTCCTGCAGGCTCAATGCTATCGCCCTGGTATAAATCGTTAGGGCCCATAGTCTGAGGTTTTTAAAATAGCGACCTTGCGAGGTCTTCATCTTCGTTCGACATCTCGAAGATGCTTGGTCGGGGGTAGCAAATTCTGGTTTGTTGGAGGGAATTGGGAGGGAAATTGGAAAACCAATACGCGTGACGCCGTGACAGGATTCTCGCGAATGATTGCTGGCATCACATGACTGTGACACGTCGTGACATTAATTGACTCGTTGCCAAGTCGCCAACCGCAGATTCAGAGAGCTCAAGCGCTCAAGCTTCCAGTTCGAGTTTGAAAACAAAGCTGAAAAAAAGTTCCAAACCATCTTTATATTTTTGTCCCCTATCTAGTAAGTCAGCCCACACAACACGCAGCCCCTAAGTACCTGCTATTGTGTCGATTATTTGATTGGATGAACGAGTCGATTCTTACCTCTTTTCTTCTTTCCCAATTCTTATATCTTACTTGGAGGAAGCTGGTCATTAATTTTAGGATGACGTCAGAGAACAGTGCTGGGTCAGCCAATCCAGCACCGCAACTACCCCAATGCGTGGTGTATCCATCGCGCTGCCCGCAGCATACTGCCACAGTATTTTTCCTCCATGTAAGTTCGTTATCCATATAAAACACAGATGTACAACTCATGCATTCATGGATCTAGGGTCTTGGCGACTCTGTGCGAAATATCGGTCCCTTGCTAGAGGATCTAACGCAACATCCTGACCTTACACATGTTAAATTTATTCTTCCAACGGCGTAGGTTGAATCTATCACATTAATTTGCTGCGTATTTGCCAACTTTAAGAATATCAGCCCAATGATTCCGATAACGGGAATGCGGGGGAGAGTTATTCCATCGTGGTCAGTGTTTATTCGCAAACCGAGGTGACGGATCTTGGGAAATACTTGAACGCAGGTACGACTGTTGCTCCTTCAACCATGCCAGTCGACAGGAAGACAAAGTTGGTCTTTACCAATCAGCTAAATGGATGCACGACCTCATCACCAAAGAGGAATTGGAGCACGGTATATCCTCCAATCGAATAATCATCGGGGGGATCAGCCAGGGAGGTGGAACCGCAATCCTGACGGCGCTCACAACTGAGAAGCCGCTAGCAGGACTATTCTCTAT
>Ga0307517_10010177_pt1 | contig 13196 bp, 14 predicted proteins | sample 23_EM_MG_FD_194515 | JGI IMG/M metagenome (GOLD analysis project Ga0307517, IMG submission 194515) | Populus trichocarpa ectomycorrhiza microbial communities from riparian zone in the Pacific Northwest, United States - 23_EM | ecosystem: Host-associated > Plants > Roots > Unclassified | place...
TTGCCTGAAGGAACCCGTTTTGTTCAGGAGCAATCACCGGACGAGGTGGATCAGCTCATACTCACTTTCCTTAATGCCAGTATTCGGTCATTAATATTTGTTGCGAAAGCTTCAGTTGGTTTTGATGCTGCAACTTTAGCGCATTGAAATCCAATTCTGATTCCTCTTTGTGTTTTGTTGAGTATGCAGAAGTGTATTAATGCAAGACCACTGCTCTCTGCCTCTTCTTTGTGGCATGTCCTGTATGTATTTGAGTATGTCAAGAAGTAAAATGTATCATTGAATTCGAATACATCAGCATTTTGTGTGACAGTACTGTAGTATCTTGTCTCACCTTTATGTTTGACCAAGGTTCATGTGAATTCTTCTTTTTTTTTTTTTTTTGTTATCGTGGGTATCTTGGTTAATTTACTCGCACCTCGACTAATCTCCCGAAACCTTGAAGTTAACGACCATATAAGCCTCCAGTGGCCCTGAGGTTTGTGGGACTCGAACTAGTGATTTCGAGAGCAAACTTAAAACCTGACCAGTTGAGCTATATCTCTGATAGGTTAATGTGAATTCTTGAAACATTTACCTGGAGGTCGAATGCATCACATGGGTTTCCAATAATTACAGTTTCATACTGTGGAAAGCTGAAGGATAGCACACAAATCTGCTATTCCTAAACTTCTCTGAAACTGGAATTTCCTTGATAAAAACTGGATATTATTAGCGACTGCTCGAGCTCAGAATGCCACACATATTGATTATTACCTTACCAACACAAGGAGATGAACACAGCACCTAAAAGAAGGTCCATTTGTCAAGAATGAGAGTTGATAGGTCCATTTGTCACCAGTCAGTACCTTCAGTAGATGGAAAATAAGGGCATACCTCTATGCCTGCGGACGATTTGGTAAACTCGCGTACATTTTTATAGTAGAGTGAGAAGGACTGTGCTGCATCTCACTGGTTCATTTCCCACCTTCATGGACTACTTTATTAGTACAGAAAGCTTCAGATCAGTCAACTCTCTCTCTCCGTCTCAATGGATCAGATACAACACAAGTACGTTAGCATAAGAGGAGTGAAGCTTCACATTGCAGAGATTGGAACTGGTTTAGATCGACTATCACCTTTTCTTTTGCTTTTGCTTTCAATTTTATTTATTTTTAATTTTTAGCAGGTGAAAAAAATGTGTCTTTTTACGTGTAGGTTCTTTGATGGTGGTTTTCATACATGGTTTCCCAGAGATATGGTATTCATGGAGACACCAAATGATTGCTGTTGCTAATGGTGGATATCACGCAATCGCACCAGATTTAAGAGGTTATGGATTATCCGAGCACCATCCAGATCTTGAAAAGGCATCCTTCGATGACTTTGTGGAGGACACCATTGCTATCCTTGATTATTTTCAAATTGAGAAGGTAGCGGTCTTACACTGTATCATTTTTAGCCTAGCTGTGGCTATGTATTATTTCTTGTTTCACTACCAAGTACCAACTGGTTAAGTATGTTTACGGTGTGCATTTGCAAATATTTAGCTTTGTTTGAAGTTAACCAAATTAAGTTGATCACAGGCCTTCTTGGTAGGAAAAGATTTTGGTTCCTGGCCTGTTTATCTCCTCTCTCTTCTCCATCCAACAAGAATTTCTGGAATAGTTTCATTGGGTGTGCCCTTCTTTCCTCCTAGGCCTCTACGATACAAGGACCTTCCTGAAGGTTTCTACATCCACAGGTGGAAGGTACATGATTTTTTTTGCTTCATTTTCTTGTAGTGGAACTTTAGGCTTTCTTTGTAACATATCAAATCTAAGTAACCTTGTCATTTTGGAAGACGAAGCTTTCTCTCTCTCTTTTTTTTAATTGGAAAAGCGTTGAAATGATGTTAAAGATGTGCTATCATTCTGCATGTTTTTCTTTCAAAGAATCCTGCTGCAAATGGATAATGTGTGCTTAAGTTTTTGGTCTGCTTTGTTATCATAGAATGTTAGGCGCTGTTGTTATAAAACTTCAATCGTCAAACAGAATCATCAAGATCCTTTACTTGATGTTCTTTTTGGCTAAAAAAATGAGTTGATTGGTTTATAAGTCCATCCCTGGTAGGAACCTGGGCGTGCCGAGGCCGATTTTAGCAGATTTGATGTTAAAACTGTGTGGAGGAACATCTACATTCTCTTTTCAAGAAATGAAATCCCTATAGCAGATAAAGATAAGGAGATTATGGATTTGGTGGATCCATCCACCCCTCTACCATCATGGTTAAGCAGTGAGGATCTTGCAATTTATGCAAAAGCATATGAAAAATCAGGATTTGATTCTCCAATGCGAGCCCCGTACAAGTAAGAATTTGTATTGAAATATCCAATAAACCCTCTTTGTCCAGTTGTTCTTTGAAACTTGAAGCAAGAAATTCACTTCAAATGATCTGAATGCAAGTAATTACCAATATAGCATGCTGTATCTGGGTCTTGCAGGGGACTGCGCAAAGAGTTCACCATCAGAAACCCAAAGGTTCAAGCCCCAGTGCTGCTAATTATGGGTGGGCAAGACTATTTCCTTAAATTCCCTGGGATTGAGGACTACTTAACAAGTGGGAAAGTAAGAGAACGTATGTCTGATCTAGAGATCAAGACCTTGCCAGAAGGAACCCATTTCGTCCAAGAGCAATTCCCTGACCAGGTAAACCAGCTAATCATCGACTTCCTCGAGAAACAAGTTCGATCAAGTTAATTAAAATAAAGTCGTCTCCATATCATTGAGACAAGAAATGGCTTGATAATTGTATGGTGTTATGTGCAGCATGGCTATCATAAAACAGTACACATACTAGTTACTCAAAAGTGGTAGAAATCTTTGGTTAATGTTCTCTCTTTTATATGTTAAATGCATAGGTGAACTTCCATTGAGACTTGAGAGAGCTGTAATTTGTTACGTAAAACTCAAAGCCAGTTTTTTTTTTTTTTTCCAAAATGAAGTGAGAAATGTGTTATATTTCTCAATTTGTTCATACATTCGACTCGATTTAAATGGATGGAGCACCGGTCTTTTGAGCTATTACAGGAGAGGGGATGGAAATTCTACTAGTGTTGAAAGAAAGATTTCTTACTGGTCTGGAAAAGTGATCTACAATATGGCCATCAGTTAATATATTTTAGCCTTCATTCCAATGATTTGACTGGTGATTTTTCCTTCTTGACTAATCAAAACGTTCTACCTATTGGGTTTCTTAAACACAAGCAGATGCATGCGTTGTTTTTCCCAGGATCTTTCTGAAAGATTTGCTATCAAATATAATATGAAATAAAACAACTTGCATCAGCAGACAAGAGTAAAGAACATTATAGTGATATTAAGATTTGATAATTTAAATCTACATAGAATTTGAGGCAGCATAATGATGTAAATTAAAGAAAATTAGGCCACCTGGTTCAGACCAAGAGAAAAGAAAACGGTAACAAAATCTTGGATTACGATGGCCAAATCTTAGATGTCTCAAGATTTTGAGGCAGAACGTTTATCAAATGGAAATTGCTGATATTGACACCCAAATGGAAAAAATTATCAAACTCTCAACTTGCTACAAATGGCAATGGCCTTTCTTAATGTGTTACGTGCACCATTATACATTATATTTTTCTGTTGTGTATTCATGGAATCCTCTTTGCCTTCCCCACAAATCCCTGGTATATCTGTCACCAGCTTTCCGAAAACTGGCAATACTTGGCTTAAGGCCCTTGCTATTGTCATTGTTACACGATCCCGTTACAGCCCTTTGTGCCACATGAACGTATTCCTTTCTTGGAATATGACCTTGCCGAAAATCCAACTAATCGACACTCGGCAATCCCATTGGTATCTACTCATGTTCCTTACTGTTTCTTACCAGAATCTATTATTTCTTCTGCTTGCAAAATTATCATGCAAAGGATGCGTTTGATTCTGTATGGTTCTTCATAGCCAGGCAGATAAGATGCAAAAATGCTGAACCTCTGCCTCTGGAAGACGCTTTATATTTATTTGCAATGGACTTGCAAACTATGGACCATATTGGGACCACGTTTTAGGGTATTGGAGAGCGAGCTTAGAGTCTCCTGAGAAGACATTGTTCTTGACGTATGAGGAAAGGAAGAAAGACACCACTGCTTATGTTAAGAACTTAGCGGAGTTCATGGGTTGTTCTTTCACCTTAGAGGAAGAGGAGGAAGGGGAGGTGTAGAAGATAATGAATGTGTAGTTTTGAGAAGTTGAGAAATTTGGATGTGAATAAAAATGGAGTGCACTGTAAAGACACACCATTGGCTATTCAAAATAATGTATGCCTTAGGAAAGGTGAGATAGGTGATTGGGCAAATCATTTGACAGCTGAGATGGGAGCATGTCTGGATAACATAATGGAGCAGAGGTTGTAGGGTTCAGGCTTGAAGCTGCCCAAGTGATTGCGCCTGCTTTCCCATTGGCTTGTGATCATTGCCACAGAGGGTTCATAACAAGCTGTTGTCCACATCTCGTGAAATGGAAACTATTTATCCCAATAAACATCTACTCTGTCCATCTCATAACTCAATCCCTAGCCAGTATTCCCATCTTGTGAATCATTTGTGACTTTCATTTCTTTGCATGCCTATACTTTTAGTTTTCTTGATCACCAATGTCTACTTTTCCATGGACCAAAGCCTCATTCCTTGTTCCTCAAGTCACTGTACAACAAGACAAGCCCTCCTTTTGAAGTCCCCGTTGGATGAAATTGTATCCGGCAGCGGCACCTCTTATTAGCTTGTAGTCATCTATCGAAGAATCACAGCCGAGTCCATAAAAGCAAGGACCATATTTGGTCTCTTCATCATACTCGAGACTTCGCAAACTACGGTTCTCTAGTTCTTATACGATTATATAAAGCTAGGTCACCATCGCCAATCTCTATTCATATCAATCCATCACAAGACCCTACAATAATCTTCGATCCATCAACAAATCGGGTTGTACTGTATTTCAAATGTGGCAAATCAAGCGTTATACTACTACGATAAGAGTCTTGGGGAGGCTGTTATTTGTACATGATTGTTGGAGGTGAAATCTAGCAAGCCTGGGAGTCGATAACAAAGAGTGCCACAGCTTGGAGACACGTGCTGCAGATTTGGCAGGGAGTCTTGGGAACATTTCTACAAGGATGTCTTGTGGAAGATCTGCCATTTTTCCTGGTGTTATGCGGCAATCAATTGTGAGCTCGAGCAATGTCAACCAAGTTTTATATGTTTTCTTCGATACTTCATTATAAATAAATGATTGTCCTGTAGGCTGGGCTTGCCAGACTCATCCTCTTGAAGCAGACTGAAAAGTTTCTCCCCGTAGTGCTAGTAATTTGTGACGTTAAATTTCCTCTATAAAAATATATAAATAAATAAAGGCTTGCCTACCGACTCTCAATTCTTTCTTTTGACAATTTTTTTGTTGGATCTCCATTTCAGCTTGTTCCTCCAGCCTCGCCTAGCATATGTTTTATTTTGGGACTTATTTTGATCATATCCAAAATGAGTTCGTACATGGCACTGTCTTTCCCCTGCTAAAGTCGCCTCGGCAAATATCTGATGTTATATAATAGGAATCTTGAGAGAGCACACATATCAGATAGGTGTAGTGCACAAATACAATTTGATTTTGCTTTCATTACCGTGTATACAAGCGTCTGAGCCTGCACCATACAAAAAGAATAACATGGATTATGAGAAAAAGAAAAGGAAGAAAAGAAAATAAAAGAAAGTGGGCAAGACTGGAAAAGGTTAATCAATCAGACTATAAGGCGGGCTTGTAGTCAGTTCCATGGTGTGCTACAACAATCTAAAACCATGGTGGACAAAGAGAAATTGACCGAGAAGAAAAAGGCTGTACAAAGTTCGCATTTCTGGAGCTTTTTCATCATGCTCTACATGATTCAATCACTTGGCTCACATCTTCATGAGTCTCCAGTAAAATCTCAAGTATTTCATCGGATTCTACATGATTCGATCACTTCGGTCACAGCTTTATGAGTCTCCGGTGATATCATGTTTAATGTCAAGTGAAAGGCCTGGAGAGAAAAAAAAATGTGCAACCGTTCTTTTCACTCAATAATAATAATAATAATAATAATAAGAGGGTTGATGCCGAGAAAGTATGGGATTTCAATATGTTGCAAGTTGCAACTATCTCTTCCCTTAATATACCCTTAAGACAACAAAAAAAAAAAATACCACAAATCTCTCCAGCACAGGAACAAGGATAACCAGGTTGTGATTTGGGAGGCAATCAGCAATGGAATCACGTATGCTCTTGCTGTCATTGAACAGGGAGAATTTGAGAAGCATTGCACTGAAAAGAATGTGGAAGAAAAGAAGGAATGGAGCACACAAACCTTTCAGTTGATAGGAATGCAAGTACCAGTGCTGAATAAGCTTCGATAATCATCTTCTCTGCTTCTTTCTCTCCTTGTAAAACAGCTGCCTCATCGTTCTGTACAATTCAATAATATGCACATTTTGGAAATATCAGTAACAATTTGATTTACTCAATTATTCACATGCATCCCCACATACATTTGTAAAATATAATTCCAAGACATTATGAAGGGTACTCACCCATGACACAACATTTCCTTCTCCAGCTGCATCACCTGCACCTTGGTTGGCTAGGAAGATGGAGCACAGTAGTGGAATTACATCCTTGCGACTCTCATCTTCTGACCCTTCCAAGATTGACAGAGGAACACTTGTTGCAGCGAGCCTTGATCTGCAGTCGACTTTAACCATAAGTTTTGAGAGGCAATAAACATAAAACATGCTTTTTTTCTACCAGAGAACTATGAATATACAAGGAAACATAAACCAAATGCCTCCTTCAAGATCAAAAGAAGGAAATCCTAACGAGAAGACTGCTACTAAATTGAGAGATCTAACCAACAAAAAGATTTCCAAGTGGGATTAAGCCAGTCCATAAAGTCAAGGACAATAGCTAATTCATCAAATGCAAATCTGAAAAGAGATCATTGGAGTGTTCAAAACAATGACATCTTGTGTAACACGAAAACTAGAGAATTGGAAAGGTTTCACTCAAATTCGAATGTCATCAGATAATAGCACAAGGATTCTATGTAATACAAGGAGAAAGTTGGTTTGAGGAATTGGTGTTGCTTAAATGCAAGAACAAGAGATAATTTCAAAAGATGGTCGGCAAGCAACACCATTTAAGTTTCAATCCTATATATGCAGTTGCCATCTAAATCAAATTTTCAGAAATTTCTAGGATGTATAAATCTACCCATATAATACTTGTAAAGATAATAGTTAACATGAAGGAAAGCCTCAGCAGGTAGAAAGCAATACAACTAGGATAATAGATCAAGCTTCAATAGGTTAAAATTCACGATAGCAATTAAGAACAAAGAAGCATTTCACTATGCCATGCACCAATTGCAAGAAAACAACATATGCATGAGAGAAGTGATTATTGGGCAAGTAAAACTGGCCTGTTATCCCCGTCCTTTTCTACCAAGTTCACAAGTAGGCCCAATATAGCAACAAGAAAATCCAACTCTTGATCAGTGAGATGAACATCATTCTGATTGTCAGGTTCAATGCTTGAACCGTCCTCTTGCATCTCACCAACAAGGGATATAGATGAGCTGAATGAGGGGAAGTGGCCAGCAATCAGAGTAGACATAGTCTCCAGCCCTCCACAAACAGCAATTTGTTGACAGCCAATAGGATTGTCATTTGTTAAATTCATTAGAACCTGCCAAGTAAAGATGGTAACTACAAAGGCTAAATTTAAATGTAAAAAATAAATTAAAAAAAAAAAAGCATATGCAGCTACCTTTTCTTACTTTGACAGCATAAAAGAAGGATGGAACATAAATGAAAATCCTCAAAATGGTTCAGAGGAATACCTTGATAGCAGTAAGAAGACAGTCTGCCAGAAGGCTGGAATGTTCTTCATCAGGAACACTGCAATGAGAGCTTTTCTGTGAATGATATTGTTCACCATTACTTGATTTTTGTAGGCAATTTTCACCATTACTTGATTTTTGTAGCCAATTATCACCATTACTTAATTCTTCCTGACTCGGTAGCTTATATTGATACCCATTTTCAACTTCTCTGGAGTTTACCCTACCATTATGAGTTCGAGAGATTTTCTGTTTCCCAGAGAGCAAGTCCCACTTTGAGGGCTGAAAATCATCTTCATCAAATGCATACGGATCTTGGCTATCATCTAAGAGCTCACTCCTGGCATCTTTCCTACAATTAGGTTTCTCAACAAGGCCAAATATGGTCCTTGACCCATTGCTCTCATAACTCCTCAATGTCTCGCTACATGAGCTGGACATGGAAGGATGTATTCTCATCTTCAGTTGACAAGTATTTCCAATAAATGGTGTGGTAGTTTCAGAACTGGAGGCAGAAAGCCTCAACCGGGCCATGGAATTCTGAGATACATTTAAGCTTTTCTCAGAGGAGGCCCTCGCTTCATTGCAGTTATTCGGAGAAGAACTGATGCTTATAACTCCATTGCTGTCTACTGCTAATTCAAATAAAAGATACATCATTAAAGATAGATAGATAGATATAGAGAGAGAGAGAGAGAGAGAGAGAAGGGCGGCAGGCATACAGAAACACTACAGTGATATTAGGCTACCACATACCTCTGTAGTCATCAATTAAGACCAAATCAGAAGCATGATCACTTCTTTCAGAAAGACTACAACGGTTTCCGACACTGGAAGCAGCAGCAGAACTCTTGAGCAGATGAAGACCTAGAAATCAATGAATCAATCATCAGAACACAGATCTGATTAAAGCAATCTAGTTATAAGAACCAGAAATAGACAGAAGCAAGACAGCAGTCTTACTGGATAGAATTTTGATGACGCTTATAATGATTTTAGTAAAAGATATCCGATGCCCATGAGAATCTGAGTTCCCCCTCATTCCAAGTAAATGAGTCTGTATCATAGAAGAAAATATTGAACATTAAAATCTAATAATTTGGCTTCAGATAGCATTTTAAGTTCTAATAACGGCGTAGAGGAAGAATAAACAGGAGAAGAATAACAGAACAAAATCACATCTCATTGCACCTGGTTATCTTTACTTAAGAATGTAGCATTTTCCATAATTTTCAAACATTTCAGAAGCAGCACCAGGCTTGACAGATGCATGTCATGTTCCTGAATGGAAGGTGAATGATGTTCTGTCCACCTCTGCAAATAAATGTGTTCAATAGTTACCATCTCCGAATAATACACATCACTAATTAGCATGTCAAAGACATATAGGCATGAATTTATTATCAGGTATAATGACTCAATTCAGAATGAATAAATAAATAACATACCTTCCATATACAAAAGAAAATGTACTGGAAAACAAGTTAAAGTGCCACCATTGGTTTAAGATCTGCTTTAGATCTTATAAGGTGGAAGTCAAACGCAAGGAAATGCATCCATGCACACCACTCATCTTTTAGTCCAGCAAAGAACAGTGATGAACTGAACTCAGGACCATACAGGATTAAGTTCCAAGATAGAAAGAAATGAACAATACAGATCAGTGGCTAAATGTGTGAACCAGATGGCTAAGTAGCAATGCTGCAAATTTATCACACATAAGTAGCATGTCAAAGACATAAGATTTCCCCCAATCGAATTCATGAACTGTGCACAGAATTTCCAGTTGCACACCGTTCCTAATTTCTCAAATGATTAGCTCAAATTAAAGTTGTTCTTCAGTTTTAAAGCAACACAGAATTTCCAGTTGCACACTGTTCCTAATTTCTCAAATGATTAACTAAAATTAAAGTTGTTCTTCAGTTTTAAAGCAGCACAAGGTGTCTTGATTTTTATGGCTCGCTATCGTATTCAATAACACACATAGAAAAAACAATCATACAAGCTCGCACCTTCATAACAGAGTGACAATTCATGATGACCTCAAAGACAGCATCAAGTCCTCCAAGCTCACGTAACTTCTCCTTAAAGTTGCCCCCTGTCTTCCTTACCATGCCAGATGTATCTGCATAAAAGTGACACACACAGAAGTAAATAAGCAATCAGAAAGGAGGAAAACCAAGAGAGAAATGTGTGTGCAAGCATGCATGGTCATGCATGCAAGATTCTATTGCTTATGAAAAGACATGCACAAAGCATGTAATCCAACAAATGAAAATTCATGACAAGACATTGCATGAAGAATGATTTGCAATCTCCATGTTCCATAACAAAAAAAAAAATCATAAATTTTAATAGAAAACATGCATATAGGATAAGGAAGTTCAAGAAGTTTGTAATAAACAGCTATATGCAAAATGTAACCCTAGGTCATTTTTAACTCAAGTAATTAATAAATATTCAAAGACAAAACTTCATCAGATGTAATCCAACAAAAATAGACAAGTGAAACTTGCAAAAAAAAAAAACAGAGGACAAAAAAATGATTTAAGAGATATTGTCCATTACACAATGGTGTAAGTTTGATCTACCTCAACAAGATAAGTCAGAAGACAGAAGCAGTCAAAAACAAAAGCAAAAGGGAGAATAAAAGCACTTGCATCGACAATATTGACTTTATAATAATTGGTATCCAGGAATGTATTCATTGTCCTAATCAACAAAACTACTATTCATCCTATGATAAGAATAAACCATATGTAACAGATATGAAAAGGTAACAGTTCCTTATAGATAGAGTTCAATGGTATGACATCTAGAATACCTTCAAAGGATATCTTAGATAAACAAGCTTTCTCCATGGATAACAATGCAATCCATTTTGGAGACAATTCTGGCCTCTCCATTCTACTATCATCACCGCAATGTGACTTCATTTCCTTGCAATTAACAAGAATTTCTTGAACTTTGGCAGCAATGGCAGTAGAGGTAGAATCTGCCAGCTTACTTGTATCTCGTAAGATGTCAGACTCCTTGCGTAATGATAAAAGCTTACTGCCTATATTTCGAGCCTTATCTTCAGTAGCAGTGGAAATGATGGGTTTTAACAATTTAATAAGAAAATGAATGGAAGTTGGTGACTCTAAAACATGTTCATCTTGACCCTGAAACAATAAAATTAAAGCTGTCAAAACCATTCTGATGAGGGAAAAGATATATGGAAAAAATGAATTCCAGCCTAGAGAATCAAAAAAAAAAAGACAAACAAGAAATAACTGGCTAAGAACACCAGCATATGATTTGAGAACATTACAACTTTCAAACAAAGAAACTGAAGATTATACTTTTACAAGCATAGAACTCCATATGAATATTTTATTATATAAGTTAAAGGTTGTACTTGCTATTTTATGGTCTCTCAAAATAACTAATGCCAGTCATTGCCTTCCATCCATGTCTAAACAACTAAAGACAGTACCTTATCTAACAAGTAAGAAGGAGGTAATGCTGCATTCCCAGTTGCTTTTGTATAGATTTCAGAGGCCCCTTTTTTGAGGTTTTCAACAAAGTACGTACATGGACAAGAGAGTGTGGAAAAATGGTAGAAAACATAAAACTTACATCACTAGTCAAAACATAGAAGAGTGCAGCAGCAGCCAGATTGCTAGTTGAATCATCCAAGCTGAGGCTCAAAATAGCATCAATTATTGTCTTGGCCATCCTGAAAGCACAAAACTTTAGAATTTCAACATGCACCAGAAATAAGACATATAACTTGATGTCAGCAAGATGAGAATAGTATACTCAATACAAGATAGCAGATAGCAGACCAACAAAGAAATCATTTTGAGTGCATAAATCGAAACATCTAACAAGACAACCCAACATGTTGTATTTCATTCACCAATTGGAATAAAGAGTGACAAGAATTCATAACTTTCACTTCTCACAAGTTCTTGGTACTTTTGGATATGCATACTGTATTCCGGAATTCATTAAACATAAATTCCCGAAAAACTCTACAATTTAATTATAAAATCTTCCAATCATTCCTTAATTCGATACTTCCAAGCTTAAACAGAGAAACCATAAACCGTTACAAAATTTAACAAATGACATCCCTTTTGTAAGATTCAAAATCTATGGTAAGCAAAATATTAAATTCAAAATCCAAAGAATGATCTCCTCAGCAAACAACCCATTTCTTTAATTTCAAAACTTGAAACAGCCGTCCACAAAAAAAAAAAAAAAAAAAAGCAGCACACTCTTCAAGAAGCCATCAAGAAAAATACGAATTCCAAAACTCAACAAGAATTTCTATAAAACCACCCTTAAAACTACAATGCAAAAGTTCAAAATCAGAACTCTTTGAAATGCCAATACCCTCTCTAAATTCAATAACCCCTAAATTCAATCTTTCTAAATTCAAATCCACCCTTTTATCTAAATTCAAAAACTTACAAAATCCCCAAAACTTCCATACTTTCAATTCCATGAACATCCCAGAGACTAACCTTCAAAAAGTCAAAATTCAACACCAAATCCAAAAACACCCCCCAAATTTCAAACACGAAATAACTCCAAAATCAATCTTTAAACATCAAAAAACTAAAAACCCCAAACAAATTTTAAAAAACAAAACAAAACCCGCATACCCTTGAGTCCTCAAAAGCCGTCTCTGTTGTTGAGTCCCACAAACTCTTAACAAAGACAACAAACTAGCTCTCTTAATCCTTAAAGGCTGTCCTTTCTTTAACCCATCAAGTGAAAAGTTAACCTCATCAACATGCTCCATCATTTCCCCAAACTCTTGCGCCTCCATCAACGTCGTCGAACTAGTCAAGACATTTGAATTCCCAATCTTTCCACTATTGGGTCTCTCAGATTTTGACTTACTATGCCTTGCCTTCTTCGATTTCCTTGGAACGACACCGCTTGGGATGGGATTTTCGTCGAAACTGTAGGGATCGGGATCGAGAGAATAAGAGGTGGATTCTTGAGATGAGAAAGGGAAGTTACTGCTGAAGAAATCTTGATTGGATGGGCTTTCTTGAGATTCACTGAAGGAGTAATTATGGTCAGACACGGTGTCGTCTCCCCCTCGGTTTCGCCGACCGTACGTTCTTACGAACATGTTTTTTTCGAAATTTCGTTTGTTTCACTCAGAGAAGCAATGAACAAGAAGAAAAAGAAGCGAGGAGGGCCGATTAAGTAAAAAAGAGGGAAAGATGAGGGCTTTTAGGAAAGAAAGAAGAAATTTGAAATTCTCTCTTTTGAGGTGGGGGAGAGG
>Ga0307517_10010179_pt1 | contig 13194 bp, 7 predicted proteins | sample 23_EM_MG_FD_194515 | JGI IMG/M metagenome (GOLD analysis project Ga0307517, IMG submission 194515) | Populus trichocarpa ectomycorrhiza microbial communities from riparian zone in the Pacific Northwest, United States - 23_EM | ecosystem: Host-associated > Plants > Roots > Unclassified | place...
AAATAATAAAAAAAAAACGCGAAAAAAAAAAAGAAGAAAAAAGAAGAAGAAATAATAATAATAATAATATAATAATAATAATAATAATAATAATAATCCCAACCCAAGGAAATTAACCTTAAACATTAGAACAAAATTTTATTTTCTTCCAAGAAAAGACCCATAACTATGTGTTGATATATTGAGCACAAAAGAAATGTTTATTAATATCTTGTTTAAGTATGAAGCAGATAAATAAATCTAATAAGAGTTTGTTTATTTGGATAGATTAATGGAAGTTCAATAATGAATGCCTTCCTTTGTGCAACTTGCAAATTGTTTTTCTATTTTAACGCTTTGATTACTAGGGACTAGTAATAAGCTAGTTGGGGGGGGTGATTAGTACTTAAAAGTGCATTTTTATCAAGGTTTTATATCATCATTTTGCACTTAAAGTATCAATGACTACTTAACTAGAGCATGTTTTATAATAACATGTCTAATAATATAAGTACCTTTAATTTATGGTAAATGTTCATTTTTAATGCAAGCCTATCACATAAATCAAATGATTGATTGATGAGTTTAACTATTGACTGTTGCCGTTAACACATCAAGTTCTTGCTTCATCTCCCCTAGAATACGGGATAGACTCTTAGATTCTTTTTTTTAGAACACTAATCTCTTTATTTCTCTCCATTTGATACCACCTCTCCTTTTGAATCGTCATTTTCTTTTGCCATAACACCTCATCAAAATACATGAAATCCCTTCGGTTTCTAGGCTGCCGAAAATCTTCCCGATGGCCTATGGTCTCATTCTTAAAACCACCATCAACAATATCATCAACGTCCACCTCAAAATCCTCATAATCAGCCCACCTTTGCCTTTCGGCCCCACTGTCATTGTTTGATTTCGGTTCAGCCCCAACCTTTCTCACGTCTTGGGTACATGTTCCGGCCACATTACCCTGTTTTCCCACCTTCTCAAGTCTGTCACACACGTTCCCCATCACGGAATTCATTCTTTCCATCATCTTCGTCATGGCTTGCATTTGGAATTTAAGTTATACATCGGGAGGGGGTGGTGTGTTGTTTTGATCGACATGATAGTACCTGCAAGAATTGGTTAGTGGTAAAAAAAATCCTCACACCGCTCGTGTTTTGCTCAAACACTCTTAATATCCTCACACCTCTCGTCTCACCTTCTTGCGGTTCTTGCGCAACTGAAACCAACACCAAATAGAACCAACTTGGCAACGCAATCCAAATATATATATATGACTCAAGAAGTAATAAAAACCAGAAAACAAGCAAAACAAAACTGCGATGATAGTCTCGCGAGTAGCAAGCGAGTCTATCCGAAATATGAACGAAATTGAAGACTCGAATAAAAAAAGGAACAAAAAATATGCAAAATGATGAAACAACACCCAAATATGTTGGATATTATGAAAATAAACTGCAGGAATCGAAAACAAAAGAAAGAAACCGAATTTTAAAAGTTGACACAAAACAGACTCATTTACGACGAGTTAAGTCAGAATCAGGAACCTAAAGTAAATAAGGTCCAATTAGATAAAATTTCATATATAGTGCGATATCAACCCAAATAGATAGAATATAAAGTTTGAGCAGTTTATGATAAGGTTTGATATACTGACACAAAAACGTTATGAATCAGACCTGACTTGACCCGTGTTTCGATGCCTTTCTGAACTCCGACTAAGGTAGGAAAACATGCAGGAGACTCCACGTAAACTTTCAGCTCGATCCAACAGTCGGATTGAGAATTATAACTGTTGCCGTAAAACTGGATAGTTGCACATTTTACGTCAAAATCTGAATTTGATCTTTCCTGGATCGTATCAATGACTATGATTTTGCATCTACTGGCCAATGAATCAGGTCTGGACGGAACAGGGCTAGTAGGAATGTGAATTTTCGTGGCATGGGGAATTATGAAGATGTGGACGGGGACTTGGACACCATTAAAGTAAAAATTCTTAATTTTCAATGTAAAAATGATCCCAAGGCTTATTTGGAGTGGGAGAAAAAGGTAGATTGGATTTTTGATTGCCATAGCTATTCTTAACAAAAGTAGGTGAAATTGGTGATAATTGAGTTTACGGATTATGCATTAATTTGGTGGGATCAGATTGTAATCAGTAGAGGGAGAAATAATGAGCGACCCGTATAGACTTGGGGGGGAGATGAAAGTCATAAGGAGACGATTTGTGCCAAACTACTATTATAGAGACTTATATTTGAAGCTCCAAGGTCTGAATCAAGGTTATAAGTCAGTAGATGAATATCACAAAGAGATGGAGATAGCAATGATTCGGGCCAATGTTGTTAATGATTCGAACCTCGTGATCTCATGGTCACGCAACTCACAATCAAGATTGAAATCTGATCCCGAAAAGCCGAAATAGGTCTGGTAGGAGTGTGACGCCACGAAGTCAGTTAATCTTCAATAAGTCAGATTCAGTTCGTTCAAGAACTGAAGAATGCAAGAATCACTCTCACAAGTTAAAACTTAAAAATTCAAAAATAATATTCATCAATGGCTGTAAAAATTAGGCTCAACGTGTTTAAATAGTTTTTAAAAATTAAATCTATTGGAGACCCTTGTGGGTTGAACTGACCCGCATACAAAATTGACCCAAAAACCCTATATTGAAAAGCCCATATCCCGATCCAAACAAGCCTTGGATCCTAGCCGAACCATACAAAACTGTCCAAAATTTCTTTTTAGAGTAAAATGTTTTTTTTTCCAGAAAACGTTATTTAGGATGGGGGTTTGTTTTGTGATGGGAACCTCGTGATCACTTGGTCACGCAACCTACACGCAAAGATACTAATTCCTAAAAAGCCAAGTTAATCAGGTTTGATAGGAGTGTGACACAAAGATAACTTGTACCTGGGCACCAGCTGATGCGAACCTCGTGATTAAGTGGTCACGACAAGACACCAATTCCCGGAAAGCCAAGAAATCAAGTTTGATAGGAGTGTGACACAAAGATAACTTGTACCTAGGCACCAGCACTATTGGAAACGGTAAACCCCCACCCAACGAATATTGATTCGCGAACGAGAAGTATTAGGATGACGCCACGAAGCCAGTTGTTCTTTGATAAGTCGTTTTCAGATCTTTAGAGAACCAAGGAAGGGAGATTATCCCACCAACACACAACAAGTGCAGCAAAAGAATTTTATTGATCTGAAAATTGCGTAACCCTTACATGTTTGGATATGCCCTTATTTATACTGACTTTAGACTCAAAGAAACCCTAATGGACCCTTATATGAAGCCCACTTACAATTGACCCAAATAAATGATAACAACCCAAAGACCAAGTAGAAAATAATAAAAATACAAAAATTAATATCATAAATATTAGAGAATCAGATTTGTCACCCTTAAGAAGTCCCAAATAAACTAGAAAATCTGATCTGAAGGTAGAATTAATTCCGAATTCTTTTTTCCTTATTGTAGCTATGATGAATAAGGAATCCTTGTAATAAGAGGATTCTGAAACATTTATGAATCCTTGCCACACTTGGAAACTATGTTGCATCCCATTAAAGATCCTTGTAGAGCTAGAAGATTCCCAAAACAAGCTGTCATACCCTTGTAGGAAAAGGATCCTTGCCAAATAGAAAGTCCACAAGTCAAAAGAAAGTAAATAACAAAATTCGTACAGCCTCTGTTGACCAGAATCGTGAAGCCTTCTCAAACTTCGCCGTACCTTCAATTTTAACGCAAAGTAGGAAAACATGTCAGGAGACTCCACGTAAAATTTCAGACCGATCCAACGGTCGGATTGAGAATTATAACTATTGCGATAAAACTGGATCGTTGCACATTTTACTTCAAAATCCGAATTTGACCTTACCTGGATCGTATCATTCCCTCTCTCTTCAAGATGATTCATCCACGAATCACCAACAAGTTGAATGGACAATTCCTTAGCCTTTTTTAGAAGCCTATAGAGTTCTTTTCTTGACAACAATTGTCGCCAACAACTTTGGATGAAAGTAGTAGCCGTTCTATTTCATATATCATCATTGCAGCGTTTTTTCTCCTATCTTTTTGAAGCTTGTTGGGTATTGACCGCTACTGCTAACACATCAAGTTCTTGTTTCATCTCTCCTAGAATACGGGATAGACTCTGGGATTTTTTTTTTAGAACACTAATCTCTTTATTTCTCTCCCTTTGATACCACTCTCCTTTTGAATCCTCCTATTCTTTTGCCATAACATCTCATCAAAATAAATGAAATCTCTTCGGTTTCTAGGCCGCCAAAAACTTCCCGATGGCCTATGTTTGCCTTTCGGCCCTACTACCATTGTTTGATTTCGGTTCAGCCCCAACCTTTCTCACATCTTGGGTACATGTTCCAGCCATGTTACCACGTTTCCCCACCTTCTCAAGTCTGTCACACATGTTTCCCATCACGAAATTCATTCTTTCCATCATCTCCGTCATGACTTGCATTTGTAACTTAAGTTCACTCTCGGGAGGGGATGATGTGTTGTTTTGATCTGACATGATAGTACCTGTGAAAATTACTTAGTGGTAAAAAAAATCCTCACATCACTCGAGTTTCGCTCAAACACTCTTAATATCCTCACACGCTCATACCTCTCGTCTCACCCTCTTGCGGAACTGAAACCAACAACAAATAGAACCAGGTTAGCAGTGCAATCTAAATATGTATATATTGACTCAAGAAGCTATAAAAACCAGAAAACAAGCAAAACAAAACTGCAATGATAGTCTCGCGAGTAGCAAGCGAATCTATCCAAAATATGAACGAAACTGAAAACACGAATAAAAACAGCAACAAAATATGAAAAACAATGAAACAACACCCAAATATGATAGATATGCTGAAACTATACTGCAAGAAATGAAAACCACAAAAACAAAGCGAATTTCAAAAGTTGACGCAAAAAGACTCGTTTACGAGGAGTTAAGTCTGAATTTGGAACCTAACGTAAATGATGTCCAATTGAGCTCAAACTTCAGATATAGTGCGATTTCAACCCAAATAGACAGAATATAGATTTGAGCAATTTATGGTAAGGTTTTATATGCTGACGCAAAAACATTATGAATCATACATGATTAGACCTGAATTTTAAAACCAAAGAAAAAGATATCCAATTGACCCCAAAATTCATATGTGGTGCGATTAGGACCCCGGTAATCAGAGTATAACATTTCAGCTAATTCTAAGTTGATTTGATCCAATTTTCCCTCGTTTAGTTTTTTGCGGCAGAAACAAATAAACGTCTTTTTGAATGATTTTTTTTCTTTTTTTCTATGCTACTGAAATAACAATGTTTTATTTGATATGCCGCAAATCCAAAAATTACAATCCTAAATATGCTAAGAATCAGATTTGTCAATCTTAAGAAGTTCCAAATAGACTAGGAAATCTGATCTGAAGGTAGAATTAATGCTAAAGTCTTTTTTCTATGTTGTAACTAGGATGAATAATGAATCCTTATAATAAAAGAATTCTGAAATATTTATGAATCCTTGCCACACGTGAAAACTAACTATATTGCAGCATTAAAGATCTTTGTAGACTAGGAAATTCCCAAAACCAGCCGCCACATCCTTTTAGAAAAAGAATCCTAGCCAAATAGGAAGTTTACAAGTGAAAAGGAAGTAAATAACAAAATTTACATGTTGCAAGATCAAGATTTCAAAAGCAAATTGTTTTAAACTCACATCGAAACAATTTTTGTTTTCAAGATGCAAGATCAAGATTTCAAGATTCATTCTAGACCCATATTCCTTCACCAAACTGAAAAGGAAACAAATGAAAGAATGATCTTTTAAAACCATTATTTGTCTAAGTCGCTGACAGAGCACACTTAGGGGCAATATTATGTTTAGAAGGAAAATCAATCCCTTTTAGAAAAAACAGAGGGGAACATTTCTAACAACAAGACAAGGGGGCATTTTGGTTTATATAAAAGGCAGCTTGATCTTTTCAGCAAGTGACACCGAATGTTTTTAGCAGCGAGACGAGGAGTAATGAATGATCCTCTCAAATTATTTGAAGAGACAGAAAATTTCTAGCACGCAAGTGGTTCACGATGGGCACCATGAAGGCTGAGTTGTGTAAAAACAAATCTGGGAAGAGACTTACATGGGCCAACTCAAGTGGCGTAGAAGCCAAAAACAAAGATGACCCAAATCGGAGGTAGCATGCATATCATCCAAACTTTGAGACATTGGATAATGAGTTTTTCAAATTTCACAAGAGAAATTTCTAACGGGATCCATCAAATGGAAGGCCACCTTGAAATGGCAAAGATTGAAATTGCTTTTGAAAAAAGAGATTTCAAGATTAAGAATTATGACTGTTGCGGTAAAACTGGATAGTTGCAATTTTACGTCAAAATCTGAATGTGACCTTGCCTGAATCATATTATTCCCTTTCTTCAAGATGATTCGTCCTCGAATCACCAACAAGTTAAATGGGCAATTCCTTAGCCTCTTTTTGAAGCCTTTGGAGTTCTTTTCTTGCCAACAATCGTCACCAACAACTTTGGATGAAAGTAGCACCTGTTCTATTTTGTATATCATCATTGCAGTGTTTTTTCTCCTCTCTTTCTAAAGCTTGTTGGGCATTGACTGCTGTTGTTATCACATGAAGTTCTTGCTTCATCTCCCTAGACTCTTGGATTCTTTTTTTAGAAGACTAATCTCGTTATTTCTCTCCCTTTGATACCACCTCTCCTGTTGAATCCTCCTTCTCTTTTGCCATAACACTTCATCAAAATACATGAAATCGAAGTAGTTCGCTGACGAGTCTGGGTTGCAGCGAAGTAGGTCGCTGACGAGTCGGTGTTTCAGCAAATCAGTTTTTGAAGAAATCGAAAATAGACTAGTAAATCTGATCTGAATGTGGAATTAATTATAAAGTATTTTCTTGCATGGACAATTAATGAACAAAATCTCTCTTTTATATATGCCACTTTAGTTTCCTTCCTAGACTAGGAGACTAATGAGAACCTCGTGATCACGCAACCCACAATCAAGATTGAGATCTGATCTCGGAAAGCAGAAATAGGTCTGATAGGAGTGTGACAATATGGAAACCTGCCCCAAGGCACCAACACTTTTGGAAGGAAGTAGAATGACACAACGGAGCCAGTTAATCTTTGATAAGTCATATTCACGTTCAAGAACTGAAGAATGCAAGAATCACTCGCACACGTTAAAACTGAAATATTCAGAAGTAATATTCATCAATGGCTGTCAAAATTTAGGTTACATGTGTTTAAATTTTAATTAATGAATCTACCCTTGTGGGTTGAACTGACCCACATACAAAACCCTAAACTGAAAAGCCTATAAGTTGATCCAAACAAGTCTTGGTCTAGCTTAAAAACAAATTTTAATTAAACCAAACATGAAAGAAAATAATAAAAATATGTAATCTGTCATTAAATAGCATCAGCCTTTCTTTTATTATGTAGCATTAATGAATAAGGAATCCTTATAGAGAAAAGGATTTGGAATATTAATGAATCCTTGCTACTCTTGAAAATCATGTTGGAGCTCATTAAAGATTCTTATGGAACTAGAAAGTTCCTAAAACAAGCTGCCACATCCTTTTAGAAAAATAATTCTTGCCAAATAGAAAGTCCACTGGTCAAAATTAAGTAAATAACAAAATCCGTACAACTTTTTCTGACTTATATCGCAAGTCTTTCCAAAACTTCGATTAACCTGCAAATCTACCCCAACATAGACAAATCTACCTCTGGAATCTTCTTGTAAAGTTTTAGCTCGATCCAACGGTTGGATTTGGAGTTATGCATAATAGCTTAAAACTGGACGGTAGAACATTTTACGCGAAAATCTGAATCTGACCTTTCTTGGATTGTATCAAAACTCTGAACCGTATCAATTTACATATGATAATATATTATTAAATCCTTGTTGAATGATGAAACGACAATGAAGTGTTTGATTGAATTCTTGATGATTGTTAAAATGACTATGAAATGTCGATGAAGTTCTTGATGAATGTTGAAACAATAATGAAAATGTTAATGTTCTGAAATGACCTGTTTGAGTTGGATATATTTTTGCGTTGCGATGAATATTATACCGACTATGAGATGTTGATTGGGCTATTATGAAATTGAGCTGCTGACGAATGGTTGTATGAGTATTAGACTGTTGTATTTTATTGAATGTAATTCTGATGAATGGTTGTATGAGAAATTATGAAGGAACTATTGTTGTATTATATTAAATGTAATTATGATGAATGGTTGTATGAATATTACGATGGATCTATTGTTGTGTTGTATTGAACATTAACTGTCATGAATGGTTGGACGAGTAATATGAATGGTGTACTGTTGTGTTATACTGAATGCTAAACTGTTATGGAATATTATACTGAATGTCGTACGGGGTCTGTTTAACTGATGCAAACCTGGTAATCACGTGGTCACACAACCCACAATCAAGATTGAGATCTGATCCCGTACAGCTGAAATAGGTCTGCAAGGAGTGTGACACAATGGAAACCTGCCCCAAGACACCAACACTATTAGAATTGAAGTAGAATGACGGCACGAAGCCAGTTAATTTTTTTATGTCAGATTCAGTTCGTTCAAGAACTGAAGGATGCAAGAATCATGCACACGTTAAAACTGAAAAAATTCAGAAGTAATATTCATTAATGGCTGCTAAAATTTTGGTTACATGAGTTTAAATAGTTCTTGTAAAATTAACCCTAATGGACCCTTTACGTGGACCACTCAAAACTGACCAAAAAACCCTAAATTAAAAAGCCCATAACCTGATCCAAACAAGCTTCAGATCCTAGCTCAAAACAAAGTTTTAATTGAATCCAAACATGAAAGAAAATAATAAAAATAAGATAAGGGATTCTTGTAAAAAAAGGATTCTAGAACATTAATGAATCTTTGCTACTCTTGGAAATTATTTGGTGCTCATTAAAGATTCTTGTGGAACTAGGAAGTTCCCAAAACAAGCTACCACCTCCTTTTAGAAAAGGATCCTTGCCAAATAGGAAGTCCACAGGTCAAAAGGAAGTAAATAACAAAATTCGTATAGTCTATTCTGAACTATATTGCAAATGTTGCCCGAACTCCGATTAACCTGCAAATCTACCCTAACATAGACAAATCTACCTTTGGAATCTTCTTGTAAAGTTTTAGCTCGATCCAACGGTTGGATTTGGAGTTATACATAAAAGCTTAAAATTGGACGGTAAAACATTTACGCCAAAATCCAAATCTAACCTTTCTTGGGTCATATCACAAGGATAAACCGTATCAATAAAGGATATACTATCATGTTTATTGAGTGTTAAACTATTACGGAATGTTTGTACGAGTATTACGAAGGGTCTACTATTATGTTACAATGAATGTCAAATTGTTATGAATAACTTGAATGAGCAATTTAAAGGATATTACCATGTTATAGTGATTTCATAAACCGCCTCTGAGATGAATGGTTGGGTTGTCGGTGATGATTAGTTTCAGGCTAATGGCATCTGAGACGGATGCTCGTGTTGTGACTGATGATTAGCTTCGACTAATGGCATCCAAAGCAAATGACCGTGATGAACAAATGATTAGCCGAATGGCATCCTAAGTGGATTACCGAGATGAAAAAATGATTAGCTTCCGCTAATGGCATCCAAAGTGGATGACCGCAATGAATAAATGATTAGCTTCGGTTAATGGCATCCTAAGAGGATAGCCGGATTTGAGATTTATGAATTAGTTTCAAGAAATGATGCGTTCATGTATACTATGTTTGTATATACGAAATATATGAAAGAACTACTATTGATATGCTTTAAATAGAGAATAATATTTGTTCGGCTAACGGTATTTGAGATGAATGATCGGGTTTAAGTATTGTAATTAGCCTCGTTGATGCGAACCTCATGATCACATGGTCACGCAACCCACACGCAAAGACACCAATTCCCGGAAAGCCAAGTAAATCAGGTTTGATAGGAGTGTGACACAAAGATAACTTGTACCTAGGCACCAGCACTATTGGAAACGGTAAACTCTCACCCAACGAATATTGATTCGTGAACGAGAAGTATTAGGATGATGCCACGAAGCCAGTTGTTCTTCGATAAGTCATTTTCAGTTCTTTAGAGAACCATGGAAGGGAGATTATCTCACCAACACACACACACAAAGTGCGGCAAACAAGAAGTTTTATTAATCTGAATTGTCTACCCTTACACGGTTATGCCCTTATTTATAGTTACTCCGAACTAAATTAAACCATAATGGACCTCTTATGTGGCCTTATATGATGCCCACTTACAATTAAACCCAAATAATATAAATAAACCCTAAACTAAGAAGAAAATAATAATAACAATAATAAATCCGAAATTAATATCATAAATATGATAAGATCAGATTTGTTGCCCTTTAGAAGTCCCATATAAACTAGGAGAATCAAATCTGAAGGTAGAATTAATTATGAAATCTTCTTTCCTTTTTGTAGCTAGGATGAATAAGAAATCCTTGTAACAAAAGAATTCTGAAACATTTATGAATCCTTGCCACACTTGGAAACTATGTTGCAGCCCATTAAAAATCTTTGTCGAATTAGGAGATTCTCAAAATAAGCTGTCACATCCTTTTAGGAAAAGAATCCTAGCCAAATAGGAAGTCCACAAGTCAAAAGGAAGTAAATAATAACAAAATTCGTACAGCCTCTGTTGACTCGTATTGAGATGCCTTCCCGAATTTCGATTGACTTGAAATTTTAACCCAAGGTAGAAAAACATGTCAGGAGACTTCACGTAACATTTTAGCTTGATCCAACGGTCGGATTGAGAATTATGACTGTTGCCGTAAAACTGGATAGTTGCACATTTTACGTCAAAATCCGAATTTGACCTTTCATGGATCATATCACTCGGTAATTGAAAAATTATTAACAGTGGTATTTACATAAGGAGAAATGAAAGAATTATGTTCCTTTTGGTCCATGAATGAAATGTAACGCTAATATTGCTTTAATTATAATGCTTGAAATTATTTTGTGCTGTAACAGGGACATCATACCATCATGGTGCGTAAGGAAATCCGTTTCGTGGCTTACACATTTTGAAAGAACTATATGATACAATCGAGGCAAGGTCAAATTTGGATTTTGAGGTAAATGTGCAACTATCCAGTTTTATAGCAACAATCATAATTCTCAATCTGATCGTTAGATCGGGCTGAAATTTTACGTGGTGTCTCCTGATATGTTGTTCTATATTAGGTTAAAATTTCAGGTCAATATTCGTTGAGTGGGGGTTTCCATTTCCAATTGAGAATTATAATTGTTGCTTTGAAATTGGATAGTTGTACATTTTACGTCAGAATCCGAATTTGAGTGTTTTTTCATTTTTCGGGATCGTATCATTCCCTCTCTTTTCAAGATGATTCATCCTAGAATCACTAAGAGGGATAAGGGACAAAGTTTTAGCCTCCTTTTGAAGCCGCTAACAACTTTGGATGAAGGTAGCAGCCCTTCTTTTTTGTCTATCATCATTGCGGCGTTTTTGCTCCTTTCTTTCTGAAGCTTGCTGCGCATCGACTAATGTTGTTAACACATTATGTTCTTGTTGTATCTCCCCTAAAATACGGGATAAAGTCTTGGTTTCTTTTTTAAGAATACTAATCTCTTTATTTCTCTCTTTGATATCATATCTCCTTTTGAATCCTCCTCGTCATTTGCCTTAATACCTCATTAGAATACATGAAATACTACTTGTAATACTCCCTTTCCATTTTTTTTTTAATATCAGAACCTAAAATGAAAGCTAATGACAATAACGAAAGTAAAACGACACAAAAGACGAAAAACTGACCCAAAATTATGTGAACTTTCAATTGAAAAACGTAACAAACCCCTTTATAGTTTAGACCCAAATCTATACCCTAAACAAAACGACTTCCAAATGATCTGAAACTTGTTATGTGTTGGTGGGATAATCTCCTTTCCTTGGTTCTCTAAAGAACTGAAACAACTTATCGAAGAACAACAGGTTTCGTGGCGTCATCTTTATATTTTTCGTTCGTGAATCAATATTCACTCGGTGGGGGTTTTCATTTCCAATGGCTTCTGAAATTTAGGTTACACGTGTTTAAATAATTTTTAAAAATTAACCCTAGTGGATCTACCCTTATGGGCTGAACTGACCCACATACAAAATTGATCCAAAAACCCTAAACTAAAAAGCCCATAACCTGATCCAAACAACCCTTAAATCGTAACTTACAAAGGAAAGTAATTAAATCAGCAACAAAGGGGGAAATTTGGTTTCTGATTTGTCAAGTTAAACAAAGAAATCCAAGGTAATCAAGGAAATCAAAAGGGGCAGTTGATTAGTACTTAAAAGTGCATTTTTATCAAGGTTTTATATCATCATTTTGCATTTGAAGTATCATTAACTCCTTAACTAAAGCTTGTTTTATAATAACAAGTCTGATACTATAAGATACCTTTAATTTATGGTAAATGTTCATCTTAAATGCAGGCTTATCACATAAATCAAAGGATTGATTGATGAGTTTAACTACTAAAATTGAGAAGACAAAGAGAGGGTTAAGCTTAGAAAAGAGATGCTGGTTCAGTCCAAACTAGAACACTGTTCAGTCATTGGATCATATATGGAGCTGTAGATCTTGGGTTTCAATTTGGTTTATATGGTTAGAAAGCTAAGACATAGGCCCAAAACATTCGTGGGAATGCAAGACTCAATTCTGCTGTTTGGAAGTCCAAATCTTAGCAACAACGGAGAAGTCGGAATCTGTCCTGCAGCACAAACATTGTTCAGTGTTCAGCCCATATCTCAAGTTCTAAAAGTCCAAATGTACTGATTCTTTTTCTGTTGGAAAGCTGAGACAATTTCCTAGAACTTTCATGATTTAAGTCTGTTCAAATTCTGACGTTATCAATGATGTTTTGTTCAGACAAGAAGATAAAGATTGTCACCAAGTCAAGATGTGGCCTATAAAAGGAGGCATTTGCCATGCATTTAGGTATCTTGGTTTTCAGATCAAGATCATGCTCTTGCTCTCTCTCTTTTTGTAATGCTTAAGTTTTGTTTATATTAATCTCTTGTTTATGCTTTTCATTTCCTTTCCTTTACTTAGTTAACTTATATCTTA
>Ga0307517_10010181_pt1 | contig 13191 bp, 15 predicted proteins | sample 23_EM_MG_FD_194515 | JGI IMG/M metagenome (GOLD analysis project Ga0307517, IMG submission 194515) | Populus trichocarpa ectomycorrhiza microbial communities from riparian zone in the Pacific Northwest, United States - 23_EM | ecosystem: Host-associated > Plants > Roots > Unclassified | place...
ATTTTACGCCGGCAGACGCCGGACTTTTTTAGGGTTAGGGGTTAGGTTTGCATTTTCGCTGGGCCAATTTCGCGCCTATACAAAAGTAGCGGTCACTAATGGATTGACACCATACATCATCTCGGCTTCTTTAAAACGGCCTTCATTGCGGTGGAGGTTACCCAAGTTGTTGACAGTGTCGAGCGTGGACGTGTGCTCAGGCCCCCATGTCTTCTCATAACCGGCCAGTGCACGGTTGTACATCACCTCCGCATCTTTGAGACGGCCTTCACTGCGGTAAAGATTCCCCAGGTTGTTGACAGCGTCCAGCGTGGACGTGTGTTCAGGCCCCCATGCCTTCTCAAAACCAGCCAAGGCATGGTTGTACATCATCTCTGCATCATGGTATCGGTCTTGATCAGCATAAAGGACACCCAGGTTGTTGACGGTGTCGAGCGCGGATGTGTGCTCAGGTCCCCATGCCATCTCGTAACCGTCCAGTGCACGATTATACATCCTCTCCGCATCATGATGACGACCTTGGTAAGCGTAGAGGAGACCCAGGTTGTTGACGGTGTCAAGCGTGGATGTATGATCAGGCCCCCACGCCTTCTCTTTACCAGCCAGGGCATGGTTGTACATCATCTCTGCATCATGATGTCGGCCTTGGTCAGTGTAGAGGAGACCCAAGTTGTTGACGGTGTCGAGTGTGGATGTGTGTTCAGAACCCCATGCCTTCTCATATCCCGCCAGCGCACGGTCGTACATGACCTCCGCTTCTTTGAGCTGGCCTTGATCGGTGTAGAGGTTCCCCAGGTTGTTGACGGTGTTGAGCGTGGATGTATGCTCATGTCCCCATGCCTTCTCTTTACCAGCCAGCGCGCGCTTGTACATCATCTCTGCACTGTTGTAAAGGCCTTGATCAGCGTAGAGGAGACCCAGGTTGTTCACGGTGTCCAGTGTGGACGTGTGCTCCAGTCCCAATGAATTCTCATAACCAGCCAGTGCACGGTTGTACATCACCTCCGCGTTTTTGTGGCGGCCTTGATCGCGGTAGAGGTTCCCCAGGTTGATAATGATGTCGAGGGTGGAGGTGTGCTCAGCCCCGCATGCCTTCTCATAACCGGCCAACGCACGGTTGTACATCAACTCTGCATCTTTATGGCGGCCGTGATCTTGGTAGAATTTACCGAACATCATCCGAGCTTCCAAAAACTGATCACCTAAGTTCAAACTCTCCACGCTTCGCCAGATGGTATCTAAGTGTGCTTGCCCCTCTTGCCGTGTTTTGTGGTCACTATCGCCAATACAATCCAGGTGACATTCCAAATGTGATATAGCAGTATTAAGAAAGGTGGGTTGGGAACCTTTGTCGAGTCGCTTACGAAGCCATTCGGACACCATCGAATGGAGCGATACAGTAATTTCACTTTCGTTGGTGTGCGAAAATTGAAGCAACGACAGCTCCTGCATCTTCACGATGGCGTCTTCGAATTTCAGATGGTTCCAGTGACCATCGTTCTTGAAAATTGACATTGGAGAGGTCGTCAGATTGATTTCATCTGCTTCGTTACTGAAGAGTCTTTCGCCGATATTGACAGGGTTGAAGAAGGCAAATAGTGTTAAAACCTTCTCCATGTCCGCCGCTTGCTCACCAACGCCAAGCAACTGCAACGACATTTCCCAAGTAGTCAACAGGCTAAGAGAAGTCTCTTTCTCCTTGCCCGGTAATATACGCCGATACGGCCAGAATTGGGGAGTTTCCTGCATAACACTCTGCTTCCGCTTCTCGTACTCCCTCACAAACGATCTCAGCCGAAGTTGTCGCTTCGAAATGTACGCTCGCGCCTGATCGATGGCTAATGGGAGATTTCCGAGTAGGCTCAAAATTTCCTCCGCAGCACTAAGCTCATCGGTATCTCCCCATGAAGAGTGAAACAGAAGCTGGAGGCCCTCCTTCTTCTCCATGCGGTCCAGTTCGATTGACTGTCCCAACTCCTTGGAACCGACATGACGGCTTGTAATTAGAATAGATCCACAGTGACTGGCTGGGAAGAAGTTAACGATGCCAGACAAGTCTTCAGGATTGTCTAGATTATCAAAAACTAGTAGCCATCGCTCGCTCCATCTTGAGAGAACGTCGTTGACCAATGCGACTGCGGCATCAGGGCTGTCCAACACTCGATCGGGGAGCAGCTGCTTGGCAGCTGTCTCCATCGAACTGTACAGGGTATCACGAGAAGAAGCATCAAGCCAGAATATTGCTCGGAATCTTCTCGAGTCTTTCATCTGTCGGCAATATTCAAGGGCAAGCTGTGTCTTGCCCGCGCCACCCATCCCAATCAGTACGACGATTAACGGGGTCGAATTGGTAGTGGCACGGTCAAACAGCATCTGGAGTCGAGCATATAAACTCTCTCGCCCAACGAAATGAGTGACACGAAGTGGAGGGATGACGTAGAAGGATTTGGCCTAGATACGACCACTGAGGATTTGAGCCAGCGAAGGAGCGAGTAGGACTTACCAGTTGTCCAACTTCGTCCGATTTCGCTTTTCGCAACAACAGCGGAGGATGATTAAAATCTTGTAATACATAGGTAATGTACAAATTTCTACACACCTTGTTTGGATGAAGGAAGGTCCTCGGGTCCTTCAAGCAGCATCTCGATTGAATATAAAACCTTCTTATACCCTGGATCATCCATCGATGAGAACTTCACCATGCTGATGTGATCGCCGTGAATGGTCCCGCGATTCTCCCGGGGGTCACCAATGATGGCCGAATGTCCAGGTACGACCTGGTCAATACGATTTACACCAGTACTCCGCATATAGGCAATATACACACCTTCTCTGTTCCTGTTATAGCCAATTCCTCTGCAAAAGACCAAATGGCCAGGGTCCGTTTGTCCAAAATTCGGCCGAAATCATCCCCTATGCGATCGAGGGTTTGTGAGTCCCTTTCAAGATCACTAATCAGATCGAGACTTGGGTTCTGCAATGAGATCTGTGCGACAGAAGCCACCACTTTCGCTATCGAAGTCACCCCGCATCCTCTGTGAGGGGTGCCCAGGAACACTACACCTCTCGTAACAGAGAAGATCCAAGCAAAATGCGGGTGGGTGTCCTGAACTTGATTCGAATAGTGGAGTGCCTGAAGGTAACCTGTCAAGATGGGAATATGACCGAGGAGGGGAATTCAAAGGCGTACATCTTTAACTATCAGTCCGCCGAGAGAGTGTGCGACGAAGATGATAGGGCGATCACGCTAATGAGATGTGAATGAGTTGAATTTTCTGACGATAGCATCCGACTCACCGCATCCTTTCTCCTCACTCGCGACAATTCTTGCACCAAATTGATTGAGTGCTGAAACAGGGTATTCAAGGATGCACGCCCGTCGAGACTGACGATGTTAGCATCGTACCCCAGGGTGAGAACACGGATGTGCGACAAAGACTCCTCCTTCGATAGCAGATCTTGGGGCCAACATACGTTGTCCTTAGTCCAAGTGTCTTTACGGTGACCGCGCAAGCCGTGAACAAAAACAATACTTTACTCAGAAGTCAATGAGGTGTGTCAGTAAACTGAATAAGGAAGAACTCACTCAGCTGTTATGGGATCGACACCTTGAACTAAAACTTCAGCACCAACAGGATGGGAGGAAGGGTTAGAGGTGCTACTAGCTACAGCTGCAGGCACATCGCTAGCTGTAGGCACATCACTGGCTGTAGGCATTGAGAAACGTAGTACGACAATGCCACGAGGCCAACAAACAAATCACGGGTCACGGGTCACGAACCTATATCACGACGACTTGCAAGGGAATGGCGGTAAAGTCGAAGGCCAGGTTAGCTATTAGAAACATCGCTATGACTCACCTCACTCATATTAGTCTTGCAGAACTATGGTCGTCCGGTTAATTTCAACAGCTCAGACGGGGTACTTCTACACAACACAAAGGCTTCGTCAAGGACCGAAACTCTCCGCGGTAAAATATGACCCCCGAGGTAAGAAACTATCTTTTTCTCCAGGTACAGATGCTTACATGTATGTGTCTGCATCTTTAGTGAAACAACGTGTTTTATTTGTGGAAAGCAAAAAGACAAAGAAAGGTCAATAGGACTCGCAGTGAGTTAATGATGATATACTTCGTTGGCTGCCAGCTGATCGCAATACATCCGAATGACAGGTTAATGTTTTATGTTGTCACCCGCCAAGCTCATCTGAACCCACAAATTGAATTTGGATTGAACATGAGACTGCACACTGCATTAATAAAACTCGATTCCTTGACGACATCCTGGATTACATCCTGGTTCACAAATGCCGTGTCTTTGATTCATTGGTGTAGGCCCACAGCACGCGAGTCTGTTCCATACGACAGAACCCCCAACTATTATTACCCTCCCTCATTGGTCCTCTATTCAACTTTCTTGCGCATGGGGTACTTCCTTAACTATCATAAAATGAGCTCCTTCTCCTGTGACGGCAACATTCTGAGTACCTCTGCCCCCTGACCAGATCGATGATCGTTCGCATATACATCACTGTCACGCACGACAATTTGCCGCTGCTGGAAGGCCAAATGTCACTTTACGTTTTTGTAGTCGCCATGATGCTCCCATGTAGAGGCTGTCGATCTCCGAGTGTTGGACAAGCAGGTACAACTGAAGTTTTTGGTGCTAGTGTCTTGGCAACGTAATAATGGGAAATGAACCGACATCTTTTAATCCAGACGTGTTGCTACTCTATTACCAGCAACATCGCCTGGAATACCTGCTTTTTTGTTGCCTCCGATCTGAATTGTTGTAGATCGATCTGGAACAGATACAAAATTAGGTAAGGGTCAACCAACCTTCCGTCATTCTCGCACCAGTGAGTCCTTTTTCCCTATCATTATCCTACACCCTTTAGTGCTTTGGTACGGGGGTCAGCCGCCAAATTTCCAACAGCAACGTCAAATTCTTCGAGCAAAGCGACTCAGTCGTAGTGCCGCTTCTTTACATCTTAATTCGCCCCTCTTGCAAGTGAGAACTCCTGGGCTCATCTTTCTTTTCTAGACTTATCATACTCCGACATGATGTGCGTCAACCCCTTGATTGAAGAGCTAGCGCAGAAGCGGTTCAAGTACTCGAAGCTGTTTGACGATCAGGCGGCAATCCTCAGGAAAGACCCTGTGGTTTATCAGAAAGCATTCGATAATGTATCGAATTTCGAAGGCATCGGTAAAGTTGGTCAGCCATGGATGCCCAAAGCCGACGAAAAGGATGCATATATGATGCACTTGGAAGATATTTGTGAGATGGAACCAAATACTCAAGTTTCACCGATGTCTCACTGATTCTCACACTCATGGGAATGGAGTTTCACATAGACGAATGAAAATCTGTTTCGCAGCAAATGCATTTCTCACATGCCTCATCTTGATTGATAGTAGCCAGCTATCACCCAACGATCGACAGGAGGTTACCAAGAGGTTCGCAGAACTTCAGTGCGTCAAAACAGTTTATTTTGCCTCCGTAAATTAAGGAGGCCTTGTCATAGGAAGGCAGAGTTGGCTAACCTGCCCATCTTGTTCATGCCACCATCTCTTATGCCAGAACCTGACCTTCCCGCGTTGCAGGACTGCATCCCTACGCAGATGCATCAAGTCACCGAAAGCGAACTGGAAGCTTTCTTAAAATGTCCACTCGATCTTATTGACAAGAGGTTCATGATGTCGAATTCCGGAGGACAGCACGATGATTCACACTACGAAGTGGTCAACTTTGGGGTGTCAAAGGGAAAGGGCCATTATTATGGAGTGCAGTTCGTGAGTTGTGTTAGTGCAATTGAGATGGATGCAGATGAGATGAGAGCGCTCCTCCAAGAGAGTTTCCTGATCAACGGTTGAGTTACTTGAACCTGTAAATGCAAATCTGAAATTTCACTTTTCCAGCACTTATAACGGTCTTTGGAATCCCTTCAGACACTCTCCGCCGGTCTTTCTCACTGATTATTCTGAAGCTGCGGTGGATCTCTAGTACTCCTTAGTCTCCGAATATTGGTGGGGCAATCTCTGTGTATTCTGTGAAATTCAAGTAACAAGTCTGTTGACAACGATGGATGGCACGACACTCAAGTTCCTTAATCACCTCATTTCCCAGAACTTGGCTGGAAAGGGCCTCTCCAACATTTGAACCCCACGTCGGTCACGATCTGCTTAACCATTCGGTTCGACGGACAGTTTAGCAAATTCGCCTCACGCACCGTAGAAGGATCGCAGATGACCGTAACAGGTGCACCGCTCAGTGTCGTCATCTGGATGTCCTTCACGACAATCCCTTTGGAAAATGAACGGTTAAAAAGTGCGGGTTTTAGTCTTACATTCTTTGGAGAAAAAGTGCTTACCTGTAGCGTTGTCCAAGTCAAAAATTACAACTTCTTTGCCAGTCGCTTCTGGTATGTCATACCTAACGAGAGAGAGGGGGTTATTCAGGCGCGCTCGCCTGATTGCAACCTCATTAAACCTCAAATGGACTCACCAACAGGGGTCGCTCACGCAAGTTCCTTCGCGGTACTTCGGATCACTGTAGACTTCATGTTATCCAAATCCCACAACTGGTCAAGAATCAGACACCCACTCGTCGATGGTTCCCCGGAAGTTTTGGAACACGAAGGTGTCGATGGATGTGTTGTTCGTCAAAGTAGTATTTGGTTTCGAAATCTAGAAGAAGAAGAAGAGAAATCGAACGCGTTCAGCTAAAGGAAGGAATGATATACATACAGCCTGGTCCCAGTAGCTGGATCCATTATAAAGTTAGATGCTTCCGAAGGGTTTGTTGAGTTGGAAACTGAATGCGTACTTTTGAGTGACAAAGATCTGGATCGGGTGGATTAGTGTGGTTGAATTGAACGAGTGGAGAGGGAAACTTACAGGGAACCGGACTTTGGAGATCGTGATATTTTTCCAGGTGATGCTATTCCACTTCTATTAGATCCACCCAATAGACCAAGAACTGACTGACATACTTCCTGGCGATACCATTACCGCCTGCCCAACTCTTGAACCTCGCTCCGTAGAGCGCATGTTCCTGCACCAGGTATTTAAATTCCAGGCACGAAAATCTCCGTCAATCACAGCCTTACCATAATGACATTTTCGAACCTTGCAGAAGTCCATGTCAGCGACCCTCATCCCACCCACATTTGAACCACGTACAAAATATTCTGTACATCCGCGACATCACCACCCTTACCCAGAGAACCAATTGAGAGCCCGTGACCGCCGTTACAATAAGAATTGCGGAGGTGGATGTTGCTTGCTGGGCTGTTGACCGTTAGGCAATCGTCTCCATTGAAGACGACGTTGTCCTCAAATAGCATGTTCGTGCCCTTGGCCGAAAAACCTATAATGGTTGACAATTAAGTGTCATGGACTCATGGTAAGCTATCCTCTGAGCCTACCGTCGCTGGGATAGGTAGGTAGTTAAGATTGGTTAAAAGATTCAGGATCGAAGAGAAATGACAGGCTTTAAACCGTGACTCACGTATTGAATGGGAAGGCCTGTCAAGAAAGGTTCAGAAAATGCAAATATAAACTTTTAAAAGCCTACATGCTTTTGTCTCCGAGATGGCTACTATCTTGTTGTGGTGGACGTGTAGATCCTTGGAGTATGCAGTGCTAAAACTCTGGGCTATAGGCTAGCAACGGGGAGACTTTATTAAAACCCTCATGCCGTTAGTCCAGATCTACTCACTTGCCACAGTTTCATATTCTTGATTTCTCCATTGGTGATGTTCTGGAAACCCCACCCTTTAGGACGATTGACCTGTAACGCAAGTTCTTGCATCGCGTTCCACCACTAACACTTGGTAAGCACACAACCCGTCATTTGTTTCCCAGTGTCTGACCTGCTGTCCATGAGAGTTTACCCAGCCACTATTTGGATCTGTGCAACCTTCCAATGTAACGTTTTTACCCCCATTGAACTTGAACCTGAGAGATAAGTGTGAAAATGCCTTTTGGGGGAAAACGCGGTAACTGACCAATATCCTGGATAATTCTGCAGAGCTATTTAGGGCATTTAAGAAAAGAGAAAGGAGTATCGCAACCCACCGAAGACCCAACGGTTGCTAGTAAAAATGAATGCCGGATATTTGAAACCTTAATCACACAGATAGTGGATTCTCACCTTGCGTCGCCTGGATATCAGCGCCGTACGACAAATTCCCTTTTACACTGACTATCACATTCTCGAAACGCGGGAAGAGGATGGGGGTCAAGATGTTGTACGTGACACCCCTTTGGAATATAATTGTCGCGTCGGTGGCGAGTTTTGGGTCTGCGGCAAAAGCTGCAGCGAGAGCGGGGGCATCGTCGTTCCCTTCGGAATGAGGGACGATATAGGTTGTCCAAGCTACAGCTAGGGACATAAAAGATAGAGCAGAGGTGAGATGCACGAGACGCATGGTAGGGAACTGAGCTGGAGTAGATGATTGTGAAGTGGATTTATAAGGTCCCACTAACACCTATTTAAAGAAAGGTGTTCTTTGCTGGTGGAAATAGTCATGGGAAGCTCTGAAAATCGCACAGGGATTGGTCCGACAGTGGCCAATTGATAGTTGCCCAGTACTCGGCACTTATTTATCTGGTCTGGGTCTGATACTAGTGACTCCACTGGCAAGAAACTGGACTACCACACTTGAGGCTTTTGGAACCGTCCGAGATGCTGACCTCTACATGGTGTATCTTCCAACAATCTTTCAAGGAATGACGTGGAATTGCGGAGAAATATGATCAGACCCACATGGCATTCAAGTTGATCGCAATAATGTCCGGATCTGCGGTCGTCATGACAGCTGGTCCGTGACTGTTACATGTATTATTTTAAAAATTCATCTTATAATATGAAGTAAATTCGCCTTATTCCTTCCAACATAGGTAGTAGCAATGGGCACAGACAGTATACAAGTTTTCGTACGTTGATTGCTCAGTCGATTTCAAGTCGTAGAGAGGACGCCTCTGAAAGATCCTCGTCGACACACATAGTAACCGGTTAACCAGTTTTTAACACACACAAACTTGAAATATTTCCCCCCGGGCAACCCCCGGGATCGAATCCTTCCGAGCAGGAATTTCATACTATTTTTGTACTATTTGGTAATCAGTTTGATGTCAGCGTCACTGCCAACTTGCCCACGGGATCTGCAATCATTCCCCTGTGAGTCGGTGACCACCATCGTGCGCCATAAGTCGCCTCACTTATATTGATCCTCCAGGACTATGGTCCAGTTATTAAATTCAACAGCTCAGACGAGGTACACAACGAAGCTCTCCGCGGACCCCGACCTATATTCCAAGCATGTCAATGCGGCCCGGTTTCATACGTATAATTACCTGCACAGCAGATCATGTAATCGGCACCACATTGCAAATGCCCGAGTCGAACGAGTTAGATTTCTTAAATGGCCATCTCGGGAATTTAACAGCAGACCAGGAACGTCAACTCGAAGCTTTCAAGGAGCATCTAGCGGCATGTAACGTGTACACTCCTGCCGGCACCACGACTGAGGAAGAGAGTGGAAAGAAAGCATCTCATGATGACCCTACTTTGCTGTACGTGGCGACTACACGTGGAATTGATTTTTCTTATGATTGACTCTTTTCTCAGGCGATTCCTCCGGGCAAGGAGCTGGGATGTGGCTGCTGCTCAGGAACAATTCACAAGACACGAGGAATGGTTGAAGAAGCACGATATTCGGAGAGCGCTCAGTAATCTAACGCCAGAGGACATGAGTCGCATTCAAAAGTTTTATCCTCGATGGACGGGACGAAGGGACAAGGTATTGTGCAAGCAACTATTCATTTTGGGGGTAGCTTAGTAACCTCATCAGCTGGGAAATCCAATTTTTGTTTATCGAATAGCTTCTTTGAAGCCTTTGGTAAATGATATCCTTGTGCATGGTCAAAGTGAGAAAGGACATCAGGTGTACGTCCCGTTGTCCTTTATTTCTTCCTCAGAGGAGTGACGAATTCCTTATCTAGCGCATCCCTGACGGAATTCATGATCCTTTTCCACCTCCCACTGTGCACATATCTTCCGCACTCTGCGCAACATATTCCGATCTCATCCTCAGTGCCAATTGTCGACTTTGAATCTGCTTCCTTGGGTTTACTGTGGCAACTTCGGTCTCACCTCCAAGAAGCATCTCAGACCAATTCCGACAATTACCCAGAAACGATATCTAGACTGGTAATCGTTAATGCCCCTTCCTTCTTCTATATAATCTGGAGTTGGCTCAAGGTTAGTAAACGACCAATATCTATCCAACAGACACTAATTGATCAAATAGAATTGTTTTGACTCGCATACCCAAAGCAAGATTGTTATACTCGGCAAAGACCCTGGTCCTGCTCTTCGCGAATTTATTGACCCAGAAAATATTCCGAAACGATACGGCGGCGAATTAGACTGGGAATTTGAAGATGAACCATGCCTCGACGAAGCTACACGACGAATTATAGGTGAAATGCCACAAGGTCCAGTTACCTTTGTAGACGGAAAGATCGGAAGTGCAAACTTGCTTCAAGCTGACGAACACGAGAAACTTTAACTCCCCAGTGTATAGAGTTGCATTATGTACGCATTACAACGTTTTTCTTACGTGTAACGGAATTAAACAGCATGAAAAACAGAGGTATAGAATAATAGAAGGTAGCAATGATGTTAACAAGAGGTGAATGTGGTGTCTAAATTTGAGGAAAGGAATTTATCATGAGCCTTACTAGTAACTACTCGATAATCGCTTTCTCAAATCGTCCATTGCTAGGGCATCGGATCGCGGGTCCATGTGCTCCGCATAAGTAATTATTTGTCTTCTATAAGCCGAAGACCAAATGCAGGACACAGGGCACCAAAATGGTAGTCTGACTTTAGCGTTGAAACCTTTTGTGGGGGGCCCCGGGGGGCCAGACCACGAAAACCCTCAGTGTACATACCCCCAAACTCGATGGAATACGGAGGACCACCACGACGACCGGATACGCGACATGTCCAAGTCAGAACAATGGCAGGGAATGACAAGGGCAGGGGGCCACTGTCATGGCCATCCCCAATAATTATGATTTTAAATAATCTGCTTGTCGTTTCGTATTTCGATTGTTTTACATTATATACTAATATACATGGTGTAGCACGAAATTTCTAACAAAGTTGGTACAATCAAACTGTAATATCTAAAATGGTAATCTGACCAGTACCATAGCCGAAGTATACTTTGGAACCAGAAAATACAGCACAAGTAATGTCTCGCAGAGAGGAAGGAGTTGTCAGACACTTCTCACCATTGGATAGCAAGACGGACGACGCATCAGGAGTAAGCGTGATGGGTACCAGGGGTAATCCATCCCTTATTGCCCCAAGAAGAACACCTATATGTAACCTTTCACCAAAAACCAATCGTTGCATTACGGGGCTGGAAGCGGTGTTGTCACCTCGGACCAGGTGGGCGACTGAGGTTACCATTGAAGAAAGGAATATCACCCCAATCGGAATAGGTTCAGCGGCTTGTATAACACGACATTTCTTGAGCCAAACTACGTCAGATCCTCGACCAATTATAAACTGCAGTTGAATTACCTCCTTCGCTTGCCCACCCTCCACAACGACAAGCAACTACGCATTTCCTCTTGTGAGTTACTTGCTCTCTCGGTTCTGTACCTTAAACCCCCTTAGCCTTCCTTTAAACAATTTACCCAACATATCAAGGTCATGCTCTCGTTTCATCACAGCCAACGCTTTAACACCCTCCGGCCAAGCTATTCCCTGTGACATTAAAGAAGGATACTTGGCTTGGCCTTCCTCTCCAGGCCAGTTGAAATCAACCAACTTGACTTTGCCGTTCTTGTTGATCATGACGTTTGGGGGACGAAGATCGCCAAATACCAATCCATTACTGTGCAGCAGTTCGAGGGCGCGCCGAACCTCAGATTGCACCATTTTGCACCATTTCGATCGTTTTCTCGTCCATTGTTTGCATTGCCTCAGCAAGTGTGTCGCCATCGACAAACTCCATGACAACCATGGAGATAGACTGATAGGATGGTTGATCGTCTTTGAGGTGTGGCGTTCCGCAATAGAGCAGTTTTGGCGCTAAATCCTCATCCGCAAGTAAGCGGTGTGCCCTCTCCCCATAGCGGTCAACAAATTTGACAACAATATCCTGACCTGCCTTCGTCCGTGCACGAAAAGTGATGCAATCCGGAACGTCGTGTTCCAAAAATCCGGAATAGTCAAACTCGACAAATTCATTGATGGTAAGAAGTCATTGAGGGGAAGTAGCGAGAAGGAGAAAGATCGCCAGTCAGATTCACGCTTTCGTAATATGACTTCAGTTTCCCCAAACTCGTCTTGAGAGCCCAAAAGACTTTTGCGACGTCGGCAATGTGAGACTCGTTTAGAACACAGTCCAATCCAACCCAGACACTGTTGGTCAGACGTTGGACAATCACACCGTCGGTGATAACTGCGCCAAGGACCATGAACCACGGACCCGCAGTAGCAATGAGAAATGTGGGACATCCAGTGGCGTCTCGAAGAACGTCAAACTAAAAGAAGGTCAGAAGGCAATGCAATGCATGACGAGGTCAACACACTCTGGCTTGTGCCCAACAACGGCCTATAGACAAGCCAGTTTGCGTAGCTGGGTCTGAATTACCATCTCCGTATTCATTTTTATCTTCCTGGAGACAATACAGAGAGCGTGCGTTCTTCTCCTCTTGGACAAGTTCGACGATGCCATCTGGTGTCGTTTTATCCACGTTCACAATCATTTGTATGTTGACTCCAAGCATACCGCAAAGAAGCGGGTTCAACACTGCTCGGCGCTTTTCTTCGTTTTCACAGATGGCCGACGCGGATATCATGTATTCTGCAGCTTGACGAACTATATCATCGGGGACAGTGTCATCACTTCTCATATGATCCAAGAAATGACCGAAAGCGGGATTAAATAGTTGAATCGGCGGAGCGACGCTCGACTGGGGTTTGTCGGCCAGGGGCCTTGTAGCGGCCGTCATGGATGGAGTAAGCAAGCTGGGACTTTGGGTACATGCATGACTTTGCTGAATCTGAGGGAGGTACCGCATTCAAAATGTTCGAGATGAGGTTCCTATACCCTGTTAAAATGTTGTTCATGGAAGATAGAGAGAGAAGAAAGAAGTTGCAC
>Ga0307517_10010183_pt1 | contig 13189 bp, 7 predicted proteins | sample 23_EM_MG_FD_194515 | JGI IMG/M metagenome (GOLD analysis project Ga0307517, IMG submission 194515) | Populus trichocarpa ectomycorrhiza microbial communities from riparian zone in the Pacific Northwest, United States - 23_EM | ecosystem: Host-associated > Plants > Roots > Unclassified | place...
TATATTATATTTTTTTTTTTATATATATATATATATATATATATATATATATATATATATATATATATATATATATATGTTTCTTGTAACAGATGACAATAGTTCATTGAATTTTATAACAGTTGAGACCTGAGGAAGAGTTTGTGTACGCATGCAGCTCACACATCCGTCAACTATTTAATTTTTTATGATATGATCTCTTCATCTATTTTTGTTTTCTAGACGAGGGTACCTAAGAATTATTCTTAGGCACATGTAATCACCAACGTACACGTGTCAATAATATTCATACCAAACAAAATGTTATTTGATTAGAGAGGGATTAGCTAGGCTGAAGTACTCCTGCTCTTGTCATTCGAATAAACTAAGAATAAAAATCCAGGTGAAAGTAAGCAAGCATCCATGGCCAGCTGCTATGGCCATGAAACCTCTCTCAGAAAACAGCAGCTTCTTACAAGAGCTGAATAACCCAAGATAGAAGGAAAATGCAAGTGGCGGAGGTTGACTGACGGCATCTCCAATAGGAAATATTCTTTAATTGTTCTTAATTAGGTTTCCTAATACATTAGTTTTATTTGACTTGTTCATCCTAACAACACTACGTACGTACTAGCTTGTTGAAACGTTAAATCGTTTTTCTTGAATAATCATCTGATAGTTTTATACTAGCTATGTGTCTGCACTTTGTTACCAGCAGGATATATATATATATATATATATAAACACAAAAACAAATATGCATATGCAAGCACGGGCCTACCCAAGCATTTGAGCCATAAAAAGCCTTGCCCTGCGAGACAGGGCTTTTCTTCAATATTAGAGGAGGGTGTATGCCTTGTTCGTTCTTTTGTCTTTTCTTTTTTTTTAATATAGGAAGACGATTTCATTATTTGCTAGCCTAGTTTTTAAGTGGTTCTTGGTCGCTAGAAAATCATCTAATTTTTAATCTATTTTGGCTTCAAAACACTTAAAAAATAACTTGTATATCTTGATATATAAACTTATTTATGGTCTTAAAAAGCCATTCAAAAACTTGAAGTAAAAAATATTCTTGATCTCAAATCCATCATCTCAGGCAAGGGGAAGGGAGAAGAACACTTATGCTAAACTTTCCTCGTTAAATGAAAATCGTTGACAGAAAAATAAACCTTTTTGGTAGCTAAAATCAATGTCAATTATGATTTTCTCTCTAATAGCAGAATTTAACAACTTTTTATCTCTTCTCTCAAACCATAAACTGAAAATTAAAAAAAAATAAAGTTTCAGATCAAAATTGAATTTTTAAAATATTGAGAGACCTGAAGTTCACCATTTGAAGGTAATAGTAGGATCAAAGTGAACTTCTTGATCCAATTTCAAAATTATCATCTATTTTATTCGTATTTTTTATTTTAGCCCTCTTTCTTTTAATTTTGTCATTCTTTAATAAATTTGAATCAATTGGGCTTTATTTTGGCCATAAAAAGACTAAATCATTAAAAAAAAAATTAAGGATTAATATAAAAAACACATGATGAATCTACAGCAAACTGTATCTCGATTTACTGTTCATGTGGCTATAGTATTTATGTCAAACGGTTTAGAGTTTTGTACAATAAAGTTTTCTTCTCATATTAAAGAGACTCGAATCGAGGTTTGTTTTACACACACACACACAATCCTCAGGCCTGTTTTTATACTAAAAGCTAATTTAAAACCCTTCTCAATAACCTATTCCCAAGACCATTACTACAAGCCATCAGTCCTACTAATGCTAGCACTACTCGAGCATAACAACAGGAACCGAATACAAGATTAAGATAGTAGATGCGACTTGCGAGACTAGAGCCAACAGATCATGATATGCAACAGAAATATTTCACTCCCCAATCCCTCCCCCCACGCTCCCGAGCTTTGGCTTCTTGAATCACTTGAAATTTTACGAGTATGATCCCAAATGAGATTTATTCATGACTTAGCTATGGCAAGCTATGTTCTTCCTTTCCGAAGGAGAGCATTACAGATTAGAAAATTCAACCCCCAAGTTCAGGTTGGGCCTCTCAAAGCCATTACTAGCAATAAAGGGGTCCAGAAGTAGCAGATGCCGTTTCGCCGCTGCTTTCAGCTTTGGACCAAACCTCTCTTAGATTTCAATTGGAGCTCTGGCTGAGCCCAAGCCAAGTTTGGCTGGGACGTACAATTTCTTGGGCTTTGTTTGTGATCGTTGATATACCTGAGCATCGCAGTCGACACGCAGCCATCTTGCAAAAGAAAAAACTGCTGTAAAAATACTTCTACATGCATAATGTTTTATCCCCAGAGCAGGTGTTGTGGGAGCCCCCCCCATCATCCCATCATATATGTGATTAGTTTATCTTTACTTTCTTTCCTTCTCTTTTTTTGGTATCAAAAGAAAAATAATTCTTTCAAAATAACAAGAATTGTGAAAATGCCAATTTAACGATAGAGAGAGTAGTAGTAGATGTGCTCGAGAGTATAATAGCGGTTATTTTTAAAATGGTTTTTTTTAGAAATATATTAAAATAATATTTTTTATTTTTAAAATTTTATTTTTAATGCCAAAACATCAAAACAATTAAAAAAAAATAATTTAAAATAATAATAAAAAAAAAACTATGAAAACGTGGTTGAGCCGCAGGCCCAAATAGACAATTAATGCATTTCGGAATTGCATGTAGGATCGAAGAGTTTCGTGAATCCACCTTATGGCTGCCGATACCATACATTTAGATTCTTAATTCATGCAATTGCATTTTCATTGATTTCTTCTTTTTTTTTTTTATAAAAGACATGTAATTTAATCACACGTTGATTTTGTGTTTTGTATGTCTTAAAATCTTTCCTTTTTCGTTGTAGGATTGTGAGAAGAAGAAATCTTATGAATCCTTTTTAGCTTTTTTTTTTAAGAATGAATGATTTCATTTATCAGAAAACAACTTAGCAGGCAAAGGACCTGCTTACAAACAGAAGCTGTGCTGCATAAGAAGAATCCAGATTACAACTGGAAACAACTACACAATACAATCCCCCAACACTCCAACAGGTCAGGTTTCAAGACAACTTCCTGCAAAAACATGGATTTATACATTCGGGTGGCTAGCTCATCTTCGTTGAGCCAACGCTTGTATATAGTCTAGAACGTTTTCTCTTTCGACGAGTCCATCGCTGTGCTTAAGGACATTAACCCAGGCTCCAGTGTGATCAACCTAGGGAGGCAACCAGGTACTGGACGGATTTTTCTTGCCCTGCGAGCAGGTCCACAATTGACCATCTAGATTTTTTCTGTCTTGAAATGAAGAGCTACTGTCTAGTTCGATAGAAAGTGGGGGAAAAGAATAGAGGCTAGCTCTCGATGAAACCTATTTTACGAGACACAATAATTCAACATCTGAGAAATCAGGTTTTCAAGGGGTTGGCCGTACCGAGGGGGCCGTTCAGGTTAACCCTTATTTTCACTCTTCTATTGAATGTCACATCAAACTCTGTAGACGGCAAGAAACCCATTATTGAACTTATTTTTTTATATTTTATTCTCTGAATATTAAAAGAAAAAAAATCATAGAAAAATATTGATGAGAGATAAAATGCTTAAATGATCATAATTTGATTACTAAAAATTTGATTTTTGTATTAATTTGTTTGTCTTCTCGAAAATATTTCAATAAAGAAGGTGTTTTTCTATAATTATACTTAAAAAAAACGCTATTATTTGTTTGATTTTTATTTTTTAAAGTATATATTATCTATGTGTTGCAACGGTAAATGACTGCAAATATACTATGAATGAATTTTCAGTACAGAAGGGGTCAAAGACCAATACTTCGACACAACTGGACCGGTACAATAATTGATGGCGGTTGTGGGAGAGATGGGTCCCTAATCAAGGAAGCATGGCCCACCTCCCAGTACCTAGGGAAACGAGAAAAAAAAACTTTTTCCTGGAGAAGATGCGGTGTTGAAAGGGAATTGGATTTGGAGGTAGGATTGTTGCTATCATGTCATGAATTTCAAGGGATAGGAACGCCCGCACTTCTACACATTTTTTTATGTGAATTTTGCACCGACACTTTTGGCTGTCATTTTTAAGAATTAGTAGCGTATCATTACTATTTTTTTTTTCTCTCTTTAGATTTTAAGCCCCGTTCCAAAAAAAAATTATATTTATTTATTATTAAAAAAATTGATCAATTTAAAATGTTTTCTAATAAAATAAAATTTTAATTTAATTTTCAAGAAAATATTTTTCTTTTATTTTGAGTAAAAAAACATTCTTTATAAATTGTGAAAAATTCAAAAATATTTTATTATTTGTTGATTATATCAAATTTGATTCTCAATCTTTTTATTGATATATTTTTTTGATCTTTTTTTTATTTCATCCTTTACAATTTAATTTACAAAAAAATTAAAAATCAAAAATTAAAATCAAAAGAATAAAAACTGAAATAGAAATATCAACAACAAAAAAGATCAAGCTATCAATTTAAAAGGTGGAAAAAGAAGAAAAAAGACGCACTATCAACAAACTGCTCACTCAACTCTAATACATCCCGTCCAAAAAAAAAGAAGACGTGGTAACGCTTTCAACAACACGACGAAGAATGTTTTATTTTTTAATATTTTTTATTAAAAATCTAATTTTCTCTTAGATATAATAAAAAAAAAAATTGATGAAAATGCTTGTTGAGGCCAGTTTTAGTGTTTTAGATTATAAACCATAAACCACAAAATATTACTCTTATATTCATATATTTTAAGAATATCTTAATTTATATTTGTCTTTTAATTTTTTAATTTTAATTTTATTTATTGTTAAATTTTTTTATTTAATATCTCATAAGCTAGAATGTAATATGAAGATGTAAATTTCTCATATTTCTTTAAAAGCAATTATAAAAAGTTCTTGATTCAGCCTAGGCATCGGTAGTGCCAGCACTATAGTGAAAAACACTAGGAAAAGGTAAAATGCCACAGATGATACGATTGAAGGATCGGACAGGAATCCAAGGGCTAAGAAAGCCACCTCCACCAAACTTCTTACACTATTCTTCCAATAGTTTTTATTTTTTTTTAACTTCAGTGATATTTCATTGAACTGGAAAGTTTTTTACAAGTTTAAGGCGTAGCTTTTGACGACTGTTTACAATCCAACCCAGGGGGCATCTAAACACCCTGCAGCTTTAAGAACCCAGTCAGCAGCTACACCAGCAGCGTTCCTACCCATATGTTTCGTTAGCGCTCGATACTGGAGTTAAATTGTAGCAGTAGAATTGGTCATGTCAAGTTGAAAGAGATCCATCTGACGCAACTACAACTAGGGGAGGCACCATATAATATATTGCATGCAGATGAAATTGATTACCAGCATGTGCAGAGAAACAAAAAGGTCATAAAATTCTCTTTCCCCGTGTGTTTATTTATGTCATGCTGTGTCCAGATGAAACAAAATTACTGTAAAAACAAGCAACCATCATAGAATAGATTTGAGAGAAATAAGGGCAGCAAACGTTTGGACAGGCAGTATATTTGGGTCTCAAAACTCCATTATAAGCGAGAAAATATTAACAAATTGAAGAGTACACATCAAGCACATGTATATAATGCGTACACCACGATGTTTTATACATCAACATATTTCTTTTCTAATGATTCTTCTGTAAAGTCTACACATGAATACAGTTACACTTGCAAAATTGGTAACATAAGAAATAAATTGAAGAACCAAGAATTTAAAAGGGAAAGAAGAGAAGCAGCTACTATCCTAAATCTCTCCACTTACCCCTATACTTCACTGATCTCACCATCCCTACATACACCCACATTAACCATGACACTTCCTTTCTTCTTTGAGTTCATTACCTGGCAGCAGTTTCTTCTTGGAGACTGCCAATTACATGCACAAACAAAGCCAAAGAACCCCATATTACTCGGTCTGGTTTATAAAGCAGAATTGCCAAGTAACAAGTTTAATGATAGTAGTGACAAACTAAACAACATGAGAACTACTTACTCTATTCCATAGATGAGGATCAGGTTTCTTATGAACCACAATTGTCTCAATCTTGTCAGGATCAGCCATCTTCCACTTGCATGCAGGATGTGGGACGTGATGCCTCCCATACTCACTCACTGTTGTATTAAGCGAAGAATCAAATTTGGCCTTCAACAAGTAAAACACAAAGGGCTTCTGACAAGGGTTTCGGCTAACTGGGCGAGTGTTGAATGCATATGCTGTGTAATCTGCTTTCCTGTACCAATTCAAGAATGTTCTTGAAGGCATTTCTATCTCACGGGGCGAGAAGACTCCTCGGAAAATTTGAACAGCAAAACCCCATGAAACAGAAATGGTCCACCTCTTGGATTTATCATAGCAAATGGATTGCTGCATTAGCCCTGCAGAGTCGAGCTTCATTGGCACCGTTAGCCACCGTAGGGCTTCGACTCGAGTCGCATTTGGGAAAATGGGTTCAACAACATCAAGATGATGCAATGAGACCAAGGGTGTAACAGGGTGTGATGCAAGGAGTCCAAACAGGTTTCCATACACATCATACTGCCAGGCAACACAAACAGCTAGAATCAGTAACTATCCCCATTACAAATAACATACTTCAAATACTAAAAAATTCATAAGAACTTAAAATGGTAATGTAATGCCTAAGTGGGAAAGTCCTCCTTCCTGTCAACAAGCTTCGTCAATAGGAGTTCATTCCCTAGTCACTCCGCAAAACATGATACAAGAACCCTACAAATCAAGCAGCTATTATTGAGCTCCTGATTCAAATAATGAAATTTATATCTCATTATGGACGGTGCTTTACGTCCAAGCAAGCATTTAAAATTACATAGAGTGCACCCTATACACGCAATTCCCAACACATGTTGTCCCATTATTGGCCCACAAGGAAACTAAAAGCAGTTCAAAAGTGATCCTCTCATGATCTGGCCTATTAACCTTTATAAACTTTACTTAGATTGCAAAACATCTAAGAAAACTTCCTATTGTCCATTACAAGAAATGAGTGCCAACAACACCAAAGATGAGTTTCTCCAGACTCCTCAACAAACATAGCCCAAGAACTTACTGTGCCAATAATGTGCTTCCTTTAACAATTAGCAAAAATGTACACCCTATATCAAGATAAGCTTCTCCAGACTCCTCACCAAAGCCTTTTACATTGCAACAGCAGAGTCTTCTGTCCACTTCCTGGTTAAATGAGTATGATATGCACGTATTCGAAATGCATTGTAATTCGTAAGTAGTGACATTGGCATGGTGAGGGACAAAACCAGGTCCAAGTCTAGGTACACGTGGGTCCCATACCGACACCTAACGAACTCATGAATGGACATCACAGCTTCTTGAGCTTATTAGGGTTGGAACCTCAAGAGTCTACGGACCAATGTTGGCATATAGAATAAAGTGAGAGACCCACATCACAAGTCATAATTCAATGCCAATTATCTACCCTGAAAAGTAAATTGCCCGAAACCAAAAATCTTGAAAAAAACTAAAAGGACAGAACCCAGCTCATTAACTAAACAACGATTAACATTAAGTGCCTTTTTTTAGCTCTAAGGCCCCGCAACATCAATCCAACCGATTCGGCCGAAATATCGGCAACAACTCTAAAAACAGAAGAGTCCAGAGTTCTAGAGCGTAAGCATCTATCAGCCACTGAGTTGGTATGGTAAACTCAACAAACCCAATTTGGTAACTCCATCATAGCAGAGAAATCAAAACCCAATAAACAAAAAAACAACGAGCAAAACGCACAAAAAGACATCACTTATAACATGTGAAAGACAGCAAGAAATTTAATTACCTGGTGAAAGCCAACTTCTTTAGTGAGTGGGACACCGAGTTCAGCCATACAAGCCTGCATTCTATCATCAGATCCATAAAGCCCTGGATATCTCTGTATACATCTATCTTGCATCTTATCAAGAGCTTTTGCTAATGGATAACTAATAGCAAAACCACCACCACCATAAGCCATTCCGTAAGAGAAAAAAATGTTTTGCAAATGAGATTCTGATAAGCTCCCAATGTAATAATACTGATTATGATCATATTTCCTCAAGATTCTCACAAGGTTCTCCGCTATAAAAAACGTGTCATCATCTCCCATTACAAACCACCGCACATTTTTTAGCCCGAGACGCAATGTTTCGGACACGATCCGAGAGATCCTGATTGCAGACCTATGACCTTGTTTGTTTGTGTAAGAAAATCTCGATGTGTCCCTTGAAATTTTAATTGGTGGCAAGTTGCTGTCTTCTCTTTCTTGATTCTTCACTTTATCATCTAACCAAACAATGCCTCTCATTTCTTGAGGTTTATACCAAATCTTGATGTAATTTTTTCGTTGTTCCCAGAGCTTTGCTGAGGCTGCAATACCAAAAACTATGTGTTGAAACCCAGTTTCTAGACGGGGTTCTTGATTTTCTCTTCTGGGAATGGCTAAAGATGTGTGATTTCGAATCAAAGGTAAGGAATTGTTGTTGGAAATTGAAGAAAGATGACGATTTGTAGTGAAAGGTTCATTATTGCAAGCACGAGAAGTTGAAACAAGCTTGAGAGTGTAAACAACATAAGTGACTGAAACAAAGAGGATTAGCCATACCATGAGTTTTGGTAAGGTTCTATTTTGTGACCCAGAAATTAGAGTGGAAGATGGACTTCTCATTTGATCCCAGATTATTTTATCTGGGTCTTTCTGGGTATTCACCTTCATGTTCCTTGTCTTGTTTTCTTTTCCTTTCTTTGGTCTCTCACTTTGCAAGAACACTTGTGTTGTTTTTGGTTTGAGGTTGTGGGCTTTTTATAGTAAGCAAGCAAAAAAAAAAAATGTGAGTTGAAAAATGTTAAATTTAGGAGAATCTAGGCGGGTTTTTTTGCTAGATGTGGGAGATACGGTGCATAGAAAGAAAAAATGGAGCTTGAATTTAGAGATATAAGAAATTGAGGGACTTGAATGAATGAGAAAATCAATGTGAAAACCCAGAGAGAGAGAATGAGAGAAGATAGATGAAAGAAGGTGAGGGGAAAATTTCGGGAAGTGAGAGATGAGAGAACTGAATTGCAGCAGCAGAGAAGAGAGGGTAAAGATGAGATGAGACTCGAGAGAACATGCAGAGCTGCCAGATGTGCAAACTCTCCTCGGTACGATGCTACCCTGGGAAATATTATATATAATAATACTGTATTGATTTTGTTTTACTTACGTGGTGTGCGGGAGAATGATAGCTCCTGTCTTTTTCTGTTATTTTTTTTAAATTTTAATATATTAATATTAAAAAAATATTTTTCACCATAACATCAAATAAACACTTAAGAATGGAAGTATTGTAACTTTTGTTTCTTAGTATGTTTTTGATTTTTGAAGTGCTTTAAAAGGATGTTTCATTTAAAAATCATCAGTTTTTAGTATTTTTTAATGATTTTGATATGATAATATTAAAGATAAAAAAAAATATGAAAAAAAAATATTTTGATAATTTTTAAATAAAAAATAATTTTAAAAAACACTCTACATTACAATACTAAATACATATAATTATAAAAAACACTCAAAGGTGTGATTTTTTTACTGTGTACATATATTATTCACTCTCTCATATTTTACTGAGGACTCACTATTCAAAACTTTTTTTTTTATTTGGTTCTTCAACTTTTTTGCACAATTGCATCATTTTTTGACCGAATTAAAGGATAGTTGAACTGAATTTGTTGAAAGGGCGAAATTAAAAGATGATAGACCAAAGTGAAAATGATGCCAATAATTAGTGTTGGTTTTAAGGTTATCACTAAAAATTCACTTTAATCCTCAAACTTCACATATTATATCTATTCAGTCCCTTAATATTTTTTAATTTAATTTTGATATAAAATTTTATTTTTGTTATTTTTTAGTTCGAGAGAGAAAAAAGAGAAATCGTTGAATTCCAGCAGTAAAGAGAGAAGAATATTGTTAGCACAAATTTCAACCACTGAAACAATCGGTCTTTGTGTCAAATGATTATATTCGATGGAGAGAGTCCAACTTAAGTGTTATTTTACCTTGAAAGTGCTTAAAAAATGTATATGAGCTCGAAAAGTTTTTTTATTTGAAGTTGATTTCAAGTTTTTGGATGATTTTTTTGTTTTATCCAGATTATTGATGAATTTATCAATGTATTTAAGGTATTTTATGGGTATTAATAGTTAAAATTAATTAAAAAATAAGTTTTTAGTAAAAAAATCTACAGCCTCTATTTAAAAGCCACCTTAGTGGATGGAATCTAGGCACAGAAAAAAAAATCTAAAGCCCCAGTCTTCAAGCCACCTTAATTGTTTTTCTTTATATGGTTTTTATAAATAAAAAATATTTATTTTTTGATTATATTTCTAATACATGTAATATTCCATAATATTTTTTTTCTTTTATTGTATTCATTCAATTTTATATGTATTTGTTTCTTTTTTCATTTGATTAAATAAAAAATTAAATTTGATGAACAGAATTATTAAACACAACCGGATCAAGGCTTGTGTTGCGAGGTTAAATATCTTAATCTATATGTTTTTTAATTTTTTTTACTTTTTATCTTTATTTATAATTGATGATTTTTATTTTTTTTATTTATTAACATATATAATTCTTGATTTATTTTATTACATGCATGTATACAAAATTTTATTTACACTTAGAAACTTTTTATGTACAAAAACACATAAAATTTACATATATAATTTTTTTAGAAAAAAAGAATTTAACTCCCAGCAAAGCGCATGCTAAATAACTAGAATATTATATTTATGTACATACAACAAACACAGTTAAATATAAACTTGTATCAAACGATTTACTATTCATATAGAAATATGCGCATGCAATATATTTATAACCTTCAATATACTTAAGTTTCTTAAAGTGTATTTTATTTATAAATACTTTAAAATAATTTTTTTTATTTTTTTAAATTTATTTTTAATATCATCACATCAAAACAATTAAAAAATATTTTAAAAAATAAATTTCAAATAAAAATAAAATATATCTTGACAAAAAAACTGGTTCAATAGTAATACTAAACACTCTTAATGTGAGATACATGCAATGCTTTGTTTTCTTAACCACCTAATACAATTTTGAAAAGCGTGTTATCGTACTCAAATATTTTTTTCACCTGAAATATATATTTCTGATTATACTATACTTTCAGTCTTTAATTGAACAATTTATACCTTATTTGTTTGCAGGAAAGTAGTTTTTTTTTTAAAAGTGGTTTTTTTAGAAAGTGAATTCCGGAAAAGTAAATTATTTTTCGATGTTTGGTAGTGTCATGAAAAATAAGTTGAAAAAAACTTTCAAGTGTTTGGTTATGTTATGGAAAATGAGCTGGAAAATAGTTTATTAATTTTTAATTTTTTTGATGTGATGATATAAGGAATAAATCTTACAAATTAAAATAAAATCTTTTGTAAATATGAATTAGTGGATAACATTGCATTCTCTTCCTCATTGTTTATGGTAAGATAAAATAAAATAAAATAAATCAATATAGAATAAGTTCGATAAGATATTTCTTGATAAATTGATAATTCGAGAGGTTTAGAAAGAAATCAAAGGAGAAATACATGACGTATAGAAATTTTGACGTTAAAAGAAATGATTTGAAATTGCATATGAGAGATTTCAAGCGTGAACCAAACATAGCAAAAAATTGCTACGTAATAATCTTGGCTGGTTGAATGTTTCTCTGTTAGCAGCTAGGTCTTGTTGAATCTTTCAAACCATTCAGAAAAATACAAAGCAAGCAGAAATCAAATATTGAATTTATGGAATTGAATTCTTCTAGAGGTTGCTATGGGAAATATTCTTCAGCCACGACTAAAAAACAACTCTTTTTTTAATACAACTCGAAACAACCTTTTGATTTTATAGCAAGAATATTCTTTGATTAGTTTGTATATTAATTGAAATTAAATCTTTAAGAATTATTTTGAACTAAGAATTGAAGTTGTTAGATAAATATATAATTTATATTTTTTTTAAGATGATAATTCTTTTAAAAAAGTTAATGAGATAATGACAGATTGAATCGATCTGAATCCCTCAGTGACCTGTGACACGAATTCCATTGAGTTTTATAACTTTTTAGAAAATATTTTTTAATTATATGATAAAAATATATAGCCACAAAATTGAGCACTAACCTAAAAATAAAAACATTTTTGAATTAGTGATAACCCTATAGAAAGCAAACAAAAATAAATCATGTAGTTTATTTTCCAACAAATCCAATATTGAAGTATAAAATTAAGAGAAAAAAATTAAAAACAATTAAAGGAAAAAAAAAGTATATTCAGCCAGTGGGTGAACTCATCAAACTTATGAACTGGGTAACTCGGGTTAACATGTCAAACCTGTTAGCCGGATTATGGACTCCAGTTGTATTATAGTTTGTTTTATTTCCAAAATTATTTTTTATTTAACTATATTTTAATAAAAATAGATGATCGTAAAATCAAACAACAACTCAATACTGAGATATTGAAAAAGATAATTAAAAAAAAAACTAAACTTGCCAGATTTGCAAACCCAAAATCAACCTGAAACTCAATTTCTTTTCGAGTTCATATATGTTTTTTAGGCACTTTTAATGTAAAAAAAACTCCTAATTCAAACTCCATTCATCATATAAAACCATTTGGAATAAAAATTTGTCATTTTAGTGGCCAAAATCATAGACATAACATCTTTCTCTTTCTATGCTGAAATCCGGTGATTCCTTCTCTCTCCTATCACCCAATAAAAACTGAAAAATGATGAAAATAAAATTTAGTATTGAAATTAATTTTTCTAAAATTAGAGAGCCTAGTCACTTAATAGTTAAAACAAATTGGGAACTCAATATACTTTTCAAACAAAATTGATAGACATCATCTATTTCACTTGTGTTTTTCACTTCAGTTGTCTATCTTTCAATTCAATCATTTCATAAAAAAAAAACATGTAGTTGAGTGCTAATTTAGGCTAATAAGGGCACAATCGTGCAAAAAACAAGTTTGAGGATCAAAATAATTTTTTTAAAAAAATCACTGTTCCAATCCAAAATAATATATAAAATGATGAATAATAATTTTGAAACAATAAAAAAAAACCACACCATTTAGCCTTTCTTATAACATACAAGTTTTTTT
>Ga0307517_10010184_pt1 | contig 13189 bp, 8 predicted proteins | sample 23_EM_MG_FD_194515 | JGI IMG/M metagenome (GOLD analysis project Ga0307517, IMG submission 194515) | Populus trichocarpa ectomycorrhiza microbial communities from riparian zone in the Pacific Northwest, United States - 23_EM | ecosystem: Host-associated > Plants > Roots > Unclassified | place...
ATGAGGACCAAATTTGATAGATAAAAAATTTCAATTAAAAAATGATAAGGGAAAAGCAAATAACAATTATAAAAATGAGGACCAAAGTTAATATAAAAATTAAATTCTAAGGGATGAAATTGAAAAACAAATATTCAAAACAAAATATATATAGCAATCAAAAGTTTGAGGATCAAATTTGATATAATCAGCAAATAATATGACATTTCTAAATTTTTCACAACTTCTGGAAAAGTGTTTTCCACCCAAAATAAAAGAAAAACATTGTCTTGGGAACCAAGCTAAATTTTCCTTTGACTAGAAAGTGTTTTCCGTTGATAAACTTTCCTAATGGCAAACAAACACAGGAAAATTTGGAAAGTGATTTCCCGAAAATCACTTTCCGGGAAACAAACACACCTTTGGATTCCTTCGCTGCCTCCCTTTTAGTTCCTTTATTAGCTTGGATTTTCTTGTATAACTTGGACAAATAATAAGGCTAATTTCCCCTTTTGTTGTTGATTTAATTACTTTCCTTGTTTGTTTAGGAGAATAAATTGCTAACTTTCTATTCTTGTAACAGTAGGAAAACCAAGCCTAACAAGGTTGTTATAGGGTCGGACATCAACCCTTTGATTTACATTTATTGGGCTCATTTTGGACTTGGATTTGATGAATTGGAGGTTGTCCTTCATGCTCCCTAGGCGTCCCAAGCTCCTCTAGGTCCATCTTGCTCCATATGTTCTAAACAAGCCCATGCAATGCTTCTTTAAACTTCTTTGCCCTAGCTCTTGTAATTGGCCCACTTAGCATTTCTAATGGGTCTTTGGCATTGGTGTTGGGCTGATCCTCATCATCCCCTAAAATTCGAGGACTTAAATCAACAAAATATTATCCTAAAATTCAAGGAAATTTCGTTCATTATTTTTCATGTTATTTAGGAGAATATTTATCAACAAAGGAGAAAGTTTCCGAGTCAAAAAAGGTAGCAGGGGGACAGCCAGATCTGATTTTCTAAGCTAGGAAGGATTAATTAATGATTATCCTATTCTAGGAAGGAAACTAAATTAGCAGGTTTTCTAAGAGGGAGATTTTCTTCATTAATTGTCCATATAAAACAAGGAACCAAGCACAACAAGGCTAGAAGACTACAAAATTAATTCCGCATTTAGATTAGATTTTCTAGTCAATTTGGGACTTTTTCGGGGTTGCAAATCTGATTCTAACATTTCTAGGATATTAATTTCGGATTTTTATTATTGTGTTCTTAGTTTATGGTTTATTATTACTTATGTGAGTCAATTTTGTAAGTGGACTCAAATCAGCATTATATAAGTGTTTTGTAAGTTGAAAAGCAGGTAGCCATAGATTTATGAAATAAACTTGTGTTTTGCATGATGCAACACGTTATCTTTGCTAGGACAAAGATCAAATCTGACTTATTAAGGTGTAACTGACCTGGTGGCGTCATTTGATTCAATTCCAATAGTGTTGGTGCCTTGAGACAAGTTTCCATTGTGTCACACTTCTCAAACTTGATTTCTGGCTTTCTTGGAAAAGTATCATCTTCGTTGAGGGTTGCTTGACCACGTGATCATGATGTTCGCATAAAAAATGGCAGCAATGCTTTCTAATTATGCAAGGAGATTATTCCAACAACTTCATTTATGTTTCCTAGTATTAGAAGGATTCTAAGAGGTGGCAAAAAAAGGGAATTAATACTAGTAATTACTTCACTTTTTTTTTAAAGAAAAAAAAAACATAAGTCTGAGATCATAATCCTACTACAACTTGGAAACAACATAGGCGGCTACCTTTCTTTTAGTGTTAATTGGCTGCATGGAAGGCTATAAATAAGCCTTGAATCAGTTCTGTAATATTTCTTTTCCTTCTCTTCTTCTCACGGTAGAATAAGAATTTAATATTATGGGATCTATTAGGGTTAATTTTTTTCAAAAACTATTTAAACACAAGAAACCTAAATTTCGATAGCCATTGATGAATAAAACTTCTGAATGATACGAACCTCGTGATCACGTGGTCATGCAACCCACACGCAAAGACATCAATTCCCGGAAAGCCAAGTAAATCAGGTTTGATAGGAGTGTGACACAAAGATAACTTGTACCTGGGCACCAACACTATTGAAAACAGAAATCCCACCCAACAAATATTGATTTGCGAACGAGAAATATAAGGATGACGCCACGAAGTCAGTTGTTCTTCGATAAATTGTTTTTTAGTTCTTTAGAGAACCAAGGAAGGGAGATTATCCCACCAACACAGCAAAAGAAGTTTATTGATCTAAAAATTACGTAGCCTTACATGTCTTGTTATGCTCTTATTTATACTGACTCCAAACTAAAATAAACCCTAATGGACCCCTTATATGGACTTATATAAGGCCCACTTACAATTAAACCCAAATATAACCCAAAACATAAAGAAATAAAAATAACATAAAGTCTGGTATTGTTTTGTCGCGTATAACTTGAGAACATAAAACCTAATTAATCTGATTTGGTTTCCTTGCTGCCACCCCTTTCTTTTCCTTGATTAGATTGAATTTCCTAGTATAACTTGGACAAATAACAAAGCAAATTTCCTCCTTTATTGCTGATTTAATTACTTTCCTTCCTAGGTTAGGAAAAACACTAAATAATCCTCCCCTCTTTATGAACAAGAGTTCGCCGACTTCCTTACTTAATTAGTAGAATAAATTGCTGACTTTTTATCCTTGCAGCATTAGGAAAAACAAGTATAACAAGGTTGTTATGGGACCAAACCATCAGCCCTTTTTCCACAAGAATTAGGTTTTTCTTGGACCTGAATTAGAGGTTGTCCTTCATGCTTCTTAGATCTCCCAAGCTCCTCTAGATCCATCTTTCTCCATATATTATATACAAGCCCATTCAATACTTCTTTGCTCTAACTCTTGTAATTGGCCCAATTAGCAAATCTAATGGGTTGTTGGCATGATTACGCTTGGTGTTGGGCTGATCCTCATGACTGAATTTTTCAATTTTATTGGTGAGGTGACATATGGCATTGTCTTAAGTCACCTTGTATCTTCAAAATAAGTCAAAAGTTTAACTCATTCAAGAATCGCCTACTCTTAGGACTGTGAAAGACGTGAGATCCTTTTTAGGACACACTGGTTTTTATCGGAGATTCATTCATTCATTCATTCATATAGAACTATTTCCAAACCATAGTGTAACATGTTGTCATAAGACATCCAATTTCATTGGACTTCAAAATGTAAAGAAGCTTTTGAAAAGGTTAAAGGTTTGTTGACCACTACGCTAATCATGCAAGCTCCTAATCGGTCTTTACAATTTGAATTGATGTGTGACGCTAGTGATTCTATGGTAGGGGCTGTTTTAGGGCAAAGAAAAGATAAGAAGTCTTATGTCATTTATTATGCTAGCAAGATTTTGAATGAAGCTCAATGGAATTACACTACCACCAAAAAAGAACTCTCAATTGTGGTCTTTGCATTAGACAAATTCAGGTCTTATTTGGTTAGATCTTCTGTTATTAGTTTCACTGATCATGCAACATTAAAATATTTGCTCACAAAACAAGATGTCAAGCCATGTTTGATCCGATGGATCCTCCTACTCCAAGAGTTTAATGATACGCTTCAAGAAAGGGTTGAACAAGAAAATTCAAATTCTAGCGTAATTGTGCCTACTGTCTCGTTTTACGCTATCAAGCATAACTCTCAATTCGTCTATTGGATCAAGATAAAATTTAACCAATAGTTTTTAGACATATTTTCCTACACTGTGTTAAAATTTCAAGTCAATCAGAGTGTTACAAGGCATTGCGATACAGGTTGGAAGATGTAATATCGATTTTGTTATTTGTTGTCTTTTTCTAATTTTGAAACTTTTTCTAATTCTACAAGGATCTTTAATGCACAACAATATATTTTCCAAGTGTGATAATTCCTTTAATATTCCAAAATCCTTTTCTTACAAGGATTTTTGGGTTGATTTTTTCTATTGCATATTTTTATGCTAACATGAATAATTCTCAATTCAATTGTTGGATTGGACAGAAATTTTACCAGACGTTTTCAAAGGTCTTGTTTTATATCGTGTTGAGATTTCAGATCAATCCAACATTAGGAAGGCCTTGCAATAAAGTCTAGAAGCTATTGTGTGAGATTTATATTAGTTTTCTAGTTGGTTTAGGATTTTTTTTTCTATTTTATTTATAATTCTTTTATTATTTTTTTCAAAATTGTTTAGGATTGTTTTCATCTATTATAAATAGGGTTATTTAGATTATACCTTTTTTTAGCTTTACAACCATAATGTTTTGAACAAACTTGTGTTTTGCGTGATGCAATACTTTTCTCTTTGGTTAAACGAAGAACAATTGAACTTATGAAAGTATAACTAATTTTGTGGTGTTCTTCCAAATAATTTTCAGATAAAATTCCTTGTAGTTTTATCTTTATATTAGAAGTGAATGAGTTGTATTGTTCTCAATAATATTTTGAATATTAACCTTATACAAGTTTTTTTTATCCTTATATCAAAGTGAGTAATAATAAATTATTATCCCTAATAATATTTTGAATATTTAACTTCTTTTAGGCTTTTTATCCTTATATTAAAAGTTAATCTTCTTTCAAAAAATATTTTTTTAATATTTTTTGAAATAAAGGCTAAAAATCCTTTGGAATTTACAAACTTATTGTAAAATCCATGCAATATTTTAAAAAAAAACATTCTAGAATATTTTAGATTTTTGTTTTTTAAAATGTTCAAATAATTTTAAGGATTTTTGGCCATATACAAAAAAAAAAGATAGTATTTTATTTTATTATATATATATATATTATTTGTTTTAATTTTTATATTATTTTTTAGGCCTTGTTTGACATATTTCTTTGTAATAAAATTACCAAAACAAGCCTAAGAAAGTGTTTGTCAAACATACCCTTAAACCAAAAAAACTTTTTAGCAAAAAGATTGTCATCCAAACAAGACCTTAGCCATGAGCTGATTTTGACACAATTGAGTTGACCCAAAATCCTTCGTTTGATTGTAAACCAAACCAAAGATTTGAGTTTGACTCGAAAACATCCCAGAAACAAAACAAAGTCAAAAATAAATTGAACACTAAAAAACACAAAAAACTCAAAATCTCATAGTCCAACGAACTGTTTAATGCAAAGAGATAGACTGAAACGGGTGGAGACCGTAGAGCTAAGGTAATGTTCTTCCCAAGAACAGAAAGAACACTGCCTTAGAAAACCCAACCACTTTCAAGCCTTATAAACTGACATTTTAGGCCTCTAAACACAGTTCTTTTAGTCCTTACAAACCACATTATCAATATCAAGCATAGTTTAATCAAAAGAACTAACAAAAAACATCAAATCATTATAATCATGTGTTAGATTCAAACTTTATAACTGCAGCCCCAATGACAGCCAACAAAAACATCAAATTTCGATTTAAAACTGACTTCCAAAACACACTTGGAACCCCAACCATGCTCAAGAACCAAGAACATAAACTGACAAATTAGAAAAAACATCAAATAACCCTACTACCAGTTTTCCAAATAAATGTATTTCATTTAATCTAAACATCCAAACATATTTTAAACATCCATGATACGATACAAGCAAGGTCAGATTTGGATTTTAGCGTAAAATTTTATGTTGTCCAGTTTTACTCTATTGAGCATTACTCCAAATCCAACCGTTGGATCAAGCTAAAACTTTACCAAATAGTTCCAGAGGTATTTTTCTATGTTGGAGTAAACGTTCAGGTGAATTGGAGCTTAGGAAGGGCTTGCGATATAATTCAGAATAGGATGTACGAATTTTGTTATTTACTCCCTTTAGACTTGGGGACTTCTTATTTGGCAAGGATCGTTTTCCTACAAGGATGCGGGAACTTGTTTTGGGAATCTCTTAGTTTTACAAGGATCTTTAATGGGCTGCAACATAGTTTCCAAGTGTGCCAAGGATTCATTAATGTTTCAGAATCTTTTTCTTGCAAAGATTCCTTATTCATTCTAGTTACATAAGGAAAGAAGGGCTGGTGGTATTTAATGACATATTGGTTTCTAGGGTCATTAGGCAAATAAAGACTTAGGACTTATGGGTTTTATCTTTATTTTTGTTAGTTACAGCCCATAGCTTGTTTGTGCTTAATTAATACTTTGTTTTCAGCTAAGATCCAAGGCTTTGTTGGATAAAGTTATGGGCTTTTCAGTTTAGGGTTTTTGGGTCAGTTTTGTATGTGGGCTAAATCAATCCACTAGGGTAGATTCATAACGGTTAATTTTTCAAGAACTATTTAAACTCATGTAACCTAAATTTCGACAACCATTGATTAAAATTACCTTTGAATTTTTCAGTTTTAACGAGTAAGAGTGATTTTTGTATTTTTCAGTTCTTAAACGAACTGAATCTGACTTATTGAAGATTAACTAGCTTATGGCGTCATTCGACTTCATTCCAATATGCCTTGGAGTAGGTTTCCATTGTGTCACCCTCCTATCAGACCTATTTTGACTTTCCGGGATTAGATCTCAATCTAGATTGTGGGTTACGAGACCATGTGATCACGAGGTTCGCATCAATCCAACAACATTAACAGACAACTTCAAACAGGATTAAACAAAGAAAAGAAATGACATTTTGTACATTAATCAAAATCAAAGCTTAAATCAATATAATACAACAAATGTTCAAAAATAACATAAAATATGAAAGAACATGCTAGATGTGTGTGCCTCATGGACATCATCTACTAGGCTGAATGAATATTTTACAACTTCCAAGCTCAAACAATGATTGTTGCACTTTGGTTCCTTCTTTTTCAAGCTTGTTATTATTCTCTCAAAGTTGAGAAAATTCTTGTGCTAAGCTCTTAAGCCTTCACACTTAGAGTTACTTTATTAATTTTTTCCTCCCCTCTTTCTCCCTAATTTTTCAACCTTCTAGCCCCTGATTTTCCAGGGGGTATTTATAGGGTTTCAATATAGGATTTTTATGGATTTAATTAAAGATTTATCCTCATTCATCAAAGCTTCACCCCTCTGATCAAAATGGAAGAGGTTTTTTGGTTCGTTTTACAACTTTGATCTCTATACTTATACTGGTTTTACAATGGTGGTTTTGCAACAAACTTGGTTTTGGAGATTCTAGTGGTTTTCCCAAACTTAGAGACCAATAAGCTTGTTATTGGCCCTTTTGATCTTGAAAGAAACGCGGTCAACCTTTAATAAGGACCCATTAAGAATGCATGAAGTGTAAACACATGAAAACAGATTAGTAGTTTTGTTACATGGGTATCACATCCATCGATGACTGAGTTACTCATTTGCAAGGCTTTGTCGATGACTATTATACCCACTGATGATGCAATTAACATTGCTGATTTGTATTTTTAAGGAGATAGTACGGCTTCATAGGAGCATTGTTTGTGATAGAGATTGCAAGTTCCTTTACTATTTCTAACAGTGTTGTGTTTTGTGTAATGTAACATGTTATCTTTGTTGGGACATCATTCGATTCAATTCCAATAGTTTTGGTGCCTTGAGACAGGTTTCCATTGTGTCACTCTTCCCAAACCTGATTTTCAGCTTTCTTGGGGAAGTATCATCTTCGTTGGGTGTTGCTTTACCATATGATCAAGAGGTTCGCATCAAGCTGATCTTTGTAGTGATGGTGTTTCTTAGTTGAATGGTGGCGGTTATAGTCGTAGAAGTGGTCAAAAACACCACATTCATTCGCCTGAAGGAGCCTACTCGATTAGCCAAAACTGCCAAAGAAGAAGCTAAACAGTGGCCGCACGATGTGTCATCTATGTTAAACCCTAAAATTAGGGTTTTTAATTTAACATTTGGCAAACTTCAATTTAGTCCCTGTTCTTCCAATTGCTTTTAAATGCACTTATAATTGCCTCTCAAACTCTTAAATTCATTCAATTCGACCTTTGGCAAACTCAATTGTCAACCCTAAAGTTGACTGCATGTTTCATTTTAGTCCTTGGTTATGAAATTGTACATTTTGACCCTTGATCTAATAATATTTCAACCACTACATTCACACGTCTTTTGTAGTTTGTCATCGGTTTTGAATTTCTTCAATTAAGTCCCTAATTGTCCATCAAACTTCAATATTTATACAATTAAGCCCCTGATTTGACCAAATTAAATCTTGAAAATTGCAATTCAACCCCATACTTTAATTTCTTCCTTAAATCCTAAATTGACTTCAAAAATCTATTTTTATTGTAATTGCCCTCAATAAATTCAATTAAACCTTGAAGAATTGTAATTGAGTCCCTAAACATCCAATTTTGGATTTTCCTCCTTAAATTGAATTTCCCTTGCTAATAAGGGCTTTATCAGTATAAAATATGTTGTTAAATTCTCAACTTTACGTATTTTGGTCCTCCTCAACCTGATGTGGATAAACCCATGAACACCAAGGACCCATTACACGTTCCAAATAGGACCATCACAAGGTCCAAAGCGAAGATATTGAAAGAAGCATTGAATGGACTGGTTGTGCAAGTTTCGACAAAGGATGAACTTGGTGATTTTTTGGAGCATCAAGAGGATACATTAGTATATTTAATCCATGTGTAGGAGTGGCCTAATCCACCCTAATTTAGGCCATAAAGTTTCAACATCAAAGCTGCCAATTTTGTATCAGTTCGGCCAGCCTTGTTATGTGATGTTTCAATGTGTTTTTTGTGCAGTCCTAACTAGTTTTGGATTTTCTATTATGTGTCAGAACATTCATTATTTCCTTTAAATATTAGTATTTATTAATTATTATTTTATTTTTCTTGTTAGGTGAGGAGAAAACACAGCAAAGAAAATAAAGGAATATAAGTGGCGACAAAGAGGGCATTCAAGGCAGCATCCTTTTTCTTTAAAAAGAATGATAAATACAAGGTTTAGATCACACACTATATATTAAATTTTGCCTTATTTTGATATCGTTTTCTTGAGGTTTCAATTCGGGGTTCAATCATGCCACAAACTGATCATACACAAGTTTTGATACCTACGCATAAGATAATGATCTATAAACTTAGGTATATAGTTTGTTGGGTATCAGGATACTATATATTGAATTTTAGGTCATTATAATATCGTTAGGTCTAGGTTTCAATTCTTGTGCTTTAAAATGGCGTATCAATAAGATTGCGTCAAGTTCCAAAACGTGTTGGATTTTCAGTTTCAAAAGAACTGAAAAATAGTAAGTTGTAAGGTAAAAGGCATAATGAGTTTATTAGAGTGAAAAAGATTTGATTTTGCGTGAAACACGAGAGGTGTGAGGATATATTTTGTGTTACTCACCAAATTTTTATAGATTTCAAAAGATGTCTGAAAACAATGAATCAACGACACTAAACACTGAATTCTCTTCCTAGTGGGCCAACAAATTGAACTTTTGACTAAGGTGACCAAGGAACTGAAGGAGGAAATGGACTCAATGAAGCAACAAAATGGGAGGGCTGATTGTCGAAGAAGTAATGTTTAAAGGGCTATACAAAATGATAGTGATGTGAACCTCGTGATCACGTGGTCACGCAACCCACACACAAAGACACCAATTCCCGGAAAGCCAAGTAAATCAGGTTTGATAGGATTGTGACACAAAGATAACTTGTACTAAACACCAACACTATTGGAAATGGGAAAACCTCCACCCAACGAATATTGATTTGCGAACATGAAGTATAAGGATGATGTCACGAAACCAGTTCTTCGATAAGTCCTTTTTCAGTTCTTTAGAGAACCAAGGAAGGGAGATTATCCCAACAGGTTTGGTTATGCCTTTATTTATACTGACTCTAGACTTATATGAGGTGATTAGTACTTAAAAGTGCATTTTTATCAAGGTTTTATATCATCATCTTGCACTTCAAATATCAATAACTCCTTAACTAGAGCATGTTTTATAATATCATGTGTAATACTATAAGATACCTTTAATTTATTGTAAATGTTCATCTTAAATGCAGGCCTATCACATAAATGAAGGGATTGATTGATGGGTTTAACTACTGAAATTGAGAAGACAAAGAGAGGGCTAAGCTTAGAAAAGAGATGCTGGTTCAGTCCAAACTAGAACACTGTTCAGTCATTGGGTCATATCTGGAGCTGTAGATCTTGGATTTCAGTTTGGTTTATATGGCTAAAAAGTTAAGACATAGGCTTAAAACATTCAGGAGAGTCCAAGACTCAATTCTGCTGTTTGGAAGTCCAAATCTTAGCATCAAAAGAGAAGTCTGAATCTGTCCTGCAGCCCAGACACTGTTCAGTGTTCAACCCATATCTCGAGTTCTAGAAGTCCAAATGAGTCAATCTATAAGGGTAAGGAAGGGGTTGAATCTGAACATTGCAAAGAAAAGACTGATTCCCCGCCAACACTTCCATTTCCTCATACCATGACCAAACAAAAGAAAGTCAATCATAACTCTGAAAGCTTTGAAACTTTCAAGCAGGTACGGATCAATATACCTTTGCTGGATGCTATTAAACAAATACCTTCTTATGCTAAAATTTTGAAAGCTCTGTGCACTGTGAAGAGAAAACTTAATGTGAAAAAGAAAGCCTTTTTAGCCTAACAAGTAAGTACCATTCTTCAAAACAATAATGCTTTGAAATATAAAGACCATGGTTGTCTTAGAATTTCATGCTTTATTGGAGAACATAAAATTGAAAAAGCTTTACTTTGGAGCTAGTGTGAATATTCCATATTCAGTTTTTCAAAGTCTCAATCTAGGTGAGTTAAAACCAACTTTTGCAACTCTTTTACTTGCTGATAGATATGTAAAAAGGCCTAGAGGAATAGTTGAAGATGTGATAGTACAAGTTGATAAATTCATTTATCCTGTGGATTTTATTGTCTTGGATACACAACCTGTTGAAGCATAAAATTCATTTCCTGTTATTTTAGGACGTCCATTTCTTGCAACTTCTAATGCATTGATTAATTGTAGGAATGGACTGATGAAGCTATCTTTTGGAAACATGACATTGGAGATGATTATTTTTAACATTTACAAGCAACCTAGAGATGATAATGATTTACAAGAAGTGGACTTTATTGAAAAATTAGTTCATGATTAATTTCAAACCACTTCCAGTGAAATTGAGATTGATGAATTTGAAGATTTGCAAATGGTTTATTTTCAAGAAGAATCAAAGGCAAATAGTTGGAGACCAAAAATTGAGGAATTGCCACCACAATCTATTGAGTCCACACCTTCAAGTGTTCAACCACCAAAACCTGATTTGAAGCCGTTACCATTCAATCTCAAATACTCATTTTTGGGACAAAATGAAACTTTTTCGGTAATAATCTCTTCCAAACTTAATGCACATCAAGAATGTAAGTTATTAGTCTATTAAAGCTTTTAATTCAAACCTTGATGATGTTAGTCAGCTGCGAAAATTACAAATAAATGAGCTTGAGGAAATAAGAAATGATGCATATGAAAATTCAAGAATTCATAAAGCAAGAATCAAAGAGTTTCATAACAAGAAAATACTGAGAAAAATATTCAATGTTGGTCAAAAAGTCTTGCTTTATAATTCTCGACTCCATTTATTTCCTGGAAAACTAAGATCAAGATGGAGTGGTCCTTTTATTGTGAAACATGTGTATCCATATGGAGCTTGTGATATCGAAAATCCAAAGAATGGTAATGTTTTCAAGGTAAATGGGCATCGTTTGAAAGTTTACTTTGATAATTTTTCAATTGAAAATGACTATTGAATTGAGTGATCCTGCATATAAAGACTGATTCTTTTTCTCACATTGTTTTTGTGTTTTTTTTTTTGTGTGAAATTTGTTTTGCTAGTCTCTCTCACCCCGGTCAAATGGCGGATAACAGTACCCCGTGACTCTTAAGTCGGTTCTTTCAATTTCCTATAATAACTGATATATGTGTATATATTTATGCAATTCTTTGCTCTTTCTCCTTTTGATGCGAACCTCGTGATCACATGGTCACGCAACCCACACGCAAAGACACCAATTCCCGGAAAGCCAAGTAAATCAGGTTTGATAGGAGGGTGACACAAAGATAACTTGTACCTAGGCACCAGCACTATTGGAAACGGAGACCCCTACCCAACGAATATTGATTCGCGAACGAGAAGTATAAGATGACGCCACAAAGACAGTTGTTCTTCGATAAGTCGTTTTCAGTTCTTTAGAGAACCATGGAAGGGAGATTATCTCACCAACACACACACACACACAAAGTGCGACAAACAAGAAGTTTTATTAATCTAAATTGTCTAACTTACATGTCTGGTTATGCCTTTATTTATACTCACTCTAGACTTAAATAAACCCTAATAGACCTCCCTTAGGTGGACTTATATGAAGCCCACTTACAATTAATTCAAATAAGTAATAATAACTCAAAAACTAAGAAGAAAATAATACAAATAATACAAATCCGAAAATTAGCATCCTAAATATGCTAGAATCAGATTTGTCACCATTAAGAAGTCCCAAATAGACTAGGAAATCTGATCTGAAAGTAGAATTTATTCTGAAGTCTTCTTTCCTTTTTGTAACTAGGATGAATAAGGAATCCTTGTAAGAAAAGGATTCTGAACATTTATGAATCCTTGCCACACATGGAAACTATGTTGCAGCACATTAAAGATCTTTGGAAAATTAGGAGATTCTCAAAATAAGCTGCCACATCCTTTTAGAAAAAGAATCCTAGCCAAATAGGAAGTCCACAAGTCAAAAGGAAGTAAATAACAAAATTCATACAGCCTCTATTGACCCGTGTTTCGATGCCTTTCCAAACTCCGATTGACCTGAAATTTTAAACCAAGGTAGGACAACATGTTAGGAGAGTCCAAGTAAACTTTCAGCTTGATCCAACGGTCGGATTGAGAATTATGACTATTGCTGTAAAACTAGATAGTTGTATATTTTACATCAAAATCTGAACTTGACCTTTCCTGGATCGTATCATTCCCTCTATCTTCAAGATAATTCGTCCTCGAATCACTAAAAAGTTGAATGGACAATTCCTTAGCCTCCTTTTGAAGCCTTTGGAGTTCTTTTCTTGCCAACAATCGTCGCCAACAACTTTGGATGAAAGTAGCAGCCGTTCTATTTCGTATATCATCATTGCAGCGTATTTTCTCCTCTCTTTCTGAAGCTTGCTGGGCATTGACT
>Ga0307517_10010185_pt1 | contig 13188 bp, 14 predicted proteins | sample 23_EM_MG_FD_194515 | JGI IMG/M metagenome (GOLD analysis project Ga0307517, IMG submission 194515) | Populus trichocarpa ectomycorrhiza microbial communities from riparian zone in the Pacific Northwest, United States - 23_EM | ecosystem: Host-associated > Plants > Roots > Unclassified | place...
AGAAGCACATTCAAAATAGTCATGGGCACACGAGCGTCGTGGCTCAGCTGATTTGCGAACCAAGACTTTGCCGAATCACCTTCCCCACCCTCAAGACCATTTGGTTGCTTCTTCTGCGGTGTATCATTGTCTTTCCTCCATAGGAAATAGAAGGCCGAGCCGTAGATAGGATGAAGTTGGTCCAGTGCCCAGGGTTTAATGTTGCAGAGTTCAACGACTTGAAGTCCTCGTACACAGAGAGTACGGACAACAGCCGTGAACATGGCAGGGTCGGATTCAATGATGGCGAATGGTCTGCCAATAAGGTCACGTTCACTCTTGTCATCAGGAGCGTCAGAATGAAGGATGGGACCAGCGGGTTGGGAGACTCAGTGGTGGTCATGTCCATGAGCCCCTCGGAAGTACGTGTCCGATTGACCGTTAGAAAACCGATCGCGTTGGTTATGCCGGGATGTCCGCTAAGAGAGGTCGAGGAAAGGGGTTTGGCATCGAGCGTGCTGCAAACACAAACCACGGCAAAAGAAAAATTGGACAGGAGGGGTCACGCCAGCGTCCGCGGAGGGTAAAAGTTTCCTCTTGCATGAGGCAAATCCGTGGCCAGGAAGATTACTTAGGGCATCTGCTGCAGGGCCACAGTCTGTCCCTGTCCCGGGCTCCCGCCCCAAAAATGTTCGGACTCCGAGAGCGACCTCCCCCCCAATTTTCAGGGGTCCTGCAAGACCGGCTTCAACAACCTTAGGATGTCTCACGACGTGTTATCCCAACCTGCGACGGAACCACCATAAAGTGACTGAAAGAATGCCGGGAGGTCCCACTAAACAGACCCCCGGATACATCCACAGAAACGACACTTTTGCATACACCATTCATTTTTGTCCCATTTCCGGACCGGCGCGCGTCCGGGCAGGAGGTGGTGGAGTGCGAGCTACTGCTACAAGACGAAACGAACACAAACATCAGATCATAGATTACAAAGTTTACACCTTCTCGAATGACGGTTAAGCATTCTCAACCTCCCTCACCGAAGCCTTCTCGTCATCTCCCTGATCGCGACTTTGTTTCTCGGGGTCCGAGATCCTGGAGGGTCCGGCAACGGGTGGCTCGTCTGAATATCCAGCAGCGTGGGCAACCTCGAAATGACTTCCCCTCTGCTCCCTGCCAACGGCAGTCCAGAACGCCAAACTCACAGCGATGATGGCGGTGGCGATACCCATTACTGGCCCGAAAGCGTCAACTCTCTCACCCTTGTAGGTGACCTTGTAGTGTTCCGAAAGGCTCGTCACAATCTCGGCGGCGGGGGACGAAATGGCGTTTCCGATCTGATAGGCGATGCCCGGGAAAGCGGCACGGAACTGAGGTGGCGAGAGCTCGTTGAGGTGAACGGGAACGACACCCCAAGCGCCTTGGACCATGAACTGTAGGAGGAAGGAACCGACGGCCAAACCGGCCTTGCTTTGTGGCAAAACCCAGGCGGGGATCAAAGCAGCGGCACAGAGGCAGGCAGCAACGATGGCGCGTCGACGACCGATGGACTGAGAGACGTATCCGACGACAGTTCCACCAACGACAGCCCCGACCTTGGCATAGATGGCACCACGAGCGGAATCAGCTTTTGTGAGTTTCTTGCCAGAGATGAGGAAGGTGGGATAGGAATCCTGGGTGGTGTGGGAGAAGAAGTTGAAGAGAGCCATTAACTGGAAACCACCGCGTCATCAGAATTGACCGAATTTGAATACTACCGGGGCGGAGAGAGATCACTCACGACACAAGCGTAGATGATCAATCTCCATTGAGTGCGCACAACGACTCCGGCTTCGGCTGTGAACCAGAACGCGGGCTCGTTAGCACCCGGGAGGGAGGAAAGTCACTGACGCGTGACTGACTACTCACCAATGAACTTCTTGGTATGGCCACCGCGTGTGCCCTCTTTCTTCGCCTTGATGAACTGCTCTGATTCTGGGAAAAGGATACGGATGATGCCAACGGAGAAAGAAGCACCGGCGCCGATCCAGAAAAGGATCTTGTACGAATCGGGGGCGGAACCCTCAGAGGCGAAAGCGAGGGTGAAGACGGCGGCGAGGAGGTAACCGATGGAGTAACCCTGTTGGAGAACACCAGAGAGGAGACCACGCGCTTCGACGGGGACCGACTCGAGACCCATGGCAATCGCGTTACCCCAGACTCCACCCATACCTGATGAAAACTGATTCAGCCCGGGAATTTAGTGCTTCCTGGAGGACAAATACACACCAATACCGAAGAGAGCACGGACGGCAAGGAACTCCCCATAGTTTCTAGCGTAGATCGTACCAATTTGGAGAGCGCCGATAATGAACATGTTGATTACCCTATTCAAAGCAAGAGTTCCGAGACACGGAAGCTGTGAGTCCACGAAACCGACGGAAAGCCGAGAGCCTAACCCACATGGGCCATTTCCTACCCCAGTAATCACCAGCAACACCGAAGACGACAGCGCCGGCGGAGCGAAAGAGAAGGGTGAGGGTGATGGAGGTGGTCACTGAAGTTTTGGAAATGTTGTAAAAGCTTGCTAGGGAGGTGACGGACAAGGAAACGGAGTGGACTGGCGGCTAAACAGTGAGACTCGAGGATTGACGATCGAGGCAGCGAGAGACTGACAATCATAACCGTCGACAGTCCAAGAGGCCAAGCCGACGATGTAGAACAGCCCTGCGGATCAAGGAGGTATTTTGGTTAGCGTCACGTAAGAGAGGGGATCGAGGATCGAGAGTAAATCCCGAGAGGCCAAACGACAAGCAAGGGTTGGGCATACGTACACGCTTTCCATGTCAACATCCTCAACAGCGTGATTGGGTTCTGCAAAGGCTCTGGCTTGAGGACCTTTGTGGCCTCTTTGCCGTTCTCATCGATGATGGTGACGCGTTCGTGGCGGAAGATATCCTTAATAGCCTCGCCGGCATCGTGGAACATACCCATGGCTAGGAAGAGAGAAGAAACCCCAGAGGGTGAGGAGGGTTAGCTTAGAGGGGGGAGTGAGCCACAAGGGGACAGGGAAGACTGAGGCGGATGGAGAAGCCAAGCACGCAGGGAAGGGGATCTCTCTTATATGTGAACATGGGGCAATATTGACTGTTGAATTGCCAATAAGCCGCAGTGAAGACGTTGGAAACTTCCATGTAGATAGAAGATGATGAGAGATGGCCGGTTCAAGACCCCCACCACGTGCAGGGGGGAACAGTTATTGTAAAGGTTCCTCTCGCGAAGGAAACGCTGTGGGCTATGATTGTGGACATTTTGTGATCTCCAGGATGGACCTTCTGTTGAAAACTGATTCAAACATTCTTTATGTTGTTCTCGTGGGGGTGGGGGTCTTCTTCAAGCTTCTCACGCACAACCACCAAAACTTTACACCACTCTGGCCCAGCCATTGATCTCTTCTCTCCCGTGGGGGCCTGATACGGCGAGATTCGCCAGAGAGCGGTAGGGGGAGGGGGAAACAGGCGGTGGGCCCGACCGAAATCCTTGACATTTCAAGAACCGATCGACTCAAAGAGAATGCAGACTGTCAACCGTTCTCTTGGCAAACCGTTCCAAAAATAAATCCGCCTCTTGGCCATACAACCCGGCATCAACGGAACTTGTGGCGCGGCTGATCCATTGAAACACATCCCACACGGTGACCGACGACCAGAACCTCCCCTCGTGGTATCTCGTGTGTATGAGCCGCATCGTCTTTGAAACCCTTCGACAATTGCCCGGGAGGACAGGTGGTCTCCTTTCTCATGATTTTGTCCCCCATACCTCTACAAGCGGACTCCACGGGGGGGGTGCCAACTCTCTCCAACCGGTCTGATGCCTTTGATATCGATACTCGAGATGGACGCTCAAATCTGCCTCTTTTTGGGGGTATTATGCCCGGTCTGGCGAGCTGCGCACTCCATCCAAAAGCGTCATATATCATACTTTAGGCGACCCTGGGTTTCACGCTTCAAGCTTCAAGCTTCATGCATCGTGCATCATGCATCATAGCTCGCGTGATTGCACCGACTTGCAAGCGGTTGCTTTTAGCCTTCACCAGAGAGCACCGGGTACCTGGGTGGGTTCTTTTCCCATACCCCGGACCTCCGGATACAAAGTACGTGTGTGTGAACATTGTGGTGCGGAGGGGAATCTCACCCGAGTAACCATCAATTACCGATACCCGACAAACCTCACAAAAAAACACCCCCTCTGACCCAAGTGGGGAATTTCCCTGCAGGCCAAGCCAGCTAAGCCCATGACGCGTGAAGGCGTATCCACGGAGTGATGCTACGACCAAGAGGTGACCCCATTATCATTTCCAACGCCTGAGGCCCGACACATCATCATCTGACATCTACGCATATGCAGGGGAGAAATTTGGGGTGGAGAGTAACTTCGTAGCTTTTTTAGCTGGCCACCGGCGAGGTATCTGGTTTTCACTGCCACTGTTTCACCTGACCCCCCCGCTCTCCGTATATCGAATGGTGGCTACAACCTCGACTTCGCGGAGAGCTGGGCAGTCACCGGTCACCGATTATCGATTATCGACGAAATGGTACGGGGTCCGAACGCAACAGGCTGATCCCTTCTTCCTTCCAGGGCTTGGCGGTGTTGGCACCACCCATGTGAAGAGGATAAGACATCGATGATCACGCGGCGATGAGGAGCCACAGTTTTCCTCTCTATCCACTTTTCGTCAACGCTACAATCAGGTGGCTCGGGGGACCGTGAAAGAACCCATATAACGTGAGCGGGGCGATATGCATCACGACTGGTACAAATCGGCCCTTTGTCACGCGCTTTCGACCAATCCGCAGGGTCACAAGGACTCGGGAACAGTTCCATAACACAACCCCCCCCGCTCGAATTCCGAACAACTTACTTCTCCGTCGAGAACTCGAGCAGAGCCCGAGACCTGGGATCCGCACAGGAGGTGCTTCTGTTACATTTTGTTGTCCAGACCGCTACTCTATTCCGGTCACAACCGAAACGGAGACAATCGACCATCACCCTAAGCTTATGTCGCCGCGATTGCGACCAACACCCCCTTCGTGCCTCACGCTTCTAGGTCAAGCATCGCCCGGGCTCACCCAGGAAGCACCGACCTGACCCATCAATCGAAGGCGGTGAGATCGTCCATCTCCACGTCAAAGAGATAATGCTGTAAAGGGACAAAATGCAGATAATCAGTCAAGCGCCGACCAAATGGATGGCCCTCGGGGCCAAAGCTCCATGGAGACGTTGGGATCCAACAACCCTCCCAACGTTCCTGAACCAACGGGTTTGAAGTGTACATTACCTTAGACAGGCTCATCACTTTTACCACCCACGCTTCCAAATGGAAGATTTTCTTGTTCCCTACTCGCATTCGGCGCTCATAGAACGCTGCCCAGTACATCACATCTGCTTTCAGCGGCTCGTCCATCTGGTCTACTAGTTTGTCGGCGACGGTCTGCAGGAGGACGGAAAGGTGAGATGCTCGAGTACTGAGAGCATGCACAGTGAATGACAGACCTTCAGTATGACCGTAGGCGGTATGCAATGGCTCAGCAGCTCGTAGAATTTCCCCCTAACCTCCATAACCTTCGCTGGTGTCTGTTCAGACACGATCAGCTCCACCACTTTGTGACAATAGCTTTCCCAATCGGGTTTGGGTATCGTCAACGAAGAAGAGTTAAGATCTTTCCTGATCACACCGATATTTCCACATCAGCGCTCAAACATCCCATCACCACTGGGTGAGAGAGGGAATGTGTGAGTGGGACTCACGACTGCATTTTCAACGCCTCCAACACCAAGATAGCTTTCCTCAAATTCCCGTTCGAGTCCTCTGCGATTTTCTCCGACGCTTTTGGTGGTAGGTCGAACCCAACGTTCTTAGCAACCTGCTGCAGAACCGCTTGGATCTAGAGTGGGCAAAATGGATCAGCGATAGCCAAGGAAACTGGGGTGGATACACCAACTTCTCCTGGACCAGGAGCCGCAACCCGCATAAGCAAGCACCGACTCTTGATTGGGGCGATTAATCGCGAGGTACTGTTCGCACAGAGAATGATGCGCATGTTCGACATGTATTTTTCCATGGTTCGACGGAGCGCCGCTTGAGCATCTCGAGAGAGTAAGTCCGCTTCGTTGATTACGACAACTAATGGGGGGGGGGGTTGCATCGTCAGCGGGTAATACCCAAAATCTGAGGTTTGAACAGACACGACCTTTGAACCGTTGTTTAGCATTCAGATCCACCTGCTGCGTCTGCGCGATCTCCTTCAAGAGATCCTGAATCACGACCCTGTCGTAGTTTCCGACATCGCTTGGGGTCAGTTCGATGTGAAAGTTGCTCTGGACGATATTCACGTCCAGTTTACGTTTTGAGGGGGTCAGGAATACTCGTTGGTCGATCTTTAACTAATGTTGCGAAAGGCAAAAAGGAGGTCAATTTCTGAGCTGGACGCGTCAATGAGTTACGTACTCTCTCGACGCTCTTTCCAAATAACTCTCGAAGGACGCAACTTATTCTGGTCTTCTTTCCTGCTCCTGACGGCCCATACACAAGTAAATGGGGGAAATCGCTAGAGTTTGCCTATCCGTCCGTAGACCTAGGTCAGTCACATGGAACCCAAAACTCGACCAGTGGCACGACCAAGGAACAGCGACGCAATGCTCACGAGTGAACGTAACCGCGTATTGAGCCCTTCGTGATAGCTCAGCTCGTCGAGGGTTTTAGGGCGATACTGTGGAGGAGACGAGTGAGAAAGCTCATTAGACGAGGTGGACGCGTCTTATCCCTGACCTTGTCTACCCAGAGCGACATCTTAGGTGGGCCGTGAGTCTTAGGGGAAGGAGAAGTGGTGGGGGCAGGGGGTGCGCGGGAGTACAGCCAGGCTGGGTGGGGGTGAGGTAGTAATTAGCGAACGATGCGGAAGGGCGCGTCGTGCCTCGGTCGCGTAACGTCACATTTTGGTCACTCTCTAAAAGCGCTGGTAGAAATAGGCGCTGTCTTCTCCTCCCGTCTTTCTTCGGTGAACCACACACTCTATGTCTATTTGTGGTACCGCGCCGTCTCCACTCTCGACCAGCAAAATATTTCACAAACTGAGGGCAATCTTACCTACAGACCGTCGAACACATTCCAGCGTCTACCTCAGAACCAATGTGATACCTTGCCCAAATTGATCGTGACCCCCGGCCATTCGGATCGAACGCCATCCATGGGCTCTGGCTCCCACTTTTTGCTCTCTATGCCTTTGAAAATTGTGCACGCGTGCCTGTGAATTGCTGCCATTCTCCAACAATCGTCCAACAATGTCCAACGGAATTAGTCCAGCTGGCTCGGACCAACCCATGGCCGCTTCGACGGACCATGACGTTTTTGTCGGCTTTTCTGAGCCACATCCTGATTGTTTGGTGTACCCGTGAGTCGTTGGGTTGGAATACTCGATAGGTGGAATTGCGCAACCGGGATGTTTGTTCGGGCTAGTGTATGGGCCGGGCTGTGTGACCGGTCCCACATTCGCCGCACGCCGTCCATTGGGTCTGGAAGAATTTTGGCACCGTGTCTGCTCTTGAAAGGACCCACTCCACCTGAAAGCATGGGTAATGTCATGTCTATAATCATGGCCGTTGTTCTGCTTGGTCCTCCCGGATGATTTTCCCTCTTGCCTGCAGCGCTTTGTTCTCAGTTTTTACGTCCACGCCAGACCACGGACATGGCGATAGGACCCCCTTTGTTACCCTCACTTTACGAGGTTTTGTCGTTTCCGGGGCCCGACAACACGGTCATGGAGGACGAACAACATCAAGTGCCATGCTTCCCTCCACGGCTGGGACAAACCCACCTGGAATTCTCTATAAATACCACCTCCAGGGGTAGCCCCACCCTCACCAATCACTCACTCCCAATCTCACTGTAAACGACACATTCCACTCTTCATCGCTTCCTCGTCTCCGCCTTCGATGATCATAGTCACGAAGGCTCTATCCCCCTCCCCTTCCTGCGAGTCTTCGACCCAGGACCGAGGTCTCACGCAACACTCCGGTAATTTGTTTTCTCGTCATTTATTTCATCGTATCTCTGACAATTTGCGATGTGATACAGTCCCTTGGTGGCGACGGGCGGCTCAGGACTGGAACCCCAAGTGACGAGTCCAGGACTCGTCGACACGCGGGAGATCCCCCCCCCCCATTTCTCGGGGGAAGGAGATTTTGGTCACCCATCCACCTCAACGGCCCCTTGGGAAGGAGCTAGGTGGACCACGCGCTGAGCAATGCCCAGGACGTGTGATGGCTTCCCTCACGCGGGGTAGGTTCTTCGTTTTGTTTCGTGCGGTTTACGTCCGTGCTGACTATATCTCATCTTGCAGGTTAAATCCTTGCGAACTATGTGGTACATCGAACATCCTGAACCGCCCCTACATGTTCTTTTCATCCTGCCGCTGCGTTTGTGGGAAACACACATCCACGTCCCCTCCGAACCAACCGTTCTTCTTCCTCATCATTCCGACCACTTCCGCACGATGTCTGTCTCATGCTGCGCTCGATACAAAACCCTGACGGCAACGATGGATCTTACCGCTTCGTGGTCGCCAATTAATAACTTTAGTTAGCTGGGGATGGGTCAGGGTAGCGATCACCAAGCCCTCTGATGAGCCCTTTCGCAAGGGCGAAACCCAAAAAAACCAACTTCCCACTTTCTGCACTTTTGTCGCCCCGACCCTGTTTCTTATGTTCGCGCGAGATGCGAGTTTCGATTGGTAGAATACCTGTGTACTGCGATCGTAGTGTTACCCAACGTAAGCTTTCTGTGATCCCCGTGCAGATGTGTTCCGAATGATAAATTTGCGAATTCTGGGAGACAATGCCCAAAGCAAATATCATATATTGGGAACAGAGTATGGGGGATTCTGATAAGGCGGAGGTAAGTATCAAGTACAGGGCGAGAGTTATGCCCTCTGTAGACGCTTTCGTGACTAGATGACCCAACCGGGTCGGGAGCCGCGCTGTTGTGGAAGGGTTTTTTCCCGATCCTATCGGAATACGACGCAACGAGTCTCTCATTGAGCCTTCGGTTGAAGGTGCGTCCCAGTGTAGATGATCGGTAGACGCTGACCACAACTGTGACGTTCGTGTCGGCGGTGAACGCCAATTCGGAAATCTCACGAGTTCGTTTTGCGTGCGTGCTCTGGAGTGGGAGAATCGGCGACTCGTGAGAGGGGTGGTGTAGCGTTGATGGTATCCAGAGCAGGGCGAAAGACATAGTCGGTTTCCATGTTGAGAGGCAGGCTGTAGGAGTGCAAGGGCAGTTCGGTTTTAGCGGGTGAGGTTGTGTGGTCCGAGGAAGCCGGTGCTGCGCAAGATTGAAATACATTCTTGCTGTTGAGCCTTCGTCGCAGGGCGGTAAGCAAGGGGATCTTGGCGGTAAATCCGTCCAGCTGCGGATATGGACGGAAACATTCGACCAATGGTAAATCCTTGATCGCCTCCCTCGCTCCAGGACCACAGAACTGACGACGGAACAGCAGAATCGTGGAGGGGGAACCTCGTCATCAAGCGCTGCTGGAGCGAATTGGGGAATCCCAAAGTGACAAGTTCTCAGGTCCACAGCTTACTCCAACACCGTGTAGAACATCGTCATTTTGTCACGAAACGTGGAGGCTACGTGTGATACCGTTCTGGCGGTACAAGGGGTGACCGGTGAGATGTGGGAATCACGACCCTTGGGCAACGGAGATAAGTACAGCAGGTGAGGAGATAAGCGCGTCCGGCAAATCCCCATCCTAGATTCTAGAACCACCATCGATCTATGTCCGGCACCATTTCTCGCTCAGATACCACATCTCCTGGAACGTGTTGGATACATGTACGAACATTCTTGTGTCATGTTTGACAGAAACCGTGTTGAAGCTGTGTACGAAGTGGGCGGGATATGAGGCCACGCAGCCCGCCGAGAGATTTCATTTTTTCGGTTTTGAAATACAGTCTCAGGATTCCAAACGCCTTGCGTTTGAGTCGTCTGTGCTCGCGAGGATATGAGGGTTCCTCAAAGTCAGCGAGGTGATCGAGAACCGAGGAGGAACCAGACCAACCAAGTTGACAGAAGGACGACAAATGGGCCCAACGAGGTATGGAATAGGTCGAGCGCACATTGCACTCCATATGACCGTGACATAGGGGGTCAATTCAAACGGCGGTGATGGGGGTGGAAGGCTTGAACTCCTTGATTGTCTGGGCAGGGTGCGTATTGGGAGCCCAGGTTCAGACGGCTTGTACAAAGCGCGAGTGCACAGAGGATGTATTCCTTGAACCGGACGATGAAAGATTTCTGGAGGACCGGATGGACGATCGGGGCATCAATGCATCACCTTCCGCGTGTGTGACGCCGCGCATGGAAGGCTGGGATCCGACCTCAAGTTCAGAGGGGAGCAGTTGTGCATGGGGTCCAAAATGAGGTGAGCGGCGTTCTCAAAAAAAATACGTGATGAAAGGTCCTGAGAGGTGTGCCAGTTATGTCGTTGGAACGAGGGAAGATGGTTTGGAGCGAGGGGGAGGACAAATGGGTGAGGTGATCAGTCCTTTCCACATTCGGTTCCCCCCAATCCCGTCTCTACTCCTCCAACCTTCGGACCACCTACGAATGTGCAACAACACTGTGTTGGAGTAGGATACCTTGGTGATGGAGGAAATCTGCACCGCCTCCACCAGCGACCACCGGTCCAACGGGCGAGGAACCTCGGGATAACCCTAACGAAGCTCGTGGAGGTGGGCATGAACCCACGTTCCCATGTCAAGGTCGTAATAGCTTTTGTCCTTGGCCTAAACACGTCACTCCGTGTGTTATCAGTGGGGAGTGAGCTGCCCACTTCACTCCTGTTTCATATAAATACCATCGACTGTCCTGTTCTCTCCCCATCGCCCTCTCCCAGGCTCCTCCTCCTCCCTTAAGCCCCAATCATGAAGTTTGTTGCGCTTTCCGCCCTTTCCCTCCTCATCTCTGTCGTGAGCGCGTTCCACATCGTGCCTCCGTAAGCGATCAAACTTTGACCTCGGCGCTCGACGCGACATGCTCACCTCGGTTGACCCGTAGAGCAAGCATCACCGCTTGCGACCCCTTGACCGTCAGTTATGACACCACGAGTGGAATAGGTGAGATTTCTGCGATTTTTGCACCTTTCACATTTACTCATGGAGGCGTTCCAGCACCATTCAGCCTCGTCAGTACGCCGAGACGCGTTCTAGAACCAGAATTCTGACATTTTCTCCAGTCTTTCCGCACGGCCAGCGCTGATGGCACCGTTCTCGCGCTTTTCACCGGCATCAGTGGCATTTCGTACACCTGGGATCAAGTGTCGATCCCTCCCGGAACCAGCATTGTGATCGTCCTCGGTGATGCCAGAGGACTCGGTAGTGCCACTCCTGTGATGGTCGTCGGCCAGGGTGCCTCCCAAGTCTGCTTGGGCAACTCGACCTCCATCCCTCTTATCCCTTCCGTCACATCGACTTCCCCACCCACTTCCACCGTCACCTCATCGCCTTCAGTATCCACCTCACTGCTCTTTCCTCCAGTATCCACCTCATCGCTCACGACTTTAGTTTCACCCACCCTGTCGACCACGACTTCGGTTTCAACCTCCCTGTCGACCACTACTTCGGTTGTATCAGACCTCTCATCGATCAGTTCTCAACTTTCTTCTTCGATTTCTTCTGTCTCTTCCGTTATCAGCTCTGCCAGCTCTCTCCTTTCCAGTTTGACCAGCAGTCCCAGACCTACCGCCACCGCCACCAGTGGTCTTGGCACCAGTGGCGCTATTGCCAACACCGCTGGTGTTTTCACCATTGGCGCTATCACTGCCATCGTTGCAGTGCTTTTGGCGTAAAATTATCCCTGGTCTCGACCCACGAACAATATGCGTTTGCGATTACTTTTTCTTTTCCTGTATAACGGACCGTTGTTGTAACTGACGCGTTTATGACCTTGCCCCGTGACCTACTCTGTTGTATGTAGCACAATGAATCTCACTGTTACATACGACCTTCCTTGATTGCCTGAGTTCGGCGGCTGCCGGTGACCTTCTTCTTGTGGTGGGAATGTCACGTGAACCGCAAGCTTGCCTTCCGCCAGGACCCTCGTCAGTGACCTGGTGATAAATCGAATCACCTACCCCCCACCATGGCCTCTCCTGTGGCTGCTTCATCTATCTCCGATGTGCCAGGCACGACCCACATGATCCAGGGCGCTCAGACGGCCGTCAACGCACAAACTATGAAGGTATGTTCAAACCGTCAAGAAAACTGGAAGGTTCACCGACACTCACACGCTTTACAGAGGAAACTCGACGACGCGTTGCAAACGTTGGACGACGCAGTGTTTGTGCCCCCGGAGACATTGGAACGCCCCTCTCCCCCTAAAAAGTCGAGGTCAATATATTCCACACTGGCAAAATATGGGATAACGTCCAAGGAGCCCAAGTCGTTAGTCTACCCGACCTACTCTATTTGCCACCGCGCTACAATTGTCGTTCGCCTTCTTCACCTAGATCCGCCCCTTCTAGGTTGGAATCCCTCGCGAAATCCGCTCCTCAACTAGCCGCTATCCTCTCTCGAGGAACGCTCAAATCTCGAATCACAGCTACACCACTCTCTGTCACTCCTCCCTCAAAGTCTGAGTACAGGCCATCGTCCACCGCTTCATTCCTCACCCGGCTGTCGACGTACCGGCTTGCAACATACGCCAACAAGCCTTCCCAGATCGACGCTGTTGCCGCAGCAAAGTGTGGGTGGGTGAATGATGGACGAGACAGACTGTTATGCGGGGTGTGCAAGAATTCGTGGGTTGTGGCGTCCACTCAGGGGATGAAGATTGAGGCTGGTAGGTAGGTTATGATCAAGGTAGGGCTGCTGTGCTAACCTAGGACGTTTCCCTTCGTGTTTGAAGCGAGTGCTCTGGTGGAGAAACAGAAGTGGCAGTTGGTTAGCATGCACAAGGATGGATGCCCTTGGAAAACGCAACGGTGTGATGGTACGGGCTGTTTGCAGTTTAATGGCTGGATAGTTCTGACGCATACTGTTTAGATTCTGTCTACCACCTCCCAGTACAATCACCTCCCGCCACTGCGAAGGAGATAAAATCTCGGGCGTTGGGCTTGCAACCTTTTTTGGAAGATGTCCAGGTCAAACACCCTTTGGTACGTTGTT
>Ga0307517_10010186_pt1 | contig 13188 bp, 13 predicted proteins | sample 23_EM_MG_FD_194515 | JGI IMG/M metagenome (GOLD analysis project Ga0307517, IMG submission 194515) | Populus trichocarpa ectomycorrhiza microbial communities from riparian zone in the Pacific Northwest, United States - 23_EM | ecosystem: Host-associated > Plants > Roots > Unclassified | place...
CACTGAACTTTGCACGTCACTATTATTATTATTATTATTATTATTATTACTATTATTAATCTGTTTAATATCCTTCTCTTTCTCTTCCCGCTTGGACTCCCCTACTGACTCACCTAACTCGTTCGAGTCAGGACCGAGTACACCCACCCGACTCACACTCTCAATTTTCATTTCCTTTTTCGGTTTTTTATCGTCTTCATCTTCTAACTTACCGTTATATGACCATTCCCGCTCAGCTTCCGGGTCAGATCCTAACCGAGCCGGATCTGGATCATCCTTAATCGAATCCGGTTCAGGTTTTACCTCTGTATCCTCGTCTCGTTCTTTCTTCGCTTCCGCCTCGGCTTTCTGCGGCTGTTGACTCGTCGAATTGGATTCATTGAACGATCGTTCATCACCATCACCACACTCCTCACCGGTCGCGGATTTCCCGGCGACAGTCTCCGGAGAAGGCTTCGGCAGATCTGGTGGCTTCTCCTTCAAGCTCTTCTCTCTATCCTCTTCCAATCTCTTCACCTTCATTTCAAGCGACCTGTCAATCAACACCGAACACAAAACTCGTTAGATCTCAAAACAAAGCTGCAACCGCATCTTTCAAAGACCAAACCGGTGTCGTTTACTGTTAGTTACACGATAGATACGTCGCGCTGATGGACTTCACGACGAAGCTCATCGACGCGAAGTTTACGGAGCTCATCAACTAACAAAGAAGCGGTGTCGTTTTGTAGCTCCGTAGGGAAACCGAAACGTCGTTTGAGATCATCGAACTTGTCAATACAGTTTTGTGAAGTGAGGGAGGACAGAGTGGAGGTTCTGTTAGATACTTCCATAGCTATGGAGTCCCATCTATCTGTCCCATGCCGGTTCACGGCGCACGCTAGCAGTAACTCCTCTAACGTGCCCCATGGCGTTGACGGTTGCTGAAGCGGCTGTTGTTTAGCCATGAAGGACGAGAAATGTCGACGAACAAGATGAAGAAAAACGTTTCATTTCATGGTGTTTAAGATTTATTTGAAATTAGGGTTTTTGTGCTCTGATTGATTTGATCTGTCATATATATACAGTCTGATTGTTAATGGACGACGACGATGAATTTTTCTTCTCTGTTTCGATTTTGCTCTTGTTTTCGCGGTTTTGGGTTTGGCTATTTCTCATGGGCTTTTTAAAAAAAGTTTCGAGTGATTGATGAACGAAAGCTTGCAATGGAATTGGATTTTGGGGTTGGTGAAATGAGAGTTTAGTCCCTGTAGATGCAATAATGTTACACTTTGGATCCTATAGGTTATCCTTGTACGGTCGTAGTTTATACTAATGTGTTATTAGCCTGATCTTGCCCGACAGGTCAATCATGCGACCCCTTAATCTAGGATTAGGCTTGGACTAGGTTTTATATTCAACCCGGTAGTGGTTGATTGGATAAACCTTGTCGACTTGAACCTAATCAAAATTAGTTTATTTTTTATAAAAAAAAACATGTCATTTTAACTTTTTTTTTAAATAATATCTTTTTATATTTATTCAAGTTAATTTAACTTAAACTACTGAATTCTTGATCTAAGTTATGAGTCAATTTGATTTAATAAGTATGATTTAAATAAATAGTGTTATTAAACTCAATTAGGCTAGTAAAATTAATGGCTTGCTCATCCAAGATCTAGACTAAATCAGTTTTAAATTTAGATAATTAAGAATTAATTTTATATGTTAACCTATAAAAACCTAGTTTAATTTTTAAATTTTTTCAAAACAATTTAATATTAACTTAAAAAAAATAACAACATCATAATGGCCCAAACCCATGACCGGAAGATCAGGTTTAATGACTGGTTTTTTAAATTTCATGATGTTATCATGTTACCCTTATGTGTTACCTCAACAAAAAAAAAAAAAAAGCAAGTATTTTTTCAAGTTTGCCAAATTTCACTAGAGCGGGAAAGGAAACCTTCATCTCGAAAATTCCTCTCACGGATAAAACACAGCTATTACTTCTGCAACTAACAAAAACACTCTCAAGAATCTTGCTCTGGGATTTCTTTGTTTTTTTTTTCCTTAAGACTCTTGAATCAGAATTCTTGGAAGCTGTTTTTTTTTTTGAAGATTATGAGTAGAACTGTGAAGAGAGAGGCAGGGAGTACTAGCAATGGAAACCCAGGTGACTTGAACCAAAAACCCAGGGAAATGAAGCGCGAACGAGTGACTCGGAGCCGAGGCAAGTCAGGAGTGGAAGAACCGAATCAGCAAATGGACCGGCGAGTCCTCCGGTCCATGTATCGTACCTTACAGAATAGAATCAAGGGTATTGATTATTTCTTGGTTTCAAATTGTTCAATTTTTTTATTTATTTGTAATTATTTATTTATTTAATTTTTGGTTGCAGATAAGAGAGATGATTTGACGAGACACGATTTGGATAGGTTTAATACTATGATTAAGGAAGTTGAAGACTTGCATAAATTTGGTAAATTTGATTTTTTTTTATTCTCTACAGAATTTATTTTTATTTTTGAAATTAATTTAAAATTAATAAGTACGAGAAAATGTGATTTTGTTTTATTATTCTTGTAATTATGCAAAGAATGTTAAGATTTATGGATTTTCGTGTGAACCCACATTGGGAATTCAGTGCAGAAGCCAAGAGAGCAAGTTGCAGATGCAGAGGCGTTATTAGGGTTAGCTAACACATTGGTGTCTTCTGTTAAGTCACAGTCAAATGAGGGTATTACACCTGCAGATTTTGTGTCCCATTTGATTAAAGAGTTTGGACAGCAAACTAGGAGTCTAGACAATGATGAGGATGCTCCGGTTTCAATCAAGTGGAAAGATCTTGGCCTTCTTGTTTCTCCTATTTTTCGGAGGTGCACGGGGGTTAGTACGATGTGAGTCTTCGTTTCGTACCCTCTTATACCATTATTAGTCTGAGAAACGCTAGTGAAATTCGATCACTACTGGTGCGTGGAAATGTAGCTAACGTGGTGTCTTGATCATGCGTGTATTAAATACATGTTGCGCTGCATGTACATATGAGCATTGACAGTTGTAATAATCTGAACTGTCATTGGTGATTATCTTTTGGTGCTTATGTTTTCTTGATGATGTTTTGTTCAGGTTGGGACCAATGAATACGGAGTTGAAACAAAGAAAGGCAGCGGTTCATAGAAAGCGTACAAGGCCAGCTGAAAAGGCTCGGCCTGAAGAGGTGATACTCCTTTTTTTCTCATCTTTAATGTTGATTTTGATTGCAAGATTGAGTGATTGCAAGATTTTGATTACAAGGCCAACTGAAAAAGCTCGGGCTGGTTGGGGGGGGTGTTGTTATGCTAGTTGCAGACTGTGGGAACGGGGAAAGCAAATCCTGTTTCTATTTGCAGTGTCAATTGTGATTTATAAGTTTCTCGTATTTGAATAGATGCAAGGTGTGTGTTAGTGTGTTCCAAAGTTCAATAATCCATAACTAGTTGTGATTTGTAGTGTGTTCCGAAGTTCAATGATCCTAAAAGTTTCTCGTATTTGCTAGACTATAACTATGACGTGCACAATTGATTTTCCCATGATTTTCTGGCAAGAATTAGCACTGATACAAATTAGTGGTCATGTGAACTAGGTTGATGATGCTGGAGGAGAAAAGAAGACAGATACTGATAAGAATATGAAAATAATCTTTGATATCTTAAAGGAGAAGAAAAGTGTTAGACTTGAAAATTTGATCTTGAACAGAAGGTCTTTTGCAGAGACTGTGGAGAATTTATTTGCACTCTCATTCTTAGTGAAAGATGGCAGGGTTAAAATTGTTGTGGATGAAAGTGGATGCCATTTTGTTTGTAAGTGTGTTTCTTCAGAGTAAATTCAGATTTTATCTTCATTTGATTTGTACTTTTTATATTTTTACTGTTGGCCTGACTCTTTTTGTCACTTATTTCTTCAGCACCTAGGAATGCTCCAGCTCCCAGTTCTGTTATGTCAGGGGAGGTTGCTTACAGACATTTCGTGTTCAGATTTGACTTTAGAGATTGGAAGGTAAGGAATAGGAATTTGATTTTTTGGGCCAACAAAGATGTCTAACTTCTGTTTTGGCAATAATCGATTTGCAGCTGATGAAGGGTGTGGTGCCGGATGGCGAGGAGCTTATGCCACATAGGGAAAGTTCTGGTGCTTCTCAGGTGGAGCCAGATGCTAACAACACTCAAGGAACACGATCTAGGACACCCATCAGGAAATTCTCTAGGAACCGTGGCCTGGTTGTCCAAGAAGATTCAGTTGTCGTGGAAGACTCTCCCGATATTGATGATGATGTAGATGCAAGAGCCACTGGCCTCATGAGGTGTAGGCGTAAGCTTGCTTGAATGAGAGGCTTGCTTAATGATTGCAAGTTATGGTAGCGGCTTCTATTTTGGGTTGCATAATGTGTATATATATACAAGTAAACCTTGCGTATTTAGGCTACTAAGTAACAATTTGCAGTGCCGGCTGCAGTTTCAGGCTGATGCTGTCTTTTCGCTTTCCTTCTGGGAAACTGATCTTCAAGTTACAAGCAACTTCTTTAGGATTCTATGCAAGGATGATTTGTCAAACTAGTCCACTAACCTCAGTAGTCACTATGCATATTCGTCATGAAAGACCAATCCAAGTTCTTAGGGACATTTTGTACTTGGTGCATTACTGCAATCTTTTCAAATCAGTTACTGGTTTTTGGTAGGTTATTATTATGCCTTGCCTCTTGAATTGGTAGATAATGTTAGCTAACACAACGGTGCCACACAGTCATACAGTAATACTAGCAAAGTGTTATCGAACGTCCATAAGCAACTGATTCACATACCGTGAGTCAATTGGTAGATAATGTTAGCTTGCAGCATAAGCTGAAAGGATTATTTGCATGGTGATAGCGAGGGGAAAAAAGAGAGAAGGGAATTGCAAACAAGAGAAGGGATCTAATTAGCCCATACACGTACAACCTTAAAGTTGTTACAATCTGTGCAAGCAGCAATCACTACAGGAAGAAAAAGTTGAACATTGCAAACATTGTCTGCAACTATCATTGTCCCTCTAAAAACAAATTCTCATGTAAAAATTGGGGCCGCTGGCGATGCCAATGAAGGGGTGGATGAGAATAAGAAGGCAGCACTATGTAATCAAAGTCTCACTTGATGGATCAACCTGCCTGTAGTTTAACCCTGGTGATTGTCTTTTGGAATGTCAAGGTCTTTGAATATCGGACTGTCAACTCCGACACCCATTGTGTTGAGGCCATTGTCAACATACATAACAGTACCAGTGACTGCAGAAGCCAAAGGTGATGCTAAGAAGGCAGCAGCATTGCCCACCTCATCTGTTCGATCAGTTTTGTAAACTTAGTAATGACCATCGGTTGAAGAAAATGAAGAAATAAAATCTAGTGGTAGGGAACTACTCAAGATCACCTGCAGATAGCTCTTTTTGCAAGGGTGCATTGGCTAATGAATATTCAATCATAGTATCAATAAATCCAATTGCTTTTGCAGCACGGCTTCTTAGTGGACCTGCGGGTCAAGAAAGTTGAGGCAATAGCAACAAAGGAGATACTTGTAAAAGTACTCAAATCTGCTGATATCAAACAAATCCAGACTACAAGTGTAGTGTAATTTAGTACCAACTTAAAACTGCACTAATCCAGAAATGGGACAATGAAAGACGGTGCTAAAGCAATTGTGTTGTGTATAGCAGAGACTCAACTTGCCAATGAATAATATCTTAAGTGTTACATATAGCAGAGACTCGAAAGTTTTTAAAGCATCTAGTTATAGCTATTGTGTACTGATAAAGAGCAGCCTATCTAGTTATAGCTACTGTGCACAAACAAAGAGCTACCTATCTAGAGAACTGAGTTGAGAACGAAAATAAAAAATACATCAGAATTTATATTCCAATCAACTAGGGTTACTGAACAAGATGGCCCCAAATTATATTCTCTGGATATGCTTACATCTTGATTAAAACTGGTTGGTGGAGGTAAGGCCATGGGCAGTGGTACAACATCCTAGTGATCAAAGATAAACTAAAGGCATTGGCTTCAACAGGATTGTTAAACTCTGTTGAAAAAGATGAGAAATTGATAGAAAATTGAGGGGTGAGTTACCAGCAGATATTGTGTTGACCCTGATTCTGTTTTTCCTTCCTGCTTCAAATGCAAGCACCTGTATAAGAATAAATAAGTCAAGAAAATCCAAGTTGCTTTGTATATTCATACATCAAGAGCAGAGGTAGAAAGGAAACGAATACTTACACGTGTGTCACTTTCAAGTGCAGCTTTGGCAGAACTCATGCCTCCACCATATCTGCATACAAGAAAAATTGAAACTATAAGCTATGAAAACTCATAATTGTGCGACTCCAGAAGATGAAAACATCAAGACAAACAAACCCTGGTATGATCCTCTCTGAAGCAATGTATGTGAGAGAAATAGATGAACCACCTGCATCAACATAAATCTGTTTAGATCATTTTTGCATGTCTAAAGAAATTAGAGATGTAACTGAAAATGCTGCAAGATTATACAAGAAAGAAACCATACCCGGATTCATAATTGGAAGGAAATGCTTGAGTAAAGAAACATATGAGTAACTGGATGCAGATATGGCTGCAAGATATCCTTTTCTTGATGTTTCCAAAAGGGGTTTGCTGACCTATTAAGATGCTCATTGTTATGTAGAAAATATAAAAATTCATACAAGGTTCAATATGAGAATTTCTTTTACCTCCGGTCCATTGGCAAGCGAGTGCACAAGGATGTCAATGCTGCCAAAATCCTGTTTGACAGATTCAGCAACTTCCTGCAAAAAAATGACCATATAGAAGGTCACTGGATACATAAATCTGTAGCCCATTATAAAAGTTGAAAATCTCTAAGATGATGGAGAAACCACATGCTAAACATGTCACGTGTGGAAATTTAAAAAACAAGCAAGGTTGTCTGTCTGGAATCCTTTATAAGACAACGAAACATCCAAACAACCTATATTCAAGGGTAGAAAACTAAACAACAAGATATCAAAATCTTTCAGTCTGAGAATAACTAAAATCTGATCTACAAGTTTGAAATTTTGGGGTAAAGCAACACAAGGTAAACAATTTAAATCATGGAAATGCAATACAAGGTTAACGGGGGCTCTTGGAAGAATTCAACATGATAAACAAGGGAACTACAAATTTATGGGCCCATACCTGAACAGTCCATTTACTGGATCCAGCATAACGTTTATTTGCTTTCACCTGCAAGAAATAACATAAAAGCTTGTTATGTCAAAAGATGTTAGACTGATTTCATGTATTGCACATAGACTATATTCTTCTCGTCCATTACATCTTCAGGTACATCCTCAGGGTTGTCAAACACTGCATCAAGGGGGTATACTTTGGTGATATCCATCAAAGAACCATCTGGCAACCTGAAGAGCCGGATAATTGTTAGTAGATTCCCTTTATAAGTCTCACATCAGAGCATAAATTAGATAACCTCTAGCATCTTACACGCGAGATTCATCAAATTTCCCCCGTCTCAGGCTTGTTTCAAAAATGTTCAAAGCCTGCAAAAGAAGCTTCCAAGTCACTAACAGAATACTTTTACATGGCATAGAAAATTTAAGCAAACAAGAAAAAAGATATTGTAAAGAAGAACGGTAATTGATCTACTAACAGGCACCCATGTTCCGACAAGAATTTCAGCACCTGAAGCAGCAAGAGATTTTGCTATGGCCCAACCATACCCATTGTCATCAGCTACACCAGCAATAAATGCCCGTTTACCTAAACATTGCTTTTAGTTTAGATGATCACGGATTTGCAGAAGTACTAAGTGTATTCAAAAGATGGCAGAAAATGGCCTTTTTAGTAGCATGCAAACCTAAATATAGGCAATTCAAGGAGAATCTCAAAAATCAACTTCAGTGCTAAAAGAGGTTTGGCAAGAAGATGACTGATTTAAAATAGATGTTGATTCCATCATTTATAGAGGGGAAAAAACGTTTTCTAGATTCTGCTTCCATAAATGCTAAGAGCATATGCAGGCAAAGAGTTGAGCATTCTAGCCAACAAATAGAGAAACAAGAGAAAAGCAAACGTACCTCTCAAATCAATTGGCAATCTAGACACTGGCTTACTGTCACTAGATTCAGACGTTGCCTTTGTCACAACCTTATTCAATTTAACTGAAGATGACATGAAAGTCCTTTGGAAAGGCTGAATAGACGATATATGAGAACCACTCGCAAGCTTAGCCCATGATGCCCCTTTAGAACTGGCTCCAAGAATAGCAGCACCTGCCTTGACCACTCTGTGGGAAGAGGAAATGCAGGGCCTTGCAGTTGCCATTTGAAGGCCAGAAGCCGCAGTTGCCGCCATTCTTGATAAAAATAACTTCTTAGAAGAAAATTGAGACCTGCAGAACATCTAAAGATCATTCACCATGCTTCACCACATGAAATCCATCTCTATAATATCATCTCAAAATCCTGCCAAGACTAAGCACTCCAAAGGTAGAAATCCATTTATGGATCACGAGTCATGAACCGAAGCATATTAATTACTAATTTTCAACATTCTATGTCACGAAAATTTGGCATTTGCATGCTATGCTTTCATGAAAATCACTATTTTCTTCATAAGAATTTATTTTTTTTAAAAAAAAACTTGTTACTCTCCATTCTTGTGACTTCTTGTCATCTTAAAAAACTCTCACTCCTATGATGAACAAAAAAACCACCTCTATGAATCCAAGGAAAGACAATAAAATTGAATAGCAAATCAAAATACTACTGGAACCAAGCTAATGGAGCCACAACATAAAGAACTGCACCAAGAAAACTAACATTATGAGCTAAACAGAAAAACTACAAGCTAAAATGTGTACTTAGTCAAGATCTAAAAAGAACATATCTTTAATTAACTTCAATCATTCACAAACACCAACCAACATAAAAACAAGCAATTCAACTTCAAAATCCACCAAACCATCAACCCCAACTAGCTCAAATCTCATATTCTAATTACAAATCCAACCCAAATTAGAGAAAAACCAATAGATTAGGCATTAAAACACGCACAAACAGAGAGAAAGTAAGTGAGGGTCAGTGTGTAAGGCTGTAAGCTACCTTTGGAAAATGTAGACAGCCAATGTGAAAAATTAGCTTAGAAAAGAAATGGGTTTTCTTCTAAAAAGCTAATAAAGAAGAAAATTTTGCTTTTGGTGAGAGTTACGAAGGAAATGTTGAGCCTTTTTTTAAAAGAAGAGAAGGGTTTTTGTGGGTTTTTTCGACAAGATCGAGGCTCCTAGATTGATTGAAAGCTGACTCTTCTGTTCTGTTCTGTTTGTTTACTTGCTGTTTCTTTTATGGTTATTTAGCCTGGTGGCTAATAATCAAGGTTGGTCCTCATATTTTGTTACATTTGATCAGATCAAATTCTGTACTTTGGATTAGATTAGGTTTTAATTTCAATTTAATTTGATTTTGAGACTATTTATCTGATTTCGTTACTAGTTTACCATCCAGGTGAATTCAATGTGGTATGATGTAATTGGAAGGAGGATTTGAGATTGCATTTAATTGAAAGTCGAGTGGCTGATTTGAATTAATTTAGAGTTTAGAATCTGGTTTGATCAAATACATGAAGTAGAGGGATTATATGTGATATTTAGCAGTGATTTAGACATCATAAAATGCTGTATTGATTTGGTGGGATTCTGTGATTTAATTAGAAGATGGGAAACTCAGCGTGACGTGTGGCCTTGTAACATATTGATTATTGGGTGGCTATAGGCATGGTTACAAGAACGGTCGACCTTTTCAATGATTTAAAATTATAATATTATAATAAAAAAAACCTTTTTTTTTCTGCCCAATCCAGACTAAGTGTATAAGGTACTGTGATAGCGGTTGTGGTTATGATTTAAAAAAATTATTTTATAAAAAATACTTTTAGTTAAGGTTAGTTTGGAAAAATATATGTTTGGTTAAAATTGTGATTGAACAAAAAATAATTTAATGTGTTTGGTTAAAAATGCTTTTGAAATTAAATTTATAAAATAATTTAAAAATATATATATTAATATTGATAGTTTTTAATTTAAATATTATAGATTTAACTATTGCTATTACATCATGAAATAAATAATATTTTATATAAAATATTTTTTATTGTTCCATTAAACTATCTACAATTCAATAACGTATTAAATACATCCGACAAGAACTACAGTTTTCTTGGTTTTTTAAGAGCGCAACAACATCATGTAAAATATAATCAGGAACAAAATTGGGATTGAGATCAAATTCTGCAAATGTTACGTCATCAAGCAATCTCCGTCTAATTTATGTAGCGTCATTGAATAATATTTAACACTAGTTTTTTGAATAAAACACAATTAAAAATAAAAAATAATTTTTTTTATTTTACTGGGTCGGACTCGGTTCAATGTATTTTTAACTTTGGACCGGACCCGGTCCGGCGGGAATAGTGGAGGCATGCTCCACTGTTCACGTGAATAGTGGAGCCAGAGCATGGCTCCACTGTTCAGTGATTTCTCCACGCAAGAAGCAACAAAATTGTGCTTCTAGAAAACTTGCGGCACAACCATAATTTCTGGTGAGTCCTACCAACATAAATTTGTGTTTTTTGCTTAACCAAACGACAATATCTATGGCTGCGAGTGAACCTCACTCGCAGCCACACTATAAAACAACCACTAATCTTTTCAATGATTTAAAATTATATTATTATAATAATAAAAAAAAACCATTTTTTTCACCCGTTCGAATCCAGACTAAGCTAAGATTAATAAATAAATCATGGGCCAAATCTTATAACTAGAGCTATAGTTCCTTGTTAAGAGTTTGAAACTTATACTATGAAATAAAAGTTATTCAATTACTATAAATTATAAAACCAATTACCTAAAATTTGCAATTATTTTTTTAGTGTAATTTAAACCAATAGTATTAATCTCTTACAATAAATTTACCTGACAAATGAAAAGGTTCATTGTTAAAATTAGTCGTTGATCCATACACGAAACCTTAATAACTAAAATTGGCCTAGGTTTGAGAAACCTGTCCAAAAAATAAATAAAAATGTGTTGGGATGGGTTCTTGTTTAATGAAAAATAATTTTTCCAATATGCCCAAAAGATAAAATACCCCATCTATCCATGAACCTGATGTTTCTTTTTTTATTTATTTGGCATTGGGGTAGTTTACGGTTAACAGGAAACGAATTATAAAGCATGGCGAGCATAGATATTAATTCCAGCCTGCTCTCACAGCTTAATTTGATAACTCGATGTTCATAACATGATTTATATCGAGTTTTAAAAATAAATAAAAATTGAACTAGTTAATTTGATAATTAATTTATAACTTGATAAAAACCTAATCTATTTTTTTAATTCTTTTTAAATAATAACATCATTTTGAATTAATCAAGCTAATTTATATTAATTTATCAATCTTATAACCTAAATATCGAGTCAGGTTGCACTTGATAACTCTAATGATGAGTAAGACGAGAAGTGAAAGACTTTTTTTTTTTGAAGAAGATGGGACAAGGATCACTTGCCAACTTGAGTAGTGCATTCTTATCTTTTGATACCTACATTTTAATTAGGCTGGTTGGTAATTGGAAACCCTAAAAATTTAAATTTTATTTTTGTTTAAAATTAAATTTTTTTATGTTTTTAGATAGTTTTGATGTATTGATATCAAAAATAATTTTTAAAAAATAAAAAATATTGTTTTAATGTATTTTTAAGAAAAAAAAATACTTTAAACCGCAACCCCTACCATATCTCCAAACACCAACCCTCTAGTATCACATTAAAAAAACTGTTTAGCAGTCCACCTTCCAGATTTTGAGGGTCTAATATATGCCCACACCTTTTAGAGGATTACAATGATCATTTTTCTTATTTTATTGTACATAATTGTGTTTCAAAAAGGGCAAATGAAGCCTATAAACATATAGGCAGTGGACTTATTGGGATGCCACATGCAATATGAACAGTGTACTATTTATTGGTGGGCAATAGTTTTGTATAATGAATTAAATTGTGCTCTAGTTTCAAAAATAATTAATAGAATTAAAAAGAAGATGTTTTTTCGAATAAATTAATAAGTATTAAATTTAACATAGTCAACACCTTCAATAATTAATTAATTTTGAAACTAGAGGAATTATCTTTAATTTATTTTGAAAAGTTAAAGGAAATAATTTATAATTCACTCGATCGAGTATAAGATAGAACATTAATGTAACCAAGATTCAATTATTTGTTATACTTATTTACTTACCTTATGTTATTATTATAATAATAGTTGACTCTAGTTAGGTTTAAAAAAACATGATGAGAGTTAATTTTATTGGATCTAGTCGATTGAACGTATTTTAATCAAAATTTAATTTAATTATTTTTAAAATAATATTGTATTAGCTTAAAACAAACATAAAACAACATTATTGTTTTTTACACGAGGCAGGAGCCAAGAGCCAAATTTAATAATTTGAAAATGAGTCACAACAAGTGGAAGATGTCCAGATTCATACGGTAAGAACGGTAAGAAACGGTGGGTGAATTAAAATATAATTGTTTTTGTATTTTAAAAGTGTTTTTATAAAAATTTAATTTTTTATTATTATTTTTTTTTGTTTTAAATTAATACATTTTTTAATATTTTTAAATAATTTTCATGCGCTGATATTAAAAATAATTTTTAAAACATAAAAAATAATAATATTTTGATGTTTTTTAAGTGAAAAATACTTTAAAAAATAACAGCAACCACACTTCATAATAAAAATGATGGGAGACAAATCATCTAGGTGGTGGTCCAGTGGTAAAAACTTGGGACCAAGAGGTTTGCTCGCTCTGTGGTCTCAGGTTCGAGCTCTGTGGTTGCTCATATGATGGCCACTGGAGGCTTCCATGGTCGTTAACTTCAGGGCCCGTGGGATTAGTCGAGGTGTGTGCAAGCTGGCCCGGACACCCACGTTAAACTTAAAAAAAAAAAATGGTGGGAGACAGCTTTTATATATATATAATGATAAGATGAATTGAAATGGACAGTCTCCGGGCCTGAATATATGATTTGATAAATGAGGGTTGCACAGTATAATATATATGGTCCCGTCCTTATCACTTTTTCATCTTTGTTTTGTTTTGCCCT
>Ga0307517_10010187_pt1 | contig 13184 bp, 12 predicted proteins | sample 23_EM_MG_FD_194515 | JGI IMG/M metagenome (GOLD analysis project Ga0307517, IMG submission 194515) | Populus trichocarpa ectomycorrhiza microbial communities from riparian zone in the Pacific Northwest, United States - 23_EM | ecosystem: Host-associated > Plants > Roots > Unclassified | place...
GCTGTTGGGGATCTTGATCGCGTCGGCGACCTGCTCGAGCACGAACGTCACGTTCGCGGTCATGCCCGGGCGCAGCGCCTTGTCGGTGTTGTCGACGTCGATGACCGCGTCATAGGTGACAACGCCCTGGGTGGTGGTCGGCGCGTTGCGGACCTGGCGCACCACACCTTTGAACTGGCGGCCGGGGAACGCGTCGACCGTGAACGTCGCCTGCATCTTCTCGACGAGCCGGCCGACGTCACCCTCGGCGACCGCGGTGTCGATCTGCATGCGTGCGAGGTCCTCGGCGATCGTGAACAGCACCGGCGCCTGCAGCGACGCCGCAACGGTCTGGCCGAGCTCGACCGCGCGCGACAGCACGACGCCGTCGACCGGCGAGTAGATCGTCGCGTACGACAGGTTGAGCTTGGCCTGCGCCAGGTTGGCGGCGGACTGGGTGTGCGTGGCGCGGGCGGCGATCAGCGCGGCCTTCGCCGTGTCGTAAGCGACCTGCGCGCTCTCGACGGTGGCGCCGGCGACGAGCTGCTGATCCTGCAGCGTCTTCTGGCGCTTCCACTGGCGATCGGCGTCGGCCAGCGCGACCTCGGCCTTGTTGACGTTGGCGGCGGCGAGCGCCACGTTTGCCGCCGACGAGTCGATCTGCGCCTTCAGCACCTGCTCGTCGAGCTTGGCGATGATCTGGCCCTTCTTGACGATGTCGTTGAAGTCGGCGTGCAGCTCGACGACGCGGCCGGAGACCTGCGCGCCGACCTGCACCGTGCCGACCGCGGACAGTGTGCCGTTGGCCGTGACCTGGGCCGCGAGCATGCCTCTGCTGACTGGCACGGTGGAGTACGTGATCGGATCGTCGGCTTTGGCCCACGGCTTTTTGATGATGAGAAAGCCGACCCCGCCGGCGACCACAGCGATGATGAGGAGCCTTGGAATCCAGCGTTTTACCTGCACGATACGCAAAGTGATACCTCGGTGCGAACCTACCGTTGCCTGCGTATTGCGGTTTGTTGCAGCGCCATGTCCCGTACCCCAAAAGATTCAGCTCAGCGGTACTTCGAGCCGGGCGGTCGTGCCATGGCCAGGGCGCGAGGACAGCGTCACGTCGCCGCCGTGCGCGCGCGCGATCCGGCGCGCGAGCGCGAGGCCGAGACCGACGCCGCCGGTCTTGCGGGTGCGGCTGTCGTCGGCGCGCCAGAACGGCGTGAACGCGAGGTCGAGCTGAGCCGGCGACATCCCGATACCGTGGTCGACGATCTCGAACGCGACGGTGGTGCCGTTGGGCTGGATCGCGAGCGTCACCGGCGTGCCGGGATCGGAGTACTTCGCCGCGTTGTCGAGCAGGTTGTCGAGCGCGCGGCGCAGCAGCGCCGGATCGCAGAGGATCGCGCGGTCGTCGCCCTGCACGCGGTCGAGCGAGCGGCCGGGATGCCGGGCGCAGAACTTGCGGGTCGCGCGATCGGCCAGCTCGATGAGCGAGGTCGCTTCGCGATCGATCTTGACGTGCTCGCCATCGAGCCGCGCGGTGGTCAGGATGTCGGCGATCAGCTGGTCGATCTCGTCGAGATCGCCGCCGACGTCGGCGAGCACGTCCTTGGCGGCGGCCGGATCTTCGGCGGCGAGCTCGAGCGCCACCCGGATCCGCGCGAGCGGCGTGCGCAGCTCGTGCGAGACGTCGCCCATCAGCTGGCGCTGCGAGCGCAGCAGCCGCGCCGTGCGGTCGGCCATCTCGTCGAACGCGCGACCCACGTCGCCGACTTCATCGGCGCGATGCAGATTCGCCCGCGCCGTGATGTCGCCGCCGCCGAACCGCCGCGCGGCTCGCGCGAGCTGATCGAGCGGATGGGCGAGCCGGCGAGCGAACCACACCGACGCGATGCCGACGAGCACGAGGATCATCGCGCCGAGCGGCAGCACATAGCTCCACGGAAATCCCTGGCGGTTCGGCGCGTACACGCCGATCAGCGAGCCGTCGTCGCTGCGCACGACCATCCGCCCCCACTCGAGCGACCACTTGGCGCGCGCCAGCTCGATCCGCTCGTCTTCGTCGGGCGGATCGAGCGGCGGATCGACGGCCGGATCGATGTTGGTGCGCAGCAGCTTGCCCTTCGCGTCGAACAGCGCGAGCTTGCCGCGCACGCGGGGCTCGAAGCGCGTCATGATCTCGTCGATCTGCTGCGGTCTGCTCGACCAGCGCTCGATCAGGTACTGGACCAGCGCCGCGTGCGGCTCGAGGTAGCGCGGCGACCGCGTGTAGCGGGGCAGGATCAGCAGCGCGGCCATGATCGCGATCGCGAGCACCGCGACAAAACCATAGACGCGATAGACCAGGCGGCGCCGCCGCGGACGGCGCACGCGCACGGCAGGCTCGCGCTCGCGTGTCAAACATCGCCTCCGGCGAGCAGGTAGCCAGCACCGCGGACGGTCTTCAAGATCTTCGGGTTGCGGCTGTCGTCGCCGAGCTTGGCGCGCAGCCGCGACACATGAACGTCGATCGAGCGATCGAAGCTGAGCTCCGCCGAGCCCTTCGCAAGATCGAGCAGCTGCTCGCGCGACAGCACGCGGCCGGGGCGCTGCGCGAGGGCGCGCAAGATCGAGAACTCGTAAGCGGTGACGTCGATCGGGTTACCGTCGAGCGTGACCGTCATCTTCTGCGGATCGAGCACGAGCCCGCCGACCTGCACGGTCTGTTGCGTCGGACCGGCCTGGCCGCGCACCCGGCGCACCGTCGCACGGATCCGGGCCAGCAGCTCGCGCGGCGAGAACGGCTTGGTCACGTAGTCGTCGGCGCCGACCTCGAGACCGAGCACGCGATCGGCCTCCTCGGTGCGCGCGGTGACCATCACGATCGGTACGTCGGTGCGCGCCCGCAGCTCGCGGGTGACCTCGATACCGTCGCGGCCGGGCAGCATCACATCGAGCACGATGCAATCGTACTGCCGGCGCAGCGCCTCGGCCTGACCGTCGTTGCCGGTCAGCGAGATCGTCACCAGCACGCCGTGCGACTCCAGGTAGCGCGCCGTCAACTGCGCCAGCCGCTCATCGTCTTCGATCAGCAGCACCTTGATCGAGGCCATGGGAGTGTCGGTCACGGGCTCACCTAACCATGGTCTCGGCCCGGCGACTTCGCACTACACATTTCGCAATCGATCGCGACAGCGACGGATCAGCGCGGCAGTAGCTTGGCCAGCGTGTGATCGAGTGTATCGATCCGGAACGGCTTCGGGAGGTACGCATCCGCGCGCAGCGCCCAGCCTTCTCGATCGAAGCCACTGCACAGGATGATCGGCAGGTTCGGGCGGCGCTCGCGCAGCGCGGTGACCACCGCCGCGCCGGTCATCTGAGGCAGCGTGAGGTCGACCAGCACCGCGTCGACAGGCAGGTTGTCGACGATCGCCAGCCCGGCCGGGCCGTCGGTCGCGGTGATCGCGGCGTACCCGAGATCCTCGATCATCCGGGCCACGACGTCGCGCACGAGGTCCTCGTCGTCGATGATCAGCACGGTGTGGCCATTGCTGGCCGGCGCTTCGGCGGTGAGCTCGACCGGGGTGAATGTCGACGGCCACAGGATCTGGAACCGCGTGCCGGCACCGGGCGACGTGGTGAGCCGGAGGCCGCCGCCATGCGCCCGCACGATGCCGAGCACCGACGCCAGGCCGAGGCCATGACCGGTGGGCTTGGTGGTGAAGAACGGCTCGAACACGCGGCGGCGGACATCGCTCGACATCCCGGGCCCGTTGTCGGCGATCTCGAGCTCGACGTAGGACCCGGGGGCCGCCGTCAGCACATCGTCGACGTGGCTGACGCCATCGTGACGGCGCAGCCGGCCGGTGATCGCGATCGTGCCGCCGCGCAGCGTCAGCGCGTCGCGAGCATTGTTGACCAGGTTGAGCAGAACCTGGCGGATCTGCGAGGCGTCGCCGCGCATCATCAGGTCGCGCGTGAGGTCGAGGCGCACGCCCACATTGCCGGGCATCGTCGGCGCCGAGATCCGCAACAGCTCGTCGAGCACCGAGCCGGGTGCGACCCGCGTCGACGCGACGCTGCCGTGGCCGGCGTAGGCCAGCAGCTGCTCGGTGAGCTCGGCGGCGCGCAGCCCGGCTTGCCGGATGTTTTCGAGCGGAGTCCGGCCCGGTGCACGTGCGGCCATCTCGCGGAGCGCGAGGTCGGCGTTGCCGAGGATCGCGACCAGGAGATTGTTGAAGTCATGAGCGAGGCCCCCGGCGAGCACTCCGAGGCTCTCGGCGCGCTGGGCGTCGACCATGCGGCGCTCGAGCTTGTGGTGCGCGGTGACGTCGATGCTGGTGCCGATCGCGCCGATGATCGCGTCGCCACTGCGGTGTGGGCACACCGTGGTCAGCAAGTGCTTGTTGCGGTATTCGACGCCGTAACTGACAGTCTCTCCGGCGAGCGCGCGGCGGTGCATCACCATGGGGTCGACCGAGCTGTCGTGGTGGTGGAGTTGCGCGATGTTCAGGCCGATGTAGCGCTCGGGCGGGTAACCAAGCACCTCCTGGATCGCACCGCCGGTCCGCTGGATCTGGAGGTCGCGGTCGACGATCCAGTAGATCGCGGTCATCTGGCGGACGACGAGGTCGAGCGTCGCGGTCGTGGCCGACAGCATCTCGCGCTGATTGCGGAGCACCGCGTGGGCGGCTTCGAGCTCGGTGACGTCGAGCGCCGAGCCGTCGTATCGCAGGCCCGCCGCGCTGTCGACGATGTGGCCGTGCAGGCGCACGATCAGCTGCGCGCCTTGCTTGGTCCGCCAGCGCGCGTGGACACCGTCGAGCTTGCCGGCGCGGCCGCACGTCCGCAGCTGCTCGATCAAGCGCAGCCGCTCCGCGGGATCGACGTAGACGTCGCACGCCAGGTTGCGCTCGAGCAGCTCGGCAGCGCTGTCATAGCCGAGCATGCGAACGAGCGAGGTATTGACGTAGTCAAACCGCCCGGTCTCGTCGCAGCGATACATCCCGACCGGCGAGCGATCGAGTAACCGATACAGCTCGCAATCTTTGAATGGCACGCCACGTCAGCATACAACACATTGTCGGCGGCGCTTTACCGCGCGCACGATAGAAACTGCACATCACTGGTGTCGTGGGCAGATCACAGGAGCAAGGTGTCGTGAATCGCGTCGAACGCACCTGCGCGCCAGCGCGCCAGGGCCGTCTTACCCTCCAGCAAGCGATCGGTCTCCGCGAGCGCGGCGCTGATCTCGACGAGCCAGCAATACGGATCCACAGGTGACCGGAAACCCACATCTGGGGATAGCTCCACGGCCGGCATCCACGCAGCCATTTTGTGGCTGATCCCACCAAGCAAGGTGCGCACTGCGACATTGCCGAGGCGGCTACCAAGCAGCCGGTCAAACGCCGACGGCCGGCCGCCGCGCACGACGTGCCCGAGCACGGTCACCCGGGTCTCGATGCCCGACAGCTCGGCCTCGGGCACCTTGTCGCCGAGCCGAGTGTCGACCGCGGTCTTCAGGCGATCGGCCGCGATCGAGACGCCCTCGGCCTTGATGATGATCACCCGGCGGGGCCGCCGCGATCGGCCGCGCACCGCGAGCACGGTGTCGACGATCTGCTCGACGATCTCGGCCTCGGACTTGTCGGCCTCGGGGAACAGCGTCAGGTCCGCACCGACGGCGATCGCCGAGGTCATCGCGAGATAGCCGCAGTCGCGGCCCATCACCTCCACGATGAAGGTACGGTCGTGCGCCGTCGCGGTGTCGGCGATCTTGTCGCAAGCCTCCACGATCGTATTCATCGCGGTATCGACGCCGATCGACAGCCCGGTGAGGCCTAGATCGTTGTCGATCGACGCGGGGACCCCGGCGATCGAGAGCGTCTGGCCCGCGAGCTCCTCGGCATCGGCGAGCCGGCACGCTCCGGTGAGCGAGCCGTTGCCGCCGATCACGATCAGGCCATCGATCGCGCGGTTAGCGAGTATGCGGCGCGCTCGATCGCGGACCTCGCGCTGATGAAACTCCTTGCAGCGCGCCGATCCGAGGATCGTTCCGCCCTCACGCTGGATGCTGGCGACGTCGGCGGCGGTGAGCGGGACCACGGCGTCCTCGAGCAGGCCGCGGTAACCGCGTTCGATCCCGACGACGTCGATGCCTTGCGCACGCCCGACGAGTGTGATCGCACGGATGGCCGCGTTCATGCCGGGAGCATCGCCCCCGCTGGTCAAAATCCCGATTCGGCTGGCAACGCGCATGCCTCACTGTATATAGGTCGCGCGGCTCGAGGCGGTAGGCATTGCGGCGGATTCAGCTACACTTGCTCGCTGTGGTTCGCATCGAGCAGGAGGGTCCAGTCACCACCATCATCCTCGACCGCCCCGCGGCCAGGAACGCGGTCGACCGAGCGACCGCCGAGGAGCTTTCTGCGGCGTTCCGCGCATTCGACGCTGATCCAGCGGCCCGAGTCGGGGTGTTTCACGGCGACCACGGAACGTTCTGCGCGGGTGCGGATCTCAAGGCGCTCGCGGGGGGCTCGCCGAACCGGATCGCGCCCGACGGTGACGGTCCGATGGGGCCGTCGCGGATGCTGCTCAGCAAGCCGGTGATCGCGTCGATCGCGGGTCACGCCGTGGCCGGCGGCCTCGAGCTCGCGGTGTGGTGCGATCTGCGGGTCGCCGAGGAGGATGCCGTGCTCGGCGTGTTCTGCCGGCGGTTCGGCGTTCCGTTGATCGACGGCGGCACCATCCGGTTGCCGCGCCTGATCGGGCTGTCGCGAGCTCTCGATCTGATCCTGACGGGCAGGCCGGTTCGCGCCGACGAAGCGCTCGCGATCGGCCTGGTCAACCGCGTGGTCCCGCGCGGTGAGGCACTCGCGACGGCGCGCGGCCTGGCGCACCAGCTCGCGCAGCTTCCGCAGGCCGCGATGCTCGCCGACCGCATGGGCGCGTATCTCCACCACGATCTGTCGCTGCAGGACGCCCTCGCGAGCGAGCTTTCGCTCGGCAAGCACGCGCTGGTCGAGGCGGTCGAGGGCGCGCGGGTGTTTTCGGCAGGCGCCGGCCGCCACGGCGAGCCGCGGTGAGCCGGCACCGTGACAGCCGGTCCACCTGGGGCGGAATCTTCCTGGGGTTAGTGATCGCGTTCGCCATGGTCGGTTGCATCGTCCAGCGGCTCACCGGCCCGCGGCTCACCGGCACATGCGACGGTGCGTGCTCGCACTACCTCCAGTGCAAGCCGGGTCACGGCGACGCAGATCGCAAGCGCTGCCTGGTCGAGTGTCCGGACGTGTTCAGCGATCGCGACTCGCTGATGGGCTACGAGAGCCTGTCGTGCGAAGACGCCGTGGAGTTCGTCGACGGCAGCGCGGCCAAGACCGCCGCGCACGGCGGCTGACGCGGATCGCGAAGCGTCACACGCCTGGGACGATGCGTTCGCCGGCGGACGCTACAACGTCGGCCATGCAAGACGTCGTGTGTTTTCACGGCACGTATCGCTATGCGACGCGCGAGAGCCTGGAGCAGGCCATCTGTTCAGCGCGTGCGGTGCTCGCCGAAGAGGAAGCCAACGAAGCCGAGACCGCGTGGATGCGTTGCTTCGTCACCCGCGGCACCGTGCTGACGGTCAACTTGACCAGCCACGTCGATCGGTTCAGCGCCGCCGCGGTGTTCGACATGCTCGCAGAGACGGCGATCGAGGGCGCGGTCGAAGCGCGGCTGGGCGACGCTCAGATCGATCTGTTCCCCTCGGGCCGCCGCGACTGATCCGGCCGACGGCCGGCGCTCGACCAGACGCTCGCGGGGCGACCGGGCATAATGCGGGCGTGGTCGTTCCACCCAGCGACGCGATCCCCGAGGTCACGCTCGACGGCGCGATCGAGCGCTTCGTGTTTCGCAACGACGAATCGAGCTTCACGGTGGCTCGCTTCGAGACCTCGGGCCACCAGCACGTCACGATCGTCGGCGAGCTGGTCGGAGTCAACGAGGGGCTGCCGCTGCGCCTGCGCGGCCACTGGGTCGACGACAAGAAGTTCGGCCGCCAGTTCCGCGTCGCGACCTATCAGCTGCGTGCACCGGAGACGCTGGTCGGCATCGAGCGGTTTCTCGGCTCGGGCGTCATTCCGGGGATCGGCCCGGAGCTGGCGCGCCGGCTGGTCGGCCACTTCGGCATGGATACACTCGAGGTCATCGATCGCAAGCCGGAGCGCCTCGTGGAGGTGCCGGGCATCGGCGCCGGGCGTGCCGCCAAGCTGGCGGCCGCGTTTGCCGCCCAGCGGGAGGTGCAGGACGTCATGGTGTTCCTGCGCGGTCATGGCGTGTCGGCCGCGTTCGCCGCGCGCATCGTCAAGAAGTACGGCAAGGACGCGATCAACGTCGTGCGCTCCAATCCGTATCGCCTCGCGCACGAGATCTGGGGCATCGGATTCCGCACCGCGGACGCGATCGCCGACAAGCTCGGCATCGCGCGCGACGCGCCCGAGCGGATCGAGGCCGGCCTGCTCCACGCGCTCGAGACCACCGCCGAGGCCGGGCACATGCACCTGCCCGACGACGAGCTGATCGCCGCGGCGGCGGAGCTGCTCGGTGTGACGGCCGACGGGATCACCCCGCGGCTCGCGGCGCTCGAGCACAACCGGCTCATCGTGCGCGAGATCCTGGGCCACCGCGGCCCGTGCACGATGATGCCATGGGCACACGACGCCGAGGTCGCATCGGCGACGCGGCTCACCGCGCTGGTCAAGACCCCGGCGCGCGGTCTCGCGCTCGACGTTCACGCCGCGATCCACGCGTTCGAGGCGGTCACCAGCATCGCGCTGGCGGCGCAGCAGCGCCGCGCCGTCGAGGCCGCGCTGGTCGACAAGTGCACGGTGATCACCGGCGGGCCGGGCGTCGGCAAGACGACGATCGTGAAGGCGATCGTGCACCTCGCCAAGCTCGTGCACCGCAAGGTCGCGCTCGCCGCGCCCACGGGTCGCGCCGCGAAGCGGCTCGGCGAGGCCACGTTGATGGAGGCGATCACGATCCACCGGCTGCTCGAATTCCAGCCCCGCGAGGGCGGCTTCCAGCGCGACAGCGGCAATCCCCTCGAGGCCGACATCATCGTGATCGACGAGTCGTCGATGGTCGACGCCCAGCTGTTCAGCTCGCTGCTCGCCGCGGTGCGTCCGGCTGCGCAGCTCGTGCTCGTCGGTGACATCGACCAGCTACCGTCGGTCGGCGCCCGCGCCGTGCTATCCGACGTGATCGACTCCGAGGCGGCGACGGTGATCCGGCTGACCGAGATCTTTCGCCAGGCACAGGCCAGCAAGATCGTGGTATCCGCCCACGCGATCAACCACGGCGAGCTGCCGGTGCTCGACGCCCCCGACGGCGCGGTCAGCGATTTCTACTTCTTCGCACGCGACGATCCCGAAGCCGCGCGCGCGACGATCGTCGAGCTGGTCGCCGAGCGCATTCCGCGCGGGTTCGGCTTCGACGCGATCGCCGACATCCAGGTGCTCGCGCCGATGCACCGCGGCGACCTCGGCACCGGCGCGCTCAACCAGGCGCTGCAGGATCGGCTGAATCCGTCGTCGGGCGGCGACGCGGACGGCGGCGGCACCCCCGAGCTGGTGCGCGGCGAGCGGGTGTTTCGCCGCGGCGACAAGGTGATGCAGCTGCGCAACGACTACGACAAGGCGGTGTTCAACGGCGATATCGGTGTGATCTCGGCGATCGACGTCGATGAGGCGGTCGTCCGCGTCGACTTCGACGGCCGGATCGCGACCTACGAGCGCGCGGAGCTCGATCAGCTGAGCCACGCCTACGCTGTCAGCATCCACAAGAGCCAGGGCTCGGAGTACCCCGCGGTCGTGATCCCGCTGGTCACCCAGCACTACATGATGCTGCAGCGCAGCCTGCTGTACACCGCGGTCACGCGCGGCAAGAAGCTCGTGGTGATCGTCGGCAGCAAGCGCGCCATCGCGCTCGCGGTGCGCAACTCCGACGCCAAGCGGCGCTACACGTGGCTCGCCGAGCGGGTGCGGGCGGCGATGGCCGGCTGATATCGCCGCCTCCAGGGCCGCTAGGGCCTCTGGGGTCGCGCGCTACTCGACATCGAGCCGGACGACCTGCGTGGTCAAGTTGCCGGCGGCGAGGTCGGCATCGAGCGGCCCACGAGGCGCCGGCACGGGCGACGCAGACGCCACGGCGACGAACGTGTATTGACCGCGAAGCTCCAGCGTGAGCTGTGCGACCGTCGCATCCGGAGATGGCAAGCATTGCATTCCCCCGGGGCACACGGCGACGAGCTCTCGCTCGTTGCGGTACACCCAGAGCGCGCGGTACCGGCCGCCGCCGGTCGCGGCGACGCGGGCCACATCACCGGTGCGCACAGCCGACCCTCGCACCGGGGGGCCGATCGGCTGCCAGGACACCTCGATCTCGAGGCGGCTCTCGCGCGGCCAGAGCCGCCCGCCGATCCCGACCGCGATCATCGCGGCCGCCGCCATGGCCCCGAGCACGCCGAGCGCCAAGCTCAGCCGCCGCGGGCGGGGCAGCAGGCGCCGCGGTCCAGGCTCCGCGTCACCGTGGTCCGGACGAGGCGGGTCCGGACGAGGCGCAGCCGGCCTCGCGGCATCATCCGCGGCATCGATCGCTGCGATCACGCGAGCCTCCCAGCCGGCCGGCGCGTCCACGTCACCGATGTTCGCGAGCGCGGCTTCCAGCCTGGAGATCGAGTCGGTCACAGGCGGCCCCCGGTGCGTTTCTCGATGCACGCGCGCAGGATCGGCAGCGCGCGCATCACCCGAGCCTGTAGCGTGCCCGCTCTCTCACCGCAGATCTCCGCCATCTCCTCGAACGTGAACCCCTGCTGATAGCGCAGCAGCACCGCGGTCCGCGACCGCTCGGACAGCTTGCCCACACAGCCGACCAGGGCGAAGCTGACCTGGGCATCGTCGATCCGATCGTCGGGGAGCGGCGTCGGATCCTGGGCGTCGGCCGCGGCGTTGTCCTCGATGTGGGCGTCCGCGCGCCGTCGCGACTTGGCGGCGTCGAGCACGCGGTGACGCGCGATCGCGAACAACCAGGTCCTCACCGTCGAGCGCCCGGCGAACGTCAATAGATCGCGATGCGCCTCGATGAACACCTGCTGCTGCACGTCCTCCGCCAGCGTCGGATCGCGGAGCGCCTCGCGACAATAGCGGTACACTCCGCGGCCGTGGCGCTTCATCAGAAGGCGCAGCGCGGCCCCCTGGTCACCGGTGACGATGAGCTCGATGATGTCGCGATCTGGATCGTCGGGCTTCGCTGTGACCTCGAGTGTGCACTGGCCAACACCGGGTAGCGGCAAATCCGTGGGCTCCATCAGCATCCGCTGGTAGGCGACGGTGCGTCGTGATTCACGACACAGATGTGGATCCAGTGCCGCCGATTACAGAATATCGAAGGGCTGAAAGGGACGGTGCCCCCCCCCTCAGCCCTCGACTTCGTCGAGCAGCTGGATCAGCTGGTGAACGCCGTCCTCGGGGAACGCGTTGTAGATGCTCGCACGCAGGCCGCCGACATCGCGGTGGCCGGGCAGACCGCTCATGCCCCGTTCCTCGGCTCGCGCGATCAGGGCGGCCTCGAGGGCGGGCGAGTCACCGCGGAAGGTGATGTTCATGTTCGAGCGGCTGCCGGGCTTGGCGTGGGCGCGCCACCGCTTGCTGTGATCGAGGAAGTCGTACAGCAGGGCCGCCTTGCGCGCATTGCGCTCGCCGAGCACCGCCAACCCACCTTGCTCGCGGATCCACGCCATGACCTCGCCGATCATGTAGATACCGAACGTGTTGGGCGTGTTGTGCAGCGAGCCTTCGGTGACGTAGGTCATGTAGTCGGCGAGCGGCGGCAGGCCCGGGCGCCGGGTGGCGACGAAGCTCTTGCGCGCGATCACCAGCGAGATCCCCGACGGGCCGAGGTTCTTCTGGGCGCCTGCGTAGATCAGGCCGTGGTCGGCGAGCGGCAGCGGACGGCTGAATATATCGCTGGATGCGTCACACACCAGCGGGGCCGGTGGGCTCGCGGGCGGCGTCGGCCACTGCGTACCGTAGATGGTCTCGTTGCTGGTGTAATGCACGTAACGCGGTGACGCCGAGTACGCCTCGATCGCAGGCGTGGTGTCGAACGTTGGCGCGCTGCTACAGGCGATATGGACGTTGCCGAATCGCCGGGCTTCCGCAATCGCCTTCGCCGACCACACGCCTGTGTGACAGATATCAACGGTATCTGTCTCTCCGAGGAAGTTTTGCGGCACCATCGAGAAGTGATGAGTCGCACCCGCGGTGATGAACAGGATCGCGAAGTCATCGCCGATCCCGCCGACCTCGCGGATGAGCGCCGTGGTGCGGTCCATCACGGCGCGGAATGCCTTGCCGCGGTGGCTGTGCTCGAGGATCCCGATCCCCGTACCGTCGAGATCCCACAGCGCGGCCTGCGTGCGTCGCAGCACCGGCTCCGGCAACGCCGCGGGTCCCGATGAGAAGTTGAGCTTCCGGGTCACCAGCGCGTCACCGGCGAGGCGTGTCTTCCCAGTAGAACACGGTGATCGCGATGCAGTGAAAGGCTTCGTCCGATGACTGCGTGATGACGATATCGGTGACTTTGAGCTGTGGATTGTTGGCCATCCACGCAGTGACCTTCTCGCCGAGCTGATCGCGGTCGGCTACCATTGTCGCCGAGAACACCTTCACTCCGTTAAACTTCACATCTCGCCGCAGGGTGACCTGCCCAGATGTATTAGCTTGGTTCGCCGACATGCGAGCTAGACGCTAACATGAACCTAACGACCCTACGAGCTTCCACGACACGATGATTGCGCGGCGAGCCGTGGCGCCGTGGACCATTGATCGGCACCGCGCGTCGCGGCGCGAGGATCGGCCAGATGTCAATCATCGTCGTCGAGCGCTCGGTCGAGCGCCTTGGCGAGCCGCTCGGCTTCCTGCGGCGACATCGTGCTCGGCGTGAACGCCTTCTCTGCGGATTCGACCAGCGACAGCATGCGCGCCTGCTCGATCGACATGCCCGACGCGTCCTGCGTGATCCACTCGTCCAGCTCTTCCGTGAGACGCTTCTTCGTCCGTGCTTCCTCGCCGCGCGGCGTGAGACCGGGCGCCGGAGCCCCGTGGCGGCGGTAGCTGATCGAGCCGTACGCGTTCGCCAGATCGCGGCGGAACTCGGACATGTTCTGGTAGCGGCGGTTCGCGTCCTTC
>Ga0307517_10010188_pt1 | contig 13184 bp, 9 predicted proteins | sample 23_EM_MG_FD_194515 | JGI IMG/M metagenome (GOLD analysis project Ga0307517, IMG submission 194515) | Populus trichocarpa ectomycorrhiza microbial communities from riparian zone in the Pacific Northwest, United States - 23_EM | ecosystem: Host-associated > Plants > Roots > Unclassified | place...
GACCGCCCGGCCGGAGAAGTGCCCGGCGCTGAACGGCGCACCCATCACGCCGTTCGACCAGTCTGCCGACACGCCGAAATCCTGGCACCAGTCGTAGAGCATCGTCCGCTGCGCGATCCGCCAGTCGTCGCCGCGCTTCTCCAGCCGGTCGAGGTAACGGCCGCCGAGGACGATGTCGCGCTCCTGCGGACCGCCCATGTCGATCCGGTGGTAGGAATTGACGAGGGTTTCGACGAGGGCACCGGCGTCCTGCAGCCTGATCACGCTCTGGCCGAGGAAGTGCTGCGTCACCACCACTGCCGGGGATCCCGGCACGACCCAGTCGAGATACGCCTCGAAGTCCCCCTGGAACATGCCGAAGTCGACGGTCGAATCAGGCCAGAAGCCCGCCCTGATCAGATCGGCGTCACGGCGGTCCTCGCCTCGCGCCAGGAGGGCTACGCACTCGCGGATCTTCTCGCGATCGAGGAGGCTCTTCAGTTCCTCGGTGGCAGCGTCCATTTCGGTGTCCCTACGGCCGTTTTCGGGATCAGGTGTCATGAGGCGTCGCCGGGCGCGTAACCGAGGATGCCCTTGATCTCCAGATAGTCGTGGAAGCCGAATTCGCCCCACTCGCGGCCGTTGCCGCTCTTCTTGTAGCCGCCGAACGGGCAGTTGAAGTCGAACCCGTCGTTGATCGCGACATAGCCCGCCCGGATGCGACGGGCGACGGCACGGGCCTTGTCGAGGTCCGCACCGGCGACGTAGCCGGAGAGGCCGTACTCGGTGTCGTTCGCGATCTCGACGGCGTGGTCCACGCTGTCGTAGCCGAGGATCGTCAGCACGGGCCCGAAGATCTCCTCGCGGGCGATGGTCATGTCGTTGGTGACCTCGGCGAAGACCGTGGGTTTGACGTAGTAGCCCTTCTCCAGCCCGTCGGGCCGTCCGGTGCCGCCGGCCACCAGCGTGGCGCCCTCGTCGATGCCCTGCCGGATCAGCGCCTGGATCTTGTCGAACTGGGAGAGCGAGACCACCGGGCCCAGCGCGAAGTCGCCGTGGGGGTCGCCCACGGTGACCCCGGCCGCGGCGTCGCGGGCGACGGCGATGGCTTCCTCCATACGCGCGCTGGGCACCAGCATGCGGGAGGGCGCGCTGCAGGTCTGTCCCGAGTTGCCCATCATGGTGGCGACGCCCTTGCCGACGTTCTCGGCGAAGTCCTCGTCGTCGAGAACGATGTTCGGGCTCTTGCCGCCCAGTTCCTGGGTCACCCGCTTGACGCTGGGCGCGGCGTTCCTGGCGATGTCGATGCCCGCACGCGTCGAGCCGGTGAAGGAGATCATGTCGACGTCGGGGTGGGAGGAGAGCGGCACGCCCACGCCGGGGCCGTCGCCCTGGACGAGGTTGAACACACCGGCAGGAACGCCTGCGGCGTCCAGGATCTCGGCGAAGACCTGCCCGGTGAAGGGCGACCTCTCCGAGGGCTTGAGCACCATGGTGCAGCCGGTCGCCAGCGCGGGGAAGACCTTCACGGCGATCTGGTTCATGGGCCAGTTCCACGGCGTGATCAGACCGCAGACGCCGATCGGCTCCTTGACCACCAGCGTGGCGCCGCGCTGTTCCTCGAAGGAAAAGTCCTTGAGCACCGCGATGGCCGTGGTCAGGTGTCCGGCCCCGAGCCCCACCTGGAAGCCGTTGGCGAGCGCGGCCGGCGCGCCCATTTCCTCGGTCAGCGCGGCTGCGAGGTCGCCGGCGCGCTTCTGGTACACGTCCAGGACGTTCTGGAGTATCTCGGCCCGCTCCTCGGCGCTGGTCGTGGACCAGCCGGCGAAGGCCCCCCGAGCGGCTGCGACCGCCTTGTCCACGTCGGCGGCGGAGCCGGCCGCCACCTTGCCGCACACCTCCTCGGTCGCGGGGTTCACGACGTCGAAGGTCTGCGACTGTGCCGGATCGATCCACCGGCCGCCGATGTAGAACTTCAGGTATTCACGCATCATTGCGTTCCTTCCGCGTACCAGGTCCGGAACTCGGCATAGCTGGGCATTTCCTCGGAGTTGGCCTTCGGATCGACGTCGACGTGGATGACCGCCGTCTTGCCGCTGGCGTAGGCACGCTTGATGGCGGGGGCGATGTCCTCGTCCCGTTCGACGTATTCGCCGTAGCACCCGAAGCCTTCGGCGACCTTGTCCAGGCGCGTGTTCTTGCTCCAGTGCACGCCTGTCTCCAGCGACCCCTGGCCGAAGGTGCGCTTGTAGACGCCCACTTCCAGGCCCCAGGCGTAGTCCACGGCCACGACACAGACGAGCGGCAGGTTCAGGCGCGCGGCCGTCTCCAGTTCCGCGATGTGGAACTGGAAGGACGAGTCCCCGGTGATCAGCATCAAGGGCCGCTTCCCGCCTTCGGCGACCGCGGCGCCGATGGCGTAGGGGAGCCCGGTGCCCAGGTGGCCGAAGTTCTGGTTCCACATCACGTCATGCGGCTTGGCCTGTGAGTAGGTCCAGCCGAAGATCGTGGTGGCGCCGCCGTCGCGGACCATGATGCCGTCGTCCGGGAAGGCGTTGGTCGCCTCGACGATCAGCCGCGCCGGATGAACGGGTGACATGCCGGAGGGGGCTGTCTTCGCCAGTTCCGCCAGCTGCGCCGCGTCCTGGTCGATCCAGCCCTGGAGCTGCGGCGTCGGGGTGCGGGGCGAGTCCTTGAGCGCGTCGACCAACTGCGGGACGATCGCCCGCAGGTCACCCACCAGCGGCACGTCGATCGAACGGTTCACGCCGATCGCCTCGGGATCCTGCTCGACGAGGATCCATGAGCGGTCGGCCTCGTTCGGGACCCAGTGACGTCCTCGTCCGTAGTGGACGGGCTCGCCCAGCTCGGTGCCGATGGCCAGGCACAGGTCGGACCGCACCACCGCGTCGATCGCGGCCGCGGAGAAGCCGTAGGGGAAGGTGCGGTCCTCAAGTCCCTTGATGTACGAGGTGCCGCCCGAGGTCTGGATGACCGGGCAGGCCATCGCGTCGGCGAGCGCCCTGACCGACTCCGCGGCGCGGGAGGTGTGGACGCCGTGACCCACGAGCAGGATCGGCTGCTCGGCGGCACGGATCAGCCGCACGGCCTCGGCGATCCTGTCCGCGCCGGCCGTCTGGTTCACCAGGCGGTAGGCCTCGGGCGGCAACGCCGGTGGGACGTCGAGCTCTTCCTGGATCACATGGGAGGGGTACTCGATGTAGACCGGGCCCGGTGTTCCCGTCAGCGCCTTGCGCAGGCCCTCCCGGATGATCTCGTCGGTCTGGTCGGCGTACTCGATGCTGGCGGAGTACTTGACCGACGCCTCGAACAGAGCGGCCTGCTTCACGAACTGGATACGGCCGCGGCGGACCCGCTGTTCGGTGATGCGTGCGCGCTGCCCGCCCAGGAAGATGACCGGCGAGTTCTCGACCTTGGCGCACATCATGGCACCGGCCAGGTTGGCGACCCCCGGGCCCAGCGTTCCGATGCACACCGCGGCCTTTCCGGTCATACGCGAGACCGCCTCCGCCATGAAGCCGGCCGACTCCTCGTGATGAGGGGACACCACGCTCCAGCCGCGCTCCTCGGCGAGGTGGAACATGTGGACGAAGTTCGGGTCGGGTATACCGAAGATCGTGTTGATGCCCTCGGCTTCGAAGAGCTGCAGGATGCGTTCATAGACTTTTGTCACGAAATTCTCCGGTTACGGTAAGTGAATGCGCGCCGACGGCAGGGACGGGGCTGCTCAGCCGTCCAGAGCGAGGCCCGCCATCTCGCCCGTGTCGCGCCATGCCTGCAGCAGTTCCTCAAGGGCGTAGAAGCCGGGCCAGTAGGGGTCGCCGAGATGCGACCGGATCAGCTGCTCGCCCTCGTTGTTGTAGTAACCGGGCGTGCACTCGCGCTGGAAGTTGGTGTTGTCGAACGCGGCCGCCTTGACGGTGGCGCACCACTGCTCCTGGGCCTGCGCGGTGGGTTCCACGGTCGTGGCCCCGCGCGCCAGGGTCTCCTTGAGGATGTAGGCGATGTGGTCGGCCTGCTGCTCGAACATCGCCGTCGTGCTCGCGGTCACGCCGCCCTGGATGAACCCCATGAAGAACTGGTTGGGGAAGCCGTGGCTCATGGTGCCGTGCAGGGTGCGGTAGCCGTCGGCCCAGTGGTCGTAGAGCGACAGGCCGTCGCGGCCGGCGAACGGCTGGATGCCGAGGCGGCGGTCGAGGTCGGTGGTGATCTCGAAGCCGCTGGCGAAGATGATGCAGTCGACCTCGTGCTCGACGCCTTGGGCGATGATGCCCTTCTCGGTGATGCGCTCGACGCCCTTGGTGTCCGACACGTCGACGAGGGTGACGTTCGGGCGGTTGAAGGCCGGCAGGTACTGGTCGTTGAAGCACGGCCGCTTGCACAGGAAGCGGTAGTAGGGCTTCAGCGCCTCCGCTGTCCTCCTGTCCTTGACGACGGCGTCGACGCGCCCGCGCAGCCGCTCCATCACCTGGTAGTCCTGGATCTCCCTGAGCTCCATGAACTTCGCGGGGTCCGCCAGCGAGGCCCAGCCGCCGGTGGCGTCCAGATGCGCCTGAAGGTTGCGGCTGATCTCGGTCCAGCCGTCGCAGACCAGGTCCGGCTGGCCCGGACCGAAGGCCTCGAACGCGGCGGTGTGGAAGTTGCGCTGCCGCTCCTTCTGCCAGCCCGGCCGAAGCGTCTCCACCCACTCCGGATCGGTCGGCACGTCGCCGCGCTCGTCGATGGACGACGGGGTGCGCTGGAAGACGTACAGGTGCTGGGCGTCGCGGGCGAGGTGCGGGACGATCTGGACGCCGCTGGCTCCCGTGCCGATGACGGCGACCCGCTTGTCGGCGAGCTTGTCCAGCCCGCCGCTCATGTCGCCGCCGGTGTACGCGTAGTCCCAGCGGGCCGAGTGGAAGGTGTGCCCCTGGAAGTCGGTGATTCCGGGGATTCCGGGGAGCTTCGGCCGGTTGAACGGCCCCTGGGCCATGACGACGAAGCGGGCGCGGATCTCGTCGTCCCGGTTGGTGCGGATCAGCCAGCGCCTGGCCGAGCCGTCCCACTCCATGGAGCGGACCAGGGTGCTGAAGAGCGCCCTGTCGTAGAGGCCGAAGTGCTTCCCGATCCGCTGGCAGTGCTCGAAGACCTCGTCCCCGAAGGCGTACTTCTGCTTCGGCATGTAGCCGAGCTCTTCGAGCATCGGGAGGTAGCAGTAGCTGTCGGTGTCGACCTGGATGCCGGGGTAGCGGTTCCAGTACCAGGCGCCGCCGAAGTCGCCGGCCAGCTCGATGACCCGGAAGCTGGAGACGCCGGCCTGTCTGATGCGGGCCCCGGCGATGAGACCGCACAGGCCACCGCCCAGGATCGCCACGTCGATGTCCTCGCGGATCGCGGGCCGGGGCACGACCGGCGTGTACGGATCGGCCTCGTAGTACTCCTCGAACTCGCCCTCGGCCTCGACGTACTGCTTCTGTCCCTCGGCGCGGATGCGCTTGTCGCGCTCGGCCAGGTACTTCGTTCTGAGGGCGGCGTGGTCGGTCTCCGGCGTCTGCGTCGGTGCGCAACTGTGCATACGAAGTCCTCGGCTCGGGGCTGTCGCTCGGTGGTCAGGTGAGGTCGCGCGGCGCGCCGGTACCCATGTACGTGGCCAGGTTGTGGTGCAGGTTCACGATGCTGCGCTCGCGGTACGGGTTGGGCTTGGGGCCGGAGAAGCCGCGTGCCTTCATGCCCTGCTGGACGGCCGCCATGTTGGAGAAGTCCTGCGGCAGGACGGTCCGCCAGGCCGGGTCGCCCACCGGCGTGTACAGCCACTCCGTCTCCGGCTCCTGGCCGGGCGGGAAGAGTTCGTAGACGGCGGCCTCGAAGATGCACTTGTCGGGGTCGTAGCCGTAGGGCCGGGCGCTGTAGCAGAGCATGTTGTTCAGCGCGTGCCCGATCTGGAAGTTGGGGAAGATCTGCCAGGCGGTGCCGCTCCTGCCGATGTCCTCGGGGGCGACGGTCGGCCAGATCACGCCGCGGGCGGCGTCGTCGCGGCGGGCGGAGTCCAGCCAGTGCCTGAGCACCACGTCGGCGGGGGTGCCCTCCGGCAGTTCGTCGACCAGGCGGTTCGCGGCGTCGACGAGGGTCTGGGTGGTGTTGGTGTTGGCGTTCTCCCAGGTGAAGTTCTGCAGGTCGGCGGTGGAGACGCGGGGGTCGGCGCCGCTGCCCAGGCGCAGCTTCGCCTGGTTCTCGTCCAGGCCCTTGGGGGCGTCGTAGCCGATGTTGCTGTGCTTGCCCTGGGCCCTGGACCAGCCGAGGAAGCTGCCGTAGGTCATGAACTCCGGGTGGGTCTGCTGGACGTGATAGGTCTCCATGAAGGCTTCGAGGGCGGTCTTCCAGTTGCAGTCGAAGACCAGCCAGCGCCGCCAGCGGAAGCGCATGTTCTGCAGCTGGAAGGGGTCGAGCAGGGTGGCGGCGGGTTCGAGGTAGTCCCGCAGGGGTTCGCAGTCCGGGTCCAGGTTGATCCAGATCCAGCCGCCCCAGGTGTCGACCTTGACCTCCTTGAGGCGGATGGTGTCCTCGGTCAGCCCGCTCGGCCAGTCCTCCCCCAGGGCCACCCGGGTGCACTGGCCCTCCAGGTTGTACCGCCACCCGTGGAAGCCGCAGACGAACCCCCTGCGGCGGCCGCGGGCGTCCCGGGCGCCTGGCGGGGTGTCCACGAGCGGGCGGCCCCGGTGCGAGCAGACGTTGTAGTAGGCGCGGATCGTGTCCGGCGCGGTGCGGACGACGATGAGCGAGTCGTCGAGGATGTCGTAGGTGAGGAAGTCACCGACCTTGGCGAGTTCCTCGACACGGCCGGCCTGTTGCCACACCTTGGCCCACAGCTTGTCGCGTTCGGCCCGGGCGTATTCCTCCGAGAGGTACGCCTCCACGCCGATGGTGAGCGGTTCCGACAGCGGCTCGGCGGTCGCGGAAACTGCGTCCTGAACTGGGTCCTGGATGTTTTCGACAGTTTCGCTCATGACAATTTCTCCAACTACTGTGTCAGCGCGTTATGGCAGCGCGGAACGACTCGTCCTTCAGGAAGAGAGAGGTGTTGTCCGCGGCCAGGTGCGTCCATTTGAGGTTCAGGCCGCCGTCCACCAGAATCGTCTGCCCCGTGATGTAGGCCGACAGGTCGGACAGCAGGAAGAGCACCGCCCCCGCCTGTTCCTCCGGACGCCCGCGCCGGCCCATGGCGATGGCCCGGCGGTCGCGTTCGGTGTCCTCGTCGACGTAGGTCGCCGAGGCCGGGGTCTCGGTGACGCCGGGTGCGACGGCGTTCACCCGGATACCGTCCACGGCCAGTTCGACCGCCATGGTGCGGGTGGCCGCCACCAGTGCGGCCTTGGCCGTGCCGTAGCCGATGTGGAGCGGCGCGGTGTTCATGCCGCTGATCGAGGAGATCGAGACGATCGACCCGGGCCGGCGCCGCGACTTCAGCTCGGCGGCGACCGCCTGGCTCATGAAGAACATCGTTTCGAGGTTCTGGGTGAACAGCGCGCGCCAGTCCGCCCGGGTGACCCGGGTGGACGGCATCCAGGTCGAGGGCGCGGCGCCGCCGGCGACGTTGACGAGCCCGTACAGGTCGCCGTCGGCCTTGCGGACCTGCTCCATGACGGTCGCGATGCCCTCGTCGGTGGAGGCGTCGGCCGCGACCGGCACCACGGGCAGGCCATCGGCCGCCAGGGGCGCGACGTGCTTGTCGAGGTTCTCCGGAGAGCGGCTCACCGCGATCACGGTCGCTCCGGCCCGGGCGGCCATGTGGGTCACCGTGGTGCCGATGCCGCCGCCGCCCGCGCCGGAGACGATGACGACGCGTCCGTCCAGCCTGAGGAAGTCCTGCTGGTGCTCCATGGCGCGGCTCAACCTGCTTTACGGAATGCCAGGACGCTGCCCTCGGCGTCGGCGGAGACGTAGAGGGTGCCGTCCGGCCCGGCGGCGATGCCCGCGAAGGGTCCCTGGGGACCGGAGAACGGCGGCAGTCCGCGCAGCGGCTTGGGGGTCACGCCGGGCGGGGCGCCCACCGGCAGGTCGCGGGCGAGGGTGTGCCGGGCCTTGGTGTCCAGGTCGAAGGCGATCAGGGACTTGGCTCCGACATCGACGATGTGGAGCAGGCCGTCGCGCACGAGGATCCCCTGCGGCTTGTCCAGGCCGTCCACCACCGTGTCGACGCCGGATGCGGTGACCTCGACGATCCGTCCGGCACCGGATTCGGAGACCAGGCAACTGCCGCCCGGACCGAACGCCACGCCGAGCGGCTCGTTCAGGCCGGCGGCCAGCTCCTCCACCTTGCCGGACCCGATGGACAGCACCCGGCCCGTGCCGAGCTCCGCCGCCACGACGGCCCCGCCCGGGGCGACGGCCACGCCGTAGAGCTGGTCGAGCCCGTCGGCGAGAACCTCGCTCTCACTGCTCGCGGGCCGGTAGCGCGAGACCTGGCCGCCGGAGGTGGTGACGATGAACTCGCCACCGCCGACGGCGGTCACACCGCGCAGGAAGCCCGGGTAGCCGGGCGTGAAGAGCATCCCCAGCGTCTCCAGCCCGCCGCCGGGGCGAAGGACGTAGAAATACGTCCCGTCGGCGACATAGAGGTTGCCGTCGTCGCCCACGGTCAGGTCCAGCGGCCAGTTCAGACCGCCCGGCAGTGTCGTGCGGGTCTCGCCGTGCTTGAGGATCTCGGTGATCTCGCCGGTGAAGTTGGAGACGAACAGCCGGTCGCCGACGAACGTGCAGTTGTCGAGACCGGGGTTCAGGGTGGCCAGCACCGTGCGCTCGCCGCTGCGGGGATCGATGCGCAGCACCTCGCCGGTGTGCACCTGGGTGGAGACGATGTAGCCCTCGGAGTCGAACTTCACCGAGTCGGGGACGCCGAGGTCCCCCACGACGCGTTCCGGCTCGCCGCCGTCCGGATGGATCCGCCAGATGTCGTTGGTGCCCATCACCGGGTAGTAGAGGAGGCCGTCGGGTCCGACCTCCATGGCGTTGGGCATCGCCATGTTCTCCAGCAGCACGCGGGGGGCGCCGCCGTTCGGATCGAGCTCCATCAGGCGGCCGCCGATGCGGCATTCGTTGATGAACAGGCGGTCCTGGTACACCGTGATGCCGTTCGCGCAGGGCAGGTCGTCGCGCAGCAGCCGCGTGACGCCGTCGGCGCCGCGCATGCTGACGCGTCCGTCCATGACCTCGGTGGCGTAGAGGTTGCCCCGGGAGTCGAAGGCCACGTCGTCGGGCGCGATGATCTCGCCGCCCTTGGCACTGATGGTCTCCAGCGCGCCGGTCACGACGTCGAGCGCGCTGATCTGGCTGCCCGTCACCTGCGCCACGTAGACGCGGCCGTCCGGGCCGGTGCGCAGACCGTTCGCGCCGAACAGCCGGCTCGGCGGGGTGAGCCGTTCCAGGCTCCAGCCTTCGGCGAGGCCTATGGATGTGGCGCTGGTATAGCGCGCCCCTTGCGTCAGCATGGGCATGCGTGCCTCTCTCAGTGCCGTACGAAAAGCGATACGTTTGTATCGCTTTCCGTATCGTCAGCACTCATGGTGCGGCCTGGCTCCCGACCTCTGGAGAGTAATGTTCTGATCTTTCAGAACGCAATACTCGTACTACGAAAACTTGATTCTCAGATCCGGGAGCCAGTGTCCTCAGGCCCGGTCGACCTCGGCGCGCAGGGCGTTGTAGTCGGCGAAGGCGGACTCGACGTCGGCGCGGGTCAGTCCGTAGCGGGCCAGGTCGTAGCTGTGGGGGCGGGTCCCCTTGGGGCGGGCCGCGACCTGCGGGAGGCGGGCGGCGTCGGCGTCGGTCCAGCGGGCGCCGATGGACTCGTAGAGCCGGGGCGCGCCCTTGGCGGGGTCGGACCCGAGCCAGGAGTACGGGACGTCCACCAGCGCCTCGCGGGGTATCGAAGCCCGGGCCGCGATGCCCCGGGCCGTGGAGCGGCTGAGCAGTTCGAGCCAGGTGGCGCCGATGCCGTGCAGGTCGAGGGGGCGGCGGGTGATGGCCATGCCGTGCTCGACCAGGCTGCAGAACGACGCGACGACGGTGGCCGGGTCGCGGTGGGTCCACACGATCGTCGCGTCGGGGAAGACCGTGCGCAGCGCGTCGAGGTTCTCGGTGTGCATGGGCGACTTCAGCACCCAGCGGCGGCGGGGGCGGCCGTGCTGGAGCACCTGGAAGACCTGCTTGAGGTGGCGGTAGTCGGGGACGAAGTCCCGCTCGTAGTGCCAGGCCCGGTACCCGGGGATGCTGGCCTGGGACAGCGGCATCACGGTGTGCGGAAGGGCGAAGGTGCACTCGTCGGGGCCCTCGGCGCGCAGCGGGTGGATGTCGCGGAAGCCCGGGGCGAACAGGTCGATTCCGCCGACCATCCACCGGGCGGCGGCGATCGCCTTCTTCCGCCGCTCGGGCGGCAGGTCCAGGTCGGGGGTGAGCAGCTCCCATAGAAGGGGACATCGGTGCTCGTCCGACAGGGACAGCACACCGTGCGTGAGCGTGGTGGCCGTGCGCGGCAGGCCCACCACGAACACCGGCCGCTCGACCGGCTCCTGCTCGATCGCCGGATGCTCGGCGATCAGCCGGCGGATCCGGGCCCGGTTGGTGAGATGCCTGCGCACATGCCCCTGCGCGGACATCCAGCCGACCGGGGTCAGGCTGTCGTCCTGCGCCCAGTGGCGCAGCAGGAACCGGAAGTCGTCGACGAACCTCTGGTCCCCGTCGGCCTGTCCGGCCGTGGCGACGAGCCGGTCGAAGGCCCGGTCGGGGGCGCGGCGGGAGCCGAGTCCCGGCCGTAACAGCAAGTTGGTCAGGGTGAGTGCGAGGGGGGCGGAGGACACGGGGCGCATTCCTTTCGCAGGCGGGCGGACCGGGCGCGGGTGTCGTCGAACTGCCTTGCTGTGCACGGGAATTGGCAGAGGCTGCCCACGCTGCCTGCCCGGCAACCCTCAGGTCCCGGCCGGGTCGTTCGTCAGATCGCCCGGGGACCTGCGAGGAGGGTCCGGGCGGACCTGCCGAAGGCCGCCACCAAACGGCTGCGGTCGCCGGCGCGGGTCGCGAGGACGACATGGCTCGGCTCGACGCCGTGCAGGGGGATCACGGTGAGGTCGGGGCGGGGGCTCCTGGCGTTGTCGCTGACCGCGACGATGGACAAAGCCGCCCCCTCGGCGACGAGTTCGAACTTGTCCTCGGCCGACTCGGCGAGGGGACCGTCGGGTGCGGGGCTTCCGTCGGGCCGGGGGTCGATGCGCCAGAAGGCGTTCCAGGCGGCGTCGCGCACCCGTAGGAGGGGTTCGTCGGCGATGTCGTCGAGGGTGACGGATTCCTTGCCGGCCAGGCGGTGGTCGAGGGGGACCAGTAGCGCCCGGGGCTCGTCGTGGAGGATCGTCACATCCAGTTGGTCGGGCTGGATCGGCAGCCGGGTCACCACCGCGTCCACCCGGTGATCGAGCAGCGCCGCGCGGGTGTCGCTCCAGGCCAGATGCAGCGGCCGCACCTCGGCGTCCGGGTGCCGGCGGCGCAGGTCCCGTACGGCCGGGGTGATGATGATGTGCGAGGTGTAGCCGATGGTGATCCGGCTGGGCCGGGCGGCGGCGCGGGCGTGGGAGGCGGCCTGGCCGGCGAGCCGCAGCAGCGCCTTCGCCCGGGGCAGGAAGGCCTCGCCGGCCTCGGTGAGCCGGCTGCCCTGCGGGGTGCGGTCCAGCAGGCGGGCACCCACCTGCTCTTCGAGGCGGCGGATCTGGCGGCTCAGGGACGGCTGGGCGAGATGGAGGGCGGCGGCCGCGCGGCCGAAGTGCAGGTGCTCGGCGACGACGGTGAAGTACCGCACGAGCCGCAGATCGAGGTCCGTCGGAGGCAGCGGCGAGTCGGGCATGCCCCTCAGCGTAACAGCGTGACGTGCGGTGATGCGGTTTACGTATTGCCTGATGAGAAACAGGACTTGGACCCGGGGCGCGCCTGGCCCGCAAGGTGGGACCACCGGCCCGGCAGCATCGCCCGGCACCGTCGGGGTGCCGCATCGGGGCCGGATCACCCCTGTTTCAGCGAATGGAGTGCACCGTGCGTGTATTCGTCACCGGCGCGACCGGATTCATCGGAAGCGCCGTCGTCCGCGAACTGCTGGACGCGGGGCACCAGGTCCTCGGCCTCGCCCGCTCGGATGCGGCCGCCGCGTCGCTTACGGCCGCCGGGGCCGAGGTGCACCGAGGCGCCCTGGACGACCTCGACAGCCTGCGCGCCGGAGCGGCCGCGTCGGACGGCGTCATCCACCTGGCGTTCATCCACGACTTCTCCGACTGGCTGGCCTCCGTCCGTACGGACCGGCTCGCCGTCGAGGCGCTCGGCGAGGCGCTCGCGGGATCAGACCGGCCCTTCGTCGTCACCTCCGGGGTCGCCATACACGCCCCGGGGCGCGTCGGCACGGAGGAGGACGGGCTCGATCCCCAGTGGCCCCGGCACGGCTCGGAAGAGGCCGCGCTGTCGCTCGCCGAGCGCGGCGTACGGGCGTCGGTGGTGCGGCTGCCGCCGTCGGTTCACGGCGAGGGCGACCAGCACGGCTTCGTCCCGACGCTGATCGGCATCGCCCGCGCCAAGGGCGTCTCGGCCCACCCGGGCGACGGCTCCAACCGCTGGCCGGCCGTGCACCGCCTCGACGCCGCGCTGCTGTTCAGGCTGGCGCTGGAATCGGCGCCGGCCGGCTCCGTACTGCACGGGATCGCCGACGAGGGCGTGCCGGTCCGCGAGATCGCCGGCGTCATCGGCCGGCACCTGGACCTGCCGGTGGTCTCCCTGCCCGCCGAGAAGGCCACCGACCACTTCGGCTTCCTGGGGGGCTTCTTCTCGATCGACGCCGCCACGTCAAGCGAGCTGACCCGCAAGCGCATGGGATGGCACCCCGAGCGGCCCGCGCTCATCCCCGACCTCGAAGAGGGCCACTACTTCGGCTGAACGGACACGGGCGGGGCCGTCGGCCGCTCCCGGTAGCGGTCGCGCATCGCGTCGCCGGCCGCGGGGCCCGCCGCGAAGACGTACGCGTCGCTGTCGTCCAGCCGTTGGCCGGTTCTGGCGTCGACGACCACGGGGTCGACTTCCTGGTGGCTGTGCGCGTCGACCAGGATCATGCTGCGCTCCTCGGGCGCCAGGCGGGAGTTGCCCCAGGCCGCGAGGGCGACGATCACGGGGCGCAGGGAGCGGCC
>Ga0307517_10010189_pt1 | contig 13184 bp, 7 predicted proteins | sample 23_EM_MG_FD_194515 | JGI IMG/M metagenome (GOLD analysis project Ga0307517, IMG submission 194515) | Populus trichocarpa ectomycorrhiza microbial communities from riparian zone in the Pacific Northwest, United States - 23_EM | ecosystem: Host-associated > Plants > Roots > Unclassified | place...
TTAATCTATAAATAATCTATCAAATTACAAATATTTTTTAATTTCACCCCTTATGATTTTTAACTTTTCAAATTTTATCCATATTATTTTGATTGCTATTTGTTTTATTTGAAATCATTTTTGAAAATTTTTTTTTAACAAGTTAATCCTCGATTTTTTTTTATTAAATCTTACCCTCATTCTTTTTGTTGCTATTTTTTTTTTTTGCTTTTGAAAGTTTTTTTATTAATATTTTTTTTCATGATTTTATTCATCAAAATTAAATTGGTTAGACTTGGGAATTAAGTTTCTTAATTGAACCCGGGTATAGAATTTCACGGGTTGCGAGTTTTAGAGATTAGACCAGGTTTAGGAGGTTCGCCCAAGTTTGTTTTTTTTTCTTTTTTTTAATATGATGTTTTCTAATTTTTTATCCTTTTTTTTAGTTTTGCTTTGTTATTTTTTATGATTTGCCTTCAATGGAGTTAACCCTGGTCATAATCACCGGTATCAAAGGTTAACACGGGTTGACTTTTTTTATCCTTTTTTAAATTGATTTATTTCAATTTCATCTTTCAAATATTTTTCCTTACTTTTTTCTCTGTGAGATTATTCCTATCTTATATCCAAGATCGCGGAGTTCTTGAGTTCATCCGGTTTAACATGGCTTTTTATTGTTTTTCTTTTAATTTTTTTAACATTTTTATTTTTTAATATTGAGTTGTTTGATAATTCAGATGAGTTGAGATCTATTTTTTTTATAATCTTTTTATGTTGTTATTTTTTTATAAAATTTTATTTTTTTATTGATATTATTTAAATTACTAATTAAACCAATAATTCAGTTCTAGAATTTTTTTACCCTGCAATTCTTTTTTTACATCTTGAAAAAAAAAAGATCCTGCCTGTGGTGGATAGCAAGCACCGAATATACATGTACTTAATAAAACAAATGTTCCCCAACCTATACACAATTGTTTTTTTTTTTTTTTTTCATTTTTAAGTCGAGGCCCCAGTTTCGATTCTGTATATCGATTAAGTTGATTTCTTGGAAGCCACCCTAGGAAAATAGGACTCAATAAATACATGTACTTCAAAGGAGGAGGCCTATTGCATTGAATCCTTCCTATTCAAGCCAAATATCTTCTTCTTCTTTCTCTTTTACAATTTCTTCCTCGTCAATTCTTTCATTTGATTCTGCCGAAAGAGTTTTAAACCTTCCTTTCCTACAAAATTTCCAACCCCGGAGAAATCATGCTTACGCTAGCATTTTTAACGGCCTTTTCTTTTGGTTGAGAAACACTTTGATTCCTTCGTCTATAACGTATTATCTCAAGAGGCAATATAAACCTGGGGTGAATCATGGCAGAAATCACAACATACTCGATGGAGCACGGATTAGGCTGTGGCCCAGAATGGAGAGCTTTCCTACGCCGGCATTTCTGGCCGAGAAAAACATCAGTGCATTCACTGCCTGCAGAAAGCACCAACAATATCCTCGGCCTGCCCAGTATTGCTAATAATTCAGAGAGACAGCGAAGCAAACCCCAGCCTGTCGTCCTTGATTCCTCCAATTTGCCCAAGTCTTCCCCACAAGTAGAAAAGAAACAGAAGAGTTTGCATCGTTCAAGGCCTTCGACTTTTCATCAAAACAAAGAAGGTTCAAGTTCGGGCGGGATCAAAGTGTCCCAAACCAATAAGACTAATCTAAGAAGGGACTCCAACAATGATTCCAGAGAGCTTGGCAGGATTGTCATAACTAATCATCAAAAGTCCAATGACAACAAGGTTCTTGTTCGAGCCACTTCTGGCAATGTAATGTTGCGAGGTCATCTGGGCAACCTAAGACAGTCAGGGAATGGGAATTTTATAGGGAATGATAGTCCTAATGCTACTGTTAGGACTGTGGATTACCTTCACAAGAACCTTCAAGAGGCAAATTTATCGTCTAGACCCAGAAATTGCTACAGTAAACTTGGCAGTAATAGTGTTATGGGGAACATTGTGAGGCAGCCTAGTGGTGAATTTCGGCAGGGACAAGGTCTGATAACCAGCATGGATCCTGAAGTTTTAAAGAATAAGGGAAATGAGAGGTACAGGCAGGGAAGATATGAACAGGCCTTGGTTTGGTATGATCGTGCAATTTCTCTTGATTCAAATAAGGCAACATATAGAAGTAATAGAAGTGCAGCTTTGATAGGATTAGGCCGTCTTACAGAAGCTGTTGTTGAGTGCAAAGAAGCTATCAGGCTCGATCCTTCTTATCAAAGAGCCCATTACCGTTTGGCAACATTATATTTCAGGTCCGCCTTATTTGATTGCCAAGAGAGTTCTGTGCACTAAACAGCTGACACATTGGAACTTGTGTGATCTTGCTGTTTTATTGTATAATAATGTGAATTTCATAATGCAGACTGGGAGAAACAGAGAAAGCTCTGTATCACTACAAACAGTCAGGCCCCAATACTGACTCCAAGGAAGTTGCTCAAGCTCAGGCACTTCAAATGCACCTGAACAGGTGCACTGAAGCTCGAAAACTAAAAGAATGGAATAGATTGCTGAAGGAGACTGAGCGCTCAATTTCCTCGGGTGCTGATTCAGCTCCACAGGTGAGCAATCTTGGACCTTTTTTCTTGGTATTACCATGGAAGAGGACAATGGCACTAGTAGAATTGTATCTACTGCCTGTAGTTGTGGAGCTTGTAATGCTTAAGCAGGTTACTTCTGTTTTACACTTAGGTTTATGCTATGCAAGCCGAGGCACTATTGAGGCTCCACAGGCATCAAGAAGCCTACACGGCCTACCAAAAGGGACCGAATTTTTCTGTTGACTTTTATACCAAGTTATTTGGTCTGACTGTAGCACCTTATATCTTAATGATCGGGGCACAGATTTACATGGCTGCGGGCAGGTTGGTAAAATCATTTGAGCTATTTTAGAAAAATAAATATTTTTTTAATTAATTTAATTAATTTTTTTATTATGATATTTTTTTAGAAAATAATATTTTTTTCTATTAATATTATTAGAATTTTATCTTGTAACAAACTTATGCGTGAATTAGGCTCTTGTATCCTGAATTCTTGATGTAGAATGTGTCTTGTCCAAGCAATTGTTAAACAAGAAAGAACAATTTGAAACCAGAATACTTCTAATTCTCAGGATTCCACCACTTAAAGAAGTTGATAAAGGAAAATGTTGTTCTTTTGAGCCTTTCCCTTTTCTTTTCGTAGGATTTTCAAAGAGATGCTAACAAAAGGGGATTGTTGTTCTCGTTTGCTTTTTCTTTGCAAGATGCTCTTTGGACTTTTATTTATTTAATTAAAATCACATTAACAAATTAGTTGCCAAATGACGGCATTCTGGTTTTCAAGTTAATTTTTGTAATAACAGCAAAATGATTACATTTTTTAACTTATTCTGTAATGATTATGAATTTAATAGGTACTTGTCGTAAAATTGAGCAGTTTTAATAAACGTGTCTGTTGTTTAATAGGTTTGAAGACGCTATGGCTACAGCTCAGCAAGCAGCTCGACTCGATCTCAGGAACGGGGAGGTTAGCAATGTGGTAAAGAGTGTCAGAGCAGTAGCATCTGCTAGATTGAGTGGCAACTCGTTATTCAAGGCATCAAAATTCACCGAGGCATGTATCGCATATAGTGAAGGCCTAGAATACGACGCTTACAACTCAATTTTGCTCTGCAACCGAGCAGCCTGTAGGTCCAAGCTTGGCCAATATGAAAAGGCTGTAGAAGACTGCACTGTGGCTCTCAGTGTGCAGCCTAATTATAGCAAGGCCAGGCTAAGAAGGGCGCACTGCAATGCCGAGGTAAATTTTGAGTATCACAAATGACTTGAGGTTGTTGAAATTCGAGCCATCGTTCTAATTTCGGTTCAATTTATTTATTATTATTATTTTTTCATGATTAGCTGGGAAGATGGGAAGCTTCGATTCAAGATTTTGAGATGTTGATAAGAGAAAGTCCAGCCGATGAGGAGGTGGGCCGGGCCTTGCTTGACTCACAGGTTCAACTTAAGAAGCAACGTGGTGAAGACACCAAGGACCTCAAATATGGTTCTAAATTCTAATTTAGTGTTGGTTTCCAGTGATTAGACACTCTGTAACTTCACCTGAAATTTAAGCATTTGCTGGCGGGTGCCATGGACTTAACGAGAAATACGAGACGTTTTTATTTGACGAGGGAAATAAATTCTTATGAGTGAAATGGCAGCTTCAACTCAATACCCGCTTTACAACCCCTATCCCCTCCAGGATCAGTAAATTTGACATGGCTGAGCCATGCACTCTGACGTAGCGGAAAGCTATTGAGAAAGCAGTTCACCGTCTGCTTCAAAAATAATAATTGTTTGAATCCACGAACATAAGAAATGCTCGATTCCACGAGCCAGAGAATAAGATTCTCAAAGAGAAAGTTTATTATGCAAATTCAAAAGTGCCTTACAATGAAAAGAGGCAGTCTTTATATAGGCTGCAAATCCTAATTCAACTAGGAATATAATTGTTTAGGAAAGAAATAACTAGAATAAGGAAAACAAATACTACAGCTGGAAAAGTAAATAAATCTTGATATTACGACATTAATTAAGACTCCTAAATAAGAAGGCAATCTGGCAGAAGGGTACTCCAATGGTAACTGCAGTTCCTGATTTCTCTGCAATGATATTATATCCTGCAATCTGCTCTGCTTCCTGTAATCTGCTCTTCCTCTCCTCCTGTAGACTGTTCTACATCACACTCCTTCAGTTCCCCTGTCTAACTTTTGGACCTCTGGTGGAATTTTACTTAAGGTTCTTCTGTTTTCTGATGAAAATTTTGCAGAAGATTCGTATTCTCCACCAAAAATTAACTTGGACAAGCTCATTCTGTGACAAAACGAACATACAAGAGAGACAGGGAATCTGGATCAAATTGCATGTGACTCTTCGATTGTCTCTAGTCTACATGGATACATGCACGTGCAAGCACTATAGAATAACATAAACGATACGAAGCTGGTATATTCAACTATCGTCATCGTCTATGCAATTCAAAAAAGCCCTACGAAAGACACAAGATGATATTTAAAATAGTTAAATTAGTAATATGACTATTTAAATAGTATAAATATAATTTTATATTTTTTTTATTTGTGTACTCCAATAAAAAAAATATATTTGGAAGAGTCAATTATATTTTAATATATTTAATACATAATTATTTTAACAATTTAATATGACCCGGTTGATTTAATAGGTTTAAAAACAAAATGATTCTCAATCAACTAAATATTTAAGGTTGAAATTGAAAAAAAAAAACTCAATTAAATAAAAGGAAAAAAAACTAGCCAACCTCAATAAATTTGCTAATCTCATAATAAAATTTACGTCATTAAACCACGATAATAATAAAAAAAAAGGAAACCAACATATATTTAAAAAAAATCAAAGGAAAAAAAAAAGGAATTGTTGCCTTTTGCTACTGCTGTTATTATACATTGAACAGAAAAGAAAATTTGACATCCTCTGTGCACCCGTTTCAGAAGAGGAAGAGAAATTTGTGTTGTGGCCGTCCTTTTATTTACAAAACAGGAATCGTCCCTTTTGACTTTGTGTTACTTGTTATTTCAGAAGAGGAAAACAAGCCCATGCAAGCAACCGACATTGCTTTCACAAAACAGGAATTGTCCCCTTTAGCTTTAGCTTTGAATAGGAAGGAGAATTTAACTCCCCTGTGTGCCTGTTTCAGAAGAGGAAAAGAACTAGTAAACCGAACTTATTTTCATAGAACAGGATGTATTAATTCAACTTCAATAATTTTGAAAGGAATAGTAGAAAAAGTAATTATTGAACAGACGGGAAGTAATTACTTGGCAGGGCTAAGTAAAATGGAAAATGTAGCAGGATCACCAGGTTCATGATCATCTCTTCCAACTTCTACTTCTTGCTACTGTATCTTTCATTCCACCAACAACCCATGTTTCCTTAGCTATATCAGTTGAAAGTTTATAGAAATCTGTATCATAGCTCATCACTACCAAGTTCTCTTTTTTACTGTTTTTTCCCTCTTCCTCCATTAAGGCCTTCAAATTCTTTCCTTTCTTCTCTTCTTGCTTCCTGTCTTGCTCTTCTTCTTCTTCTTCTTCTTCTTCTTCCTCTTCTTCCTGCCAACTCTTCGCCGGAGCAGACCTACACCTCATAAGCAGGAGAGCATTTGGTGGTGGAACAGAGGGCGCAGCTAGAGACTCATCATTGCAAGACCTCTCTTTCTGTTTAGCGTCTTCTTTGAAGAACCCAGTAGTGCTATTCTGATTCTCTTGCAGCATCATGAACCACTTAGAAAATATGGTTCTTGAATCCTCTTTGTCAATTCTTCCATCAACTCCAACATGGTTTTCTTGATATTCCCCATACTCTTCATATTCTTCTTCATCATTACTAGTGATATCTGATTGAGCTGGAAAGGAACCAAAGCATCGAAAATCGAATCTTATGTTTCTTAAACATGTTAAGAATTGCATTATATCTTTCTTGAATCCCAGTGAGTCAAGCCAGGTTGATTTCTTGGTGCTTTTCCTGCTGATGTGAATCCTTTCAATCTCTTCCATGACTGATTGCCAGTTCTTGCAGGAGCTTGCCTTGTGTCTGACTTTGATCTGCCCAGCGCATGTTACTTTTGGCGATGTTGGTTCTGATAACTCCGAGTCCATTTCCCTGGTTTTGGTCCATAAGAGAGGACTGGCTCGGCTTCCACCACCCCTAGGGCTGGATTTCTTCAAATGGTGGGGCCGTTGTTGTCGGTGGTGGTGGCGGTTCTGGTGGGGTTTGCTGGGTTCTAATGGCCTTGCAGGACTGCAAATGGGTTTGGGCATTAATGTTAGATGGGCTCTAGAAGGAAAACATACTAACAGATCTGCTGATGGAGCTCTCCTGCTTTCTCTTCCTTTCATTTTGATTTTTTTTCAGCTTAATATGAACTAATAACTCAGACCCTCTCGTTTTCTTGAGCTTGATGACCTATATGGTTTTTTGGGTTTTGATGGGTCTGTGTAGAAGGTTTTAAAAGAAAGGTGGGGAGAGAATTGGCAGCTTTCGAATTCTAGCCTCTCTTTTTTTATTAGTGTCTCTCTTTACCATCAGTCTGTTCATTTTTTCCCAACACTCCTTTTTCTTGCCCTTTGCTTTTCTAATGCTGGCCAAACTTATTTAAAAATTTAGTAAAGAAAGATGGGTAAGAAAGTTGAAACCCACGAGCCCTGTTTCATGAACCAATCATACCCACAACTCGTGACTTTGGGAGCCATTGCCAGTTGTTACTCATGCTATCTTGGCTAGTGCCCTCGTAAACTCCAATGCCACCCCCCCTTCATATAAAACAGCTACCTTTATGCTTGCTAATTAGTATGTTACTGCCATATTATACCAAAAGCTCTCAACTTAATTAAACTGTACTAAATAAACCAAGGTAAAAGCATAGAAATTAAAAAAAATGTTATTTTAGAGGGAGGCAGGGGATGCTGGTTTTTTACCGGGAAAAAAAATATAAAAAGCGCACCACCGAAAGTTTCATTAATGGTGAAAATTTGGATTAATTAGTAAAGTGAGTAAGCCATGATGAAGGGGTGCAATGCACTTGAGAGCATGGGGGAGATGGCCCCCTCCAATCACCACACCTTGCGTTACGATTAGCCTTTCTTTGCTTTAGCTTTATTTTGATAATTTTATAAAAAGCTTCTTCTTTTTTTCAAATTGTTCACCTAGTTTTTGGCCATGTTAGTTATCTCTAGCTATCCTGTCTTTTTCTTTCTATATTTCTTGGTATAAATTTGATCACGATTTTAGGGATGACAATCAAGTAAGCAAGAGATGTAGTTTATTGAAATGATGAACTTGACAAGAAGAACGATGATACTAGTAAATGATAGCCATGAAAAACTAGTAACCGAGTTTAAAAATTCCAACCGGATAGAATGATGCAGGAGTTAGAATTGTAGTATCTTTCATATAATTAAGGGTTTTCTTTTAATAGTTTAGTTACATAATATTTATTATAGTAGTTTGAATGGCTAATATTTATTTATTTTTAAGGGAAATGATTGATTTTACTTAGGCCGGAAATTTTTTTTAATATTGTTATAAGTTTATAAAAAGTTTGCTCTCTCTCTCTCCTTTTCTTGTCATTGATTAGGAATGTAGTAATGGTTGCTTGTTAAAATGTTTTTAACTTAAAAATACATCAAAATATTTTTTTTAAATTATTTTTTACATCAAAACGATCTGAAAACATTAAAAAATAATTTAAAGTAAAGAAACAAATAAAAAAATTTTAATTTTTTTCAAAACACTTTTAAAAACAAAAAATCTAGAAAACCAACTTTTAATCAAGGGAGTTATCTTTAACTATCTTTTATCTTATTCTTTCAACATCAATTTATCATTGTTAATAATAACATGTAACCAAGTCATTTAATAATTAATTATTAATGAAATAAAAGATTTGTTGATTCTAATTATATTTCTTGAATTCATAGTTGTCTAACCTGATTTAGGACCCGAGCCAGATTCTAATTATATTTGGTGAGAGATCGACGGTTGAGAAGGAGGTTGTCACTGCTGGATTTTCTGGATTGCTTTTTTTTTTTTTCTTCCTTGGGTTTTTGCTAGTTTATTTTTCAAAAATATCTTCCTTTCAATTTTTCTCTCTATACATGTTTTTTTTCTATTTATATTATTTGAGATCCTCGGTAAAATAAAAAAAACTAAACTGGTAAAATAATATTAGGCAATTATATTATATCCTTCTTGACCATGAATTTCTAATTAATTAATTTTTTTTTAAAGTGTAGGATCTCCTTCATTAATTTTTCAAATCTATTGATCCTCTCATTTATTTTTTTTCTTTTTTGCCTAATCTCCTATTATTATTTTCCCTTCGTTCTCCCTCTCTTTTATTTTACTCTCTAAACTCTTCTTTTATATATATATATAATCATCATAATTAAAAATTACATTAAATATTAAAAAATTAAATTGGATAAAAATATAATTTTTCAAAAAACGTAGAAAAATTAGAGTTAAAAAATAGGTAACGATAAAAACTATTTTTCTTTGCCGAGCAATTAAACCTCGTTGATTCATCTTGACCCTCCAAGCATGAAGCGATCGATGCTAAAAAATACAGGCTGTAATGAAGGTCCAATAAGCAAAGCTCCTTTTCAAGCAAAAATAGAAAAGAGGGGATCGTGCTACTTAGTTTATTGGTCTCTACTTTGTTGTAGAACCTCACGACTTTAAGAAAGGCGAAAAGAGAAAGCGGGCCAAGCAAGCTAAGCATGCTGATTTAGCAAACTAAAGTAGTATCTCATGATATGGCAGTTCCCTTTCTTTTGTCTGTTCATCATTGAGACATGTATGGTAGGGTTTGAAGGAGATGGTTAGAACTTAGAAGTGGAGAAGCTTAGTTTTAAAAACCGATATCTTCCCTAGCTATCCTACATTCCTACCTATCTTCATGAGTGGCAGCGTCTCTATCTTCTTAGCTTGTGGGTCTTTTCTTTTTCATGACCTAATTAATTTCATAGCACCAGTTTGTCAAAAAGAACTCGGTTTAGGTCATCATCAAATGCTCTTAACCAGTAGTTGGAATATAGCCTGAATTAGTTGAATTCTAACTGGTTGCTTTAAGAGGAGACAAATGATGGCATTTGAAGGATTGAACAGAAAGAATCTTGCTATGAAATGCATTCAAACACACTTGCTATCAAGTAGGATAGTTCCACACTCAATGCATTTATTATACGAGTAATTATGATCATGGGGATATATAATTAGGTGCGTGTGGATTAGACTCTGTAATATTCAATATTATTTATTAATTTACTGAAATTCATTTCATTAACCAATCGAATACTTTTGGCCCATGGGAATCCAATCCACCTGCTAATCGAGTAGCTTCAATATTAAGAGTACTGGGTCTTGTGTAAATGTAGCAGAAGGTTCTAGGAACAAAGCCACCAGAAGCTTTCAGGGAGGAGTTCATTTGAGAATCATTGGCGATCACTTTGATTAATATTTTCCGAGTTAAATAATGGTGATATATATGGAGTCCCATTTCGCAGGGTAAGGGTTCAATGGCTTTTCTTGTTCGCTAATCTTTGTTCCTGGTATTATGTGTTCTCACAGCAATGACAAGCATGGATGGTGCAAGGCCCTACGTACATATATAGTGCGATCCCATTGTTAAATCATGATCAATGAAATGAGAAGCAAAATCCAATCATCGACTCAAGAAAATCTGATGAATCATTGTTTCTCCCTCTGTTTAATGTAATGTGGAATCTTGCTGACATTTTACTTGCAACCTTCCGCGGACATGAGAATTGGTTCTGGACAGCAAATTAATGGGCTAATGGGCTGATGATCGGCATAGATCGGATGGCTTGAAGCCAGCCACGTGTTTATTCTCAAAATTCTTATTCTCAAAACACTCCTTTCACTACAGAACAAATGCCTAGTGAAGAACTGGAAAACTGATATCTTTAGTTGAGATAAAACATGAGCTGCTGAGCTTCTCTCTTAAGAATCCTAAAGTTGCACCCTTTTATATTATTTTGTTAAATTTGGATAAGATTGGTCAATTTGATCCAAAAAAACGCAGTGATTTTATTATATAATCGGTTCAGATTCATGGTAAAGAATTGAAGATTAGGTACGCAATGAATCTGAGTGATAACAGCTAGGCTTTGTGCACGTGGCTCCCGCAAGAAACAATAGGCTTTTGAAAACCAGTGCAAGCGTGAGCTGGGTCAAAAGTCATCCGGCTGTACTCGTCCACCGATAGCATTCAACTCAAAATCTAAAAAAGAGTCTAATTGAAAATAAGTAATCAATTCACCGTAGCCATTTAAGAGTCTGATTGAAAATAAGTATGCAATCCATCATAGCCGTTTATATAAAGATTGATTGATTAGCTGTCCTACTGCCGAAGGCATCCTAGGATTTTTGGTTTTACGCCAAGGACATCCTCGGAATAGTTCTTTTGTCGCAACAAGGTTATATCATCCTCGGAATAGTTCTAAGCAACAGTCGCTTCTTACAGAAGGCCATGTTGCAATCAATTACTGGTAATTGGATTAAGCTGTTTAGTTGTTTCTGTTTTCTTTTCAAAAAAAAAAAAGTTTAAGGCAGAAAAGCAACCTCATTCCTTCAACCAAATCTATTTCCACTGGAAAATGTACAGAAGTTATCACTTACAACCAGCCCGGATGATGACATGCACCCATAATAACAAAGAATTACAGTATCATTGATTAACAACCTCCAAGTTTGATAAGCAGAGAATCGCTACTGATACTCCAACAAAAGGAATGAGATTAGAACTCAAAGCAAACCATTAACCACCACCAGTTTGAAGCAGCAAACAGATCAAATTCAATCTATATTAGAAAAGGAATAATTTTTCCTAATGGGCACCTGTGAAATCAATCCAATCAACCCCATCTACTTTCATCTTGAAGAACGCAAACCTAAATCGGTTCAAAATCCATTTGGCAACAGGAAACCATATGGGAATTCAAGAAACCCAAACTAAGAATTTCTCTTCAAATTTATTCATAAAGGTGTTCTAGACGTCATTACAGAATGAAGAACTACAATCAATAAATCATATCCGGATTTCTCAAATCGAAGCTAATTACTCAAGTTGTTTGATGATGAGGGTTTACAAATAAATTATTTACGTGAGCAAGTATATGTGTGTGAAAAAATAAACAGTGAAAGTTGTATGGGTGGAAATCTAGAAGAGAGAGAAATATGGGAGGAGCCACTCCAGGCATTGATGTTCTTTGCTTTCTTTTCTGCTGGTAAGAATTATGATTTACTAATGAATGAAAATAATAATAATAATAATTTTTTCATCAACACCATCTACCTTTCTAGAACAACATTACCTAAAAACAAATATGATAGATAAATCTTGGGTGCTAAAACAAAAGAGATGGTGTTTTTGTTGGTGAACGAACACTAAATTTGATGGGGCATGGGAATTCCTTGAGAAAACTAACCCTCTCAATTTTGATCATATTAGTTTTAATGAAAACTGTTTTTTTATTGATTTCTTGTTTTAACTTTTAACTTTTTTACTGTTTTTACTTTTTATTTCTTTTGTGGTGATATTGATTGAGATATTCCATAGCCTTTAGAGTGAACTATAATGGACGGAAATGGATAAAAGGGGAGACTCGACTCTAATAAAAATTGAGGGGGCTGATTCATACAAAACATACATCAGGAGGCAAATTAAAATTTACCTTCCTGGAAAGGGGTTGATATAAATTACATAATTGATTAATGGAGTCTTGCAGGCAGACACCATACTTGTCATCTGCTAGAATTGGTAAATTGCCGATACCCTCTCTCGCTGGAATTAATGTCTGCCAAACAAGCACATGCATTCTGGGACTAACAAACAAACTGCGTAGGGCAGTAGAATTGAGTTTTTTTTTCTCGCAATACCACAATCAACAAAAGAAATCTGGAAACGATAAGTATCTTTTACTATTCTAACACAATCACAATTTGATAAAGTTCTTGAGAAAATGACATGTTAGAAAAGTATTGAATAAACCCAACGGTTATTTCAAAACTATGTCTCATTTATATTAATTAATAGATATAAAAATCAACCTAAAATCTAATAAAGATATGATAACTCTATAGATAAGATTCAAGATTCAACAAAAAAAAGAAGGAGATAAACTAAAATGATAGAAGAGAGGATGAGAAACGAAAGAATAGATCACTAAAAACACACCAAGACTTTGTTTCTGACATATCTGGTATTATTAGAAAGATCTCAACAAGATGATTCTATCCACACCTTAAAAGATTATCAAACAAGATCTTAATTTGTTAGGGATTAATTTAAAGTTGATCATGACCTTGTTTGATGGTCTTTCAAGATGTAGTGAGAATCGTATTGTTGAGATCTTTCAAACAATACTAAATGTGTTGAAAACAGAGCTCCGATGTGTCCCTGATTACCCATTTTTTCTTTTTCTTTTTTTTCTTTCTCATTTCTCTATCTGGTCATATCAGCTTATCTTCTCTTTTCATGGTTATTGTATCTTGAATCTTTATCTTTTGTTCATTGAATTTTTATAAATCTTAGGTTGACTTTTATTCAAGTTAATTAATTTGTATAATATA
>Ga0307517_10010190_pt1 | contig 13184 bp, 5 predicted proteins | sample 23_EM_MG_FD_194515 | JGI IMG/M metagenome (GOLD analysis project Ga0307517, IMG submission 194515) | Populus trichocarpa ectomycorrhiza microbial communities from riparian zone in the Pacific Northwest, United States - 23_EM | ecosystem: Host-associated > Plants > Roots > Unclassified | place...
TATGATGATGAGGCATTTTCTCTCTACGATGAACTCTTCTCTTATGCATGCCCTAAGTTCATTACACCCTCAGCTCCAAGTTTTGAAGAACCACTTGTAAACTACAACCAGGTATGCTTTCACATATTACATGAACAGAGCTACCAGGAATGTTTGAACAGCACACATATTTCTTGGTACTCTTGTCATTGACCATCTAACTTATTTGGAAATCACTTGCAAATTAAATTATATATGCATGCTTTCACTGAAGTTGAGGTATGCTGTATGTTATTAAAATAAATTTGTTATAGTGATGCATATGCTAACATAATATCAAAGTGTATACTTAGAATTTTCTTAATGCCAGAAATAGGAGTAGAAGGGAAGAAAATAGCAGTGACAGTGGTCACACCATTCTAAAGCAGCATATTTTTCTCCTACAAGTATTTTTAATAATATCATCTGATTCATGTTGCCATATGTTTTATATGGACAAAGATACCACTTATAAATTCCATATGGTTTAGACACAGCTGTACCCTTTGTGAGTTATCTGGATTGGGAAATTAGGATTCCCTCTTAATTTATTCTCTTAAAAGGTAATGTCTGCATATCGAGGAAGTGACATTCTATCTGTTTTGATGTAGGCTGAACCAAGCATTTTGGCAGTTGACCTGCTTGGCCCTCAACCTTGAACCCTCTCTGCCTCTGCATGCACATGATATTTACAAATTGCTGTTTATGTCTGCAGGATGCTTACAGACTGCAACTGAAACTGTTTCTTTACGAAGTAAAACAGCAACAATTGTTGTCAGGTGTTCGAACCTTCCTAAAAGTGTATTCTACTATATCCCTTGGGAAGCTTGCTAATTACATGGAAGTGGATGAACCTACTTTAAGGTGAGGTTTTTGTTCCACACGCTTATTTCATTTAAACCTTTAATGATTGGAAATGATGTCTTGAACATGCTGCTATTACATCTTACAGGACTATCCTGATGACATACAAGCACAAGACTCATGCTGTTGATTCCGAGGGAAAGATTATATCTAATGCTGATGTGGATTTCTACATCGATGAGGTATGTGTTTTTGCATGTGACTATGTTGTTGATCTTTTTTTAAGTTGCGCATGGAATTTAATATGATGTTAAATTGACATATTAGCATGTTCTTGGAGTTTTGATAGTCTCTTTGGACCATTGCAACTAGCTGGACTTGTTGATTTTATTCACAACGTTGAATAAAAAAATCACCGAGCCTTTCAGCAATTCATGAGAAAATTTACCATTGCAACAACCAATTCTTCGTCATCATAGCACAGAATCATGGTTCCCATTATATAATTGACTATGGCGAGAACCAATTCTTCGCCATCATAGCTGTTGTTAAGTTGTGGTGTCCACACCATAAGCCATACATTTATGTACTCATGTTTGATGTGTGCATGTGCTGATTACATCCAACTAAGCAACGCAAGTTAAAATACTTCCAAGATATACTATGGAAAGGCAAGAAGTAGTTGGCGGTATTTATTGGAAAATTTCTGCTCTTTTGTTCTCAAACAATGCTTTACTACTGCAGGACATGATTCATGTTGTTGACACCAAACCAGTGAAGCGATATGGTGATTACTTTTTGCGGCAAATTGTCAAGGTATGCTCATTTTCTTATTTGCTGGTGTTCCTATTTTCACAACAGTGTTTAACTTCGCCTGTCATGATTTTTTTTCTTTTCCTTTATGATACAGTTTGAAGGGGTGATAAATGACATGGATCGGATAAAGCTGGAATGAGGCCTATAACGTAGAATTTGTATTGCCTTAACTTGCATCTAGATTCTCTTTGTTTGGCTGAGATTTTGTTATCTATTGGCATTTTTTCAGTTTTATTTATTTTAAAATTTTGAATCAGTGCAACTGTGTTAGTTCTGCCCCCCCTAAAAAGAAGAAGAGAGAAATTGGCTTTCGGGATCCTTAAAAATGTTGTCGCCATGTCATTCTCACAATTCATGAAATATACAAGGGGCTTTATTATTGTACTCGGAATGGTTTATGCTTCTACCATGGATAGTATAGGGTGCATTAAACTAGTGCGTAGCACCCACATTCTTTAACCCTAACAAACAGCATCATGCTGTAGCAATAAATCCGATTTGTCTAGCAAGTTTAACAAGCTGCTTTTGTCTTTTCAAAGGTAGTCCTCTTCTTCTTTTCTTCTTTCCCAGGACCGATGACTCTCTTGTCCAGTGCTGCTAACTATTATAGGAGGATGGCTAGCTTGTTCATTACTATTTAACTATTATAATGGGATGCTGTCCTCTCAGGACTACGAGCAGTTTAGGCTGTTAATTAATTGCTGGAAAAATGAACAAGTACCAGGTGCTGTAATGGAAACAAAAATTGTGGGCATGAGAGAGGCCCTTATTAAATTGCAGTTGAAAGTGGCAGAGATTGCTACCTTCCACTCCAGCCATTATCTAGACTGGTATTCGCTTCATGAAATGGTTAGGATGTCTGCCTGTTGCACCACTGTACTGTTCCTTCTCCTTGTGCCTTTGCGAGGATGTGATTGCTTGATCATGTGTACCGCCAATTTGTTAGAGTCAAGTACGAGGTAATGCAGCCCTTGCAAGTAAGCCTGTCTTGCCGTCAAGAACTCTTGCCGTCAAGAACTTGAGGGCAATCTAATTTTAGCTAGCACAGCTGCAAATTTATTTATAAAAATAACACAGTGAGATGCACATGCGTGACCAATCAAAATTTTTTTTTGCATAGAGTTTAAAGGCTATAAAAATATTTATGCCATTAAGATCTTGCACGTGTACCTGTGTGTCTCAATAAATTATATTATTTTCACAAATAAATTTTTAGTCATACTAGGTTTTTTTTTCAAAAAAACTCCAATTAAGTTTTTTCCAAAAAAACTCCAATCAACATTGTGTCACGAACATTCTATAATGTCTCGGGACCACCTGCGAGGCATCCCGTTTTCAACATGTGGGCTGTCTTCTGTGCCTCTAGATTTTGTGCTGGACAGGAAGCCTTTCCTTTCTAACTTCTACTGGCCCTTGCGTGTTCCGTGCAGGTGTTGGGACATCAAAACGTTGCATTTTATTTATTTATAGTTTTTTTTTATTGATATGGATGTCCGAGTCTACTTGTACGTACCTCGATTAATTTTATGGACCCTGAAGTTATCAATCATGTAAATCTTTAATGACTCAAAAATTTGTGAAACTCGAAGGAATTAATTAGTTAAGCTACACCTGAGATTTTATTTTTATTTTTGCATTTCATTGTTTTGACAGATTATGGTACTGATTTTTCCTAACCTAGTCTTTGTGGAAAGAAAAGCATATTGGACAGTGTTACTTATTGTCGCTCCATGCACACTTGACTGTTAGGTTTGCCTTCAGCTTGGTGGTTTCTGTATATCTTGATGTGCATCTCTCATCTACCTTTCAAAGGAAGTGCAATTCCCATCCTCTTGCGTGCAAAAAATCACACCAGGAACACCCTCTGTGTGTCTATTAACCACCAAAACAATATCAGTAGAACCCACTCTTCGCACATGCTTACGGACCACCAACCCCCGCTCCCTTTCTACACCAATTCAGCAGAGCATGGCGGCACTTGGGTTTCAAATGGGAAATAAGCTTGAGAGGAGCTTATTATTCTTCTGCCTACCAGTATTGGTTATGATAGCTGCTCAACACAGGTAGATTCAATACCAGAAATGACAAAGTGTGCAAGGTGTTGCTTGCGCAACTCAATCAGGATAGTCAACCTGATGATGCTCTTGTGTGGGACTGGAATCATCATATATTCACTTTGGCTGGAAAAGAAATGGGATCAAGGTATTGCTAAGTTCCCTCATAGGCAATCTCCTCTAACACCATGGTATGTTTCCCATCCCCTCTTATTCTTCTCAACTACACACACGTTCCTTCAAACATCACTTTATGGAATCCTTTTCCTTTTCGATGAATTGAGATTATATCATTCATAGAGGAAGGAACATATCAATTCATGGTTGATTCAAGAGATCCAAGGAATGGCTCCTCGGAATTCTAACAAGCTTTGTTTTTTTTTTTCCTGGTTTCAGGTTTATATTCACATTTTTAGGAGTGGGAATTGTTGTCTGCTTAAGCACTGTCGGTGGTCATATTATAGCTAATCGCATCAGCAATTCTACTCTCCTTTTCGTATCCTTTCTGCTTATCATTAACATAACTAGAAAGAACAAAAGAGACTCTGAAGCATTTCAAGCCTTATCATTTTCGAGGACTGCTTAACCAGTGATCATGACATCCTTAATATAAGCTCATTATCTGTGCTTCTAGAGGAAGCTCGCCATCCATTATGGTTACATGTTGCTTGTAACATTTAAGTCTGCTACATATAATTTCCGTCCTTGACTTAAACTTCAGTACATTGTTACCATCTGCTGCCTTCTTTCCCTTGAGGCGACCGTGGTCTTCGCGATTTTCTTCAAGACGGACTGGGGAAAGGTATGCTTGCGCTAAGTTATCTGATTAATATATAAATGAGATGCTCTTAGTAATGTGACCATAATATGGTCAAAGCTTATCTCAACCATTTTGAGACACAGATTAGCATCTACGGTTTAGTTATTGGTAAATTCGCATTATCTTGAAGCTAGGAAGGACAGGTGTGGTTTCCACATCCCCTTTACCCAGCATTTGGCTTGTTCTGCAGAATAGTCTGAAATCAAGTCTGATTTAATACGCAATCTATATGATCCCTGAGCCTACTTTCGAGTCTCGATATGATGCCCAGATGCTGGTCATAAGCTGCTTGTTCATGAATTTAATTTCCATGGTGTACTTAATTCGTAAACATTTTGCGAACAAGACTGTACTTCTCATGTCATATTTATCCTAGTCTTCTTTTACAGAAAATTTCTGCATACACGGGCGAAAAAAACACATACTTTGAGATGTTTATATTGACCCATGTAAAGATAAGCCGTGCAATCACGATCTTGATTTTGGTGGCTCAGGTAACTCTAACACAAAAGGCTTGATAGTTCATCAAAACTTTAGTCATTAGAGTATTTAGTTTGTTCTCTCCTGAGAAGGACACAGGAATTTATATTGGTAGTTATCATTTTGCAGAGCAGTGTCGTTATACTTGCTGCCATTCTTTGGGCAGTAGGTAGCGAGCCAAGAACTGACTTTCTTGAGGTGGATACCTCGGTTTTTATTCAATCCTTTCTGGTGCCAGCAGAATCACCTGGATTTGCAGAGAGACCAGGACATGCTTGCAGAAGATGTGGGACCAGTTTACCTCTAGGAGGAGGAAATGCACTAAGAAGCCTTTTGTCACGTTTTAAGAGCTTACTCAGAAGGAGATTTCAGAGAACATACACTGTTTATTAATCTCCCTTCCACCCTCTTTCAGTTGAGCACAACAAAAGGTTTTGCAAGTTCTGTACATTGTACCAATGCTTAAGATACAATGTATGGAGAAATTTTGTAGGTTCAATGAAAGCCTGGCTAGAAAAAATGCGTAGAGATGCTCCCAAAGTTGCTTCCATGTCTCACCATATAAATTTGGACACCAACTTTAAATAATCTAGTACAATGGTTCCCATCACCATATTTTTCTAGCATCATGTTTCCTTTCCTTTTCTATGTTCACCTTCCAAAAATAATTATTCAATCCTACGACCATATCATCTAGCAACTAGCATATATAATAAATTCCTTATATTCAATTGTTGATCAAGAATGTATATATACTCTAAAATATGGCTATCATGATGATAGTTGTTAGATGAGTTAGGGGTATTAAGTATTAACTGATTTAGGGTATGGATTAATGGGTTGCTTACCGTGTCATTCGTTAATTTAGGTAAATTATTTTTGTTTAAAATGACAAAATATTTTTGATTCAATTGAATTTGAATGAGGTTTAATTAGATCAAATGAATTACAAATTAACTTGTTAGATCATTCAAATTTGATTGGATCGATTTAAAAAATCATTCCAAATAAAACTCTATGGAAATTTCTTGATCACCATATTATGATACTGAGTTCAATAACTATAATTGATATTCAAATCTCTACCTAATTATAAAAGCTAAATATTTTATAAGTTTTCTAATGTTAATAACTTAATATAAACAAAAAAATATCTAATCCAAACAACACCAGCCATGTTACCAGCGTGTTGTCATGGGTTAAATATTTTTTTATCCAATAAAAAAAATGAATAAACAAGTTTTTTCACCGCATTTTTTGACATAAAAAGATTCTTAAACATAAATTGAAAAGCTTATACACATATCTAATTAAATAAAATGATATTTATGAAGAGTTAGCTAAGAGTAAAACACTTGATTTTATAGAAAAAAACAAACGTGAAGGAAAGAAAAAAACAAAAAACACAAAGATTAATTTTCAAAAAAGTAAATGTTGAAAGATGAAATTAAAAAAAATTAATTTTAAAAAATAACATAAAAACAAACCAAACCCATGTGAACTATCAAAACTCGTGATTGTGGTCATGAGACCTGGATCGACCGCAAGGAAGGGAAACCTAGAAAAACAACGAAGCAAAATTATCAATAAAAAAATGTTGAGTGATGAAAACAAAAAGAAAAATTATATAAAAAATATTTGCGTCAAATCAGGCTAACCTGCTACTTTGTAAAAGAAAACCCTACAGAAAAGAGGAATGAGATAACCCAACAGAAAGGAAAGTGAAAATAAAGCATGAGGACCAATTTAAAAAAAATTAAAATTTCAAGGATGAAATTAAAAATAAATCAATTCTATTAAAGGACCTAGAAAAAAGATCAAAGTCAAACCATGTCATCCTTCGAAACCCATAACTTGTTCATGAAGTCAGGACTAACCTCATAGAAGGCCTTTTTTAAAAAAAAATAAATAAATTTTGAATGAAGAAATCGGGAAAGAAAATAAGTAAAAAAAAAATATTGACTTATATTAACTCTTCAAACCCGTGACTCGGAAAAAACGGTGAAGTTCAATCCCTAGCAAATCAAATGCCAAAGGATGAGACCGGAAAAAAATCAATAAGACAAAATGATATAAAATAAAAAAAATCATAATTAAATGAATGAGTGTGAATATCAAAATAAAAATTAAATTAGAGAGTAATAAAAAAAATTTAGATCAAAGGGCTAAATTGAAAGAAAAACTTTAACATAAAGAAGAAAATAAAAAAATAAGGACCAAATTAAAAAAAATTAAACCATTATAAACTTGGATTGAAGGATGAAATTGAAAACCAATAAAATTTTTATAGAAGAAAAAAAAATTAAATGAATAAGGACCAAATTGTAAAAATAAATATATGGTAAATTGTAAATGAAGAACTAAATTGAAAATAAATAAAATTTTTATAAAAGAGCCAAGAAAACAAATTAAAAATAAAAAATAAGGACTGAAATTAAAAAATCAAAAACAAAAAGGATAAAAGTGCACTTTTTATGGGAAAAAAAGAAAAAAAAAGGAAAAAAATGATCACTGAATTCATTGTCACTAACACGAGCCATACCAGAAGAAAGAGAATAGTGACACTTACAACAACATAATAAAAATGGTGATTTGGGCACTGCAAGACGATGCATGCATCACTTATATCCACGCGTTAGGTCATTTTTTAAATAAAAAATTAATTAATTAAGTTCAAAAAGACTAATCTACCCACTATGGCAATGAAATTAACGGAAAAAACAATATTTAAAAGACCAAAATGCCCTAAGTAATAAAAACAAAATATGTCCGCGGTTAGTTTTTGTTAATGATAATGAAATCCGGTTGTGAAATAATATAATAGTAATTGATTGACTCCAGAGACCATAGACGACAAAGAGTGGGTAGCAAGGTGATTAGACTTTAAAGACAGACGACACGTCATCCAATAAATGACGTCCAGGGTGGTTCGTCTATAAGTGACACTAGACAAGCTATGCGGACACAGCCAAGACAACCAGTAACAGAAGCAGAAACAGTAGCAAAAACAGAAACTCTCACCCCATGGAATCTCTGAGTACCAAGGAGACAACAACCAAGGACTGCAATGGAGACTCTGTGTTTGAAAATGTTGTTAGAGCTCCTGATGTTCCAGTTTATGCGGTAATATTTTCTTCTATTCTCACATGGTTTTTACTCTCATCATCGTTTTTGTCAGTAGTCTTTATAGTCACAGTCTTTGTTTCTTGCTTTACTCTCATTTCTTTCTTTCAACCACTTGTATATAGTATGATTGCTTGATGAATGCAGCCATTTTATTAACCAGAAACTTTGCACTGTCTGAGAATGATAAATGATTAGGAATTACTTGTGCTGTACAGTTAAATTGTACAGAGAAATTTAAGTATCGTGTGGAATTTTCAAAGAATGTTAATTATAGCTTGGTGGGTTTTGATTTTTTTGATCATTTATGCCTTTTATATGTTATAAATGAACAGGTCATGGTTGCTTATAGCAAGGACCCTAGCCCAGTTAAGCTGAATTTGGGTATTGGTGTTTACCGGACGGAGGTTAATCTCGTTTATTGCAAATTAGTTAGCGCTGATAAATTTGTGAAAGTGCTGAACTGTGTAGGAGTGCCTTTTGCTTCCATTGTAGTTTAATATTGTCGAAATTGGTTTATTTTGGGTTGGCTTTATTGATGTGATGACAGGATGGAAAACCTCATGTTTTGAATGTGGTTAGACGAGTAGAGAAGCTACTACTTGATGATGTGTAAGGTACTTTATTGTTAATTGTTGCAAACTCAACTTTATAATGTGGTTGAAATTCAAGTTTTTATGATATTCAGGTCTGCTGCTAAGGAGTATCTCCCTATTACTGGAATGGCAGAATTTAATAAATTGAGTGCTCAGCTTGTTTTCGGTGCTGACAGGTACAATAATCGCAACCTGCATGCAGTTGTGTTAGATTTATTGCAAGGAACCAAATGTCTTAACTTTTGTGAATTGGAGACAAAAGCTTAAAAAGGTGTCTCATGGCTTCCAAGTTGTGTGTATATTTGAATGCATTTTGCTACAAACTTCTATTATGATGTAATCATGGTAGCTGGTTTACTTAGTTGTGTTATTTTACAAGTTGGTTGCGACTAAAACTCTGCTTTATAGGAATAGAGCTGCCTTTTATTGATACTTCCATCTTATTGTAATTTGTAAATAGCCCAGCTATGAAAGAGAACAGAGTGACTACAGTCCAATGCTTGGCTGGTTGTGGTTCACTGAGGACTGGAGCTGATTTTTTAGCAAAGCATTACCACCAAGTAAAGTGCTCATCTTAATTGCCTGTTTCTTTTTCTCATACTTAGATTAATGTCCTGTTTCTTTTGCTAATTTTTCCCGTTATCGACTATTATGATCATCGCATGTCTGTGACATTTTTTTTTTTCTAATATCTGCAGCACACAGTCTATCTTTCCCAGCCAACATATGGAAACCATCCAAATTTTTTCTTAGCAGCTGGTCTAACTTTGAAAACTTACCGTTACTATGACCCAATAACACGAGGGCTGGACTTCCAAGGTTTGTTTAGTTTAGGAATTTTATTGCTTCTTTTGCAGAACTTCTTGCCTTCTACTACTTTTGCCCATCAATTTATGTCACCTTGAATGATACTTCTTGTGAACAATGTTAAGCTTTATTTCTCAACTGTTCTATTCTCTAAATGACTAAAGCTACCATAATCTAGATTGATTTTAAATCTTATGCTTTTCCTAACTATAAATCTTTTATTGCAATAGTTTGTTCATATCTAATGATCTGTTGCCTTTTAAAAAAGAATGATATATAATAAAGCTGCAATTATGGCCCTCACAAAAGAGACTGGTGTCAGATATGGTTATTCATTTGGCTTTGGCTTCAACTTTTCGTTGTTTTTTTACTGGGTAGGAATGCTGGATGACCTTGGTTCTGCACCTTCTGGAGCCATTGTGCTTTTCCAAGTATGCAGTCATAACCCTACTGGTGTTGATCCAACTCTTCATCAGTGGGAGCAGATTAGACAGTTGGTGAGATCAAAAGGACTGCTACCTTTCTTTGATAATGCCTACCAGGTAGACAAACATCGAAGCTCAAATCTCCAACTATTCTTCATATACTTCCTGTTCCTTTGTTTTTTTAACTACATGATTTCACTCTTCTAGGGCATTGTAAGCGGAAGTTTGGATATGGATGCGCAGTCTGTTCGAATGTTTGTTACAGATGGTGGTGAATGCCTTGTAGCTCACTCCTATTCAAAGATTATGGGACTCTATGGAGAACGTGTTGGGGCACTTAGCATTGTAAGGCTCTAGCAATAAACTTCCATCAGTTTGACCTGGTCTGTGTATTCAAAAACTCTGTTAACTAATTAAACTTTTCTGTTATTCTCGTAATCAGCATATTTATAGATTTGCATGCAAAACTTTCTTGATTTCCCTGGGTCTGTGTAACGACTTCCTGTCATGGCTGTTGTTTTATCAGATGCTCAAAATGTTGACCATTTTATAGGTGTGCAAGACAGCAGATGTGGCGAAGCGGGTTGAGAGCCAGCTGAAACTTGTGATCAGACCTATGTATTCAAACCCACCAATTCACGGGGCAAGCATTGTGACTGCTATATTGAAGGACAGGTATGGTAGCAGTAGTATGTTTCTCTGATGGCAAGTTAGCCAGCAACATTTTGAGTCTGGGAGTTCTTCAATGAAAATCGTCCACTAGAGAGTGTCTTCTGTTCATGCAAATATAAGTTTGCACATGACATATCCTCTTTGGGATCAACTACATATGTTTGATGTTCCATGGTAAAAACATGGTTTTAGAATTTGTACGTTTTATGTTTTGGAATGAAGAACTGATGATGCAACTTAACTAGATGAATAAGGAAGATTAAACATAATGATTAACACTGCAATATGAAATAGAGAAGATCATAACTGGTGTGAAATGAGTCCCGATGCACCTTGATGAGAAAACCAGATAGTTAAATATTTCTCCTCTTTTAAGTCTGTTATTGCTATGTCTGTAGGGAAATGTTTGATGAATGGACTGTTGAGTTGAAGGCAATGATTGATCGTATTATTCACCTGCGCCAGCAACTTTACGATGCTTTGCGTGATAGAGGTAAGGCTACTTAATTCATTTTGTATGTGTTATACGAATTTATTGACTTTGACCTTTTTATGCAACCAAATTTAGTTATAACCAAAGTTTAATAAGCTTGCATCTTTGAAACAGTAAACATGTAAAAAGAGAACCAGAAATACTTGCAATGTTGTCTTCCATCTGTGTGTCTCGGTGTTTGTCTTTGCAAAACCATTCTGAAGATTGATATGTAGCTCTTATTCATAATTATGCTTTAGAAAGGTGATTTAGGGTTAGCTTCTATTGGTCTGCTTGTAGTTCTCAAGGAAGTGAACATGTTTTGCTTATTCATCAGGTACACCTGGGGACTGGAGCCACATTATGAAGCAGGTTGGGATGTATACTTTCTCAGGATTGAATGCTGAGCAAGTTGCCTTCATGACCAAAGAGTACCATATCTACATGTCATCTGATGGGTAACTACATTTATCCCTGTCCTTCAAAGATTCTTAGCAATTAGTAGCTTTGAACAAAACAATTTCTGAGGATGGAATGGACCAAGTCATGATCCTATCAGTGAAATTTTTGAATGCCATGCTGATTGTTTTTGGTGCATGCAAATCCATGCAAGAGGTCAGGGTTAGAAGAAGGCTTAGGATATTCTATAACCTCGCCTCTTTCCATGGTGCAGGAGGATCAACATGGCAGGCCTGAGTGCTAAGACTGTCCCCTATCTAGCTGATGCAATTCATTCAGCTGTTACAGGGATCAATTTATAAAGCTGTAATGCAGCAATGCTGTGAGATTATCAGGAATTGGTTCCCATCAAGTTAGGGACTTTGCTCGTTTATTTCCAAAGCTTTTTTTCTTGTGTGTCCCAGAACTAATTAATCTCTTCCCTTTTTTCTTTTTTCTTTTGACAATCCAGAATTAATTAAGTCATTAATCATATAAAAAGGGGCAAAGGCCAATGATGGTCTGGACAATGAGCCCACGAATTGAATCCTGAATTTCTGGAGTGGTTGGCCAGGGATCTAAAAGTGGAGGAGAATAGAGGATTTTGAACAAAAGGTAATGCAAATAACAGAGTTTGTTTGTTACAATTTAAAACTTTTTAGAGACCAAAAATATCTTTTAAAATACTTAATTCTTAAATTTTCAAGTATCTCTTGTTAAAAGGTTATTATAACTTTTTATGTTAAAAAAATGAAAGTCCTGATAAGAAAATAATAAAAATAGAAAAAGTATTCTCTTCAAATATAAAAATTAAAAAGTTTAATGATATTAAATAGAAAAATAAAAATAGAAAAGAATAAAAATTTTAAACTAAAAAAGAATTGATAAAAAGAATTAAGAAAATATTTATTTTTTTCAAAAAGTTTATGCATCAATTTCCTTAGATTAAAAGGAGTTTGTTCTCAAAGTTCAAAAACCTACTATGAAAACATCCAACATACCCTGGATTTTCAATATTAGCAAACAACAACTAATTATAAGAAATCATTAGACTTTGATATTAATAAAGTAGTCGAGAATAAAAAATTACAAGTCAAAATCTTAAAAGACTAATAATATTATAATTATGAAATATTCTTAAAATATTTAATTTTCTTTCATCCAAGTTTGTCGTAAAAAAGTTATTATAATTTTTTATATAAAATTTTTTATAAAACTCTATTAATATTGCATAAGAAAATAAAAATAGAAAAATTATTTTTTCAATCCAAAAATAACTATAAAAGCCTAATAATACTATATAAGAAAAATCTAAAAAAAAAAGAAATAAAAATAATTTAAAAATATTTATTTAAAAAAAAACTCATACATAAACAAAAAGCATAAGATTAAATTGAGATTAGAATACTAGATGCAAATTTGTCAAAACCAACTCAAGATTTGACTCGTTTGAAGTCATTGGACTAATTTTAAATATTTTTGTTTTGGATAATTTTTTTTAAAAAATAAAATAATGTTTTTTAAAAAAAGAATTTTTTTTTTTAAGTCTTTATAATTTAACCAAACTCGTTTGGATTTGTCAGCATAATCAACTCAAGAATTGATCCATCGTGTCACTTAAATTAATTCAAGTCAATGTTCAGGATAATTTGTAAGAAA
>Ga0307517_10010191_pt1 | contig 13184 bp, 7 predicted proteins | sample 23_EM_MG_FD_194515 | JGI IMG/M metagenome (GOLD analysis project Ga0307517, IMG submission 194515) | Populus trichocarpa ectomycorrhiza microbial communities from riparian zone in the Pacific Northwest, United States - 23_EM | ecosystem: Host-associated > Plants > Roots > Unclassified | place...
TAAATATAAAACAAATTATTTTAATTTTTATAAAATTAATATCTGAAATGCAATTACACAAGGAATCAATAAAAAAAAACAGAAACCATTTTACAAATCAAATGGTTTTTTCCTTATGATTGGGTGAAAGATAAAAAGTTGCCACTGGTTTTGTTTGTTTTTGTGTTTCAAAAACATTTTTTTTTTCAAGTATTTGCGACAATGTTTAAAGTATTAAATTACATTATTACCCTTTTCATTTTGTGATAATGAGAAGTAAAAGGTTTTTGTTCTAGATATTTAGGAATTGCAAAAAGATTGAGTTTTGTGGGGCCGGGTAGAAACATGTTTAAAGTAAAAATAGGGATATGTTTCAAAGATATTTTTTTTTTCAAGAGATATACTTAAATATTTCAAAATTCCCATGTCGATCCTAACTTAAGATTCAAGCCATTTCAAAATTCAATAATATAAAAATAAGAAAAAATATTAGAAAAGGAGAGAATTGAGAGCATTGAAAGACCATTTTTGGCAGCGGTCACAAAACTAGTCACTGCTGTCATCAAGTGAAAACCATCATATTAAAGAATTTATAGACACATAATACAATTTCATCATGAGAAAACTAATTCATTTCTTCTTTTAATCTTTTGAAATTTATTTATATATGTTTTTTTTTAATTCCTCACATATTTGGGTTATAAAATTTTATTTGTCATCCCATCAAATAAAAATCGAAGAAAGCTAACCAGGTAGGTTACCAAAATTTTCTAATCTATATCAATAAAAAACCAATTAACAAAATTAAATTACATTTAATTTTATTACATGAAATACAAAAAAAAATTTAAAATAATCTTTAAACTTCTCAATTTACGTATATATATAGTTGATAATATTTCAAAACCTGAGTTTTTGAACGTCTGAATAATAGATGATCATGTATTCATGAATCTTTTGAATAAATGAATTTTAATATAAGATATGCTAATTTATTAATAGTTAATATCTGCATGAATTATTTTTTAATTTTTATATATAAAATATTAAAATTTCAAATATATTTTTTTAATTTTTTTGAATTAACCTGCAACCAACCATATAACCCGGCCGAATTTAATAAATATGGTTGGAAGTAATGAGACACTAACGATTCGAACGCTTCTTTTTATCCAAAACGCATCCATTGTCAGTGGCATGTGCAAGTTGTTGCCTAATTAATTAAACAGGACAACTAATTTATAGAGCCGTGTCTTATGAGCGCCATGTGTTTCTGCCATAACAATATGTAATAGAATATTAGAATCATTTTAAAAAAAAAAATATTTTTTTTAAGAATTTTTTTATAAATATTTTACGTGTAAAAGAATCAATTTGCTTCAAAACGGTATTGATTCTATCAGGCGGCGGATAAACCGAAACCAAAGAGAAATCGAAGATGTTGAAATACGTACGGATTATTTTCTTATGAAAAAACAGGCAAATAGTCGAATCAAACACCAGCCAGCCACCAGGGCTGGGTTGAGTTGAAATCATCAGAGTCACGAGAAGGTCCAGTCCAATTTCCCCTTAATTAAACGAAGAAAGCATCGAGCATATGGCTGCCATCCACCGATCATTTTCCACGTGACAAAAGCCAATTCGAACACTCTTCCCCAACGCGTGTATTACACTCCAGCAGTCTAACGAAGTGCTTATTGAATTTTGAATAAATTTAAGAGAAATCAACGAGCATCCTTACATCAACGACTAAATATCATCTAAATACATTTATTATATTTCTTAAGAATTATATTTAAAAAGAAATAAAAGTTTGGGATGTAAGGTTTGCTTCCTCTATGGTCTCAGGTTCGAGTCATGTGGTTACTAATATGATGGCCACTAGAGACTTACATGCTCGTTAACTTCAGGGCTCGTGGGATTAGTCGAGGTGCACCCAAGCTGACCCAGATATCCATGTTAATAAAAAAAGAATTATATTTTAAAAAAATTAAAATTAAAAATTAAAATAAAAATGAATAATATTGATTATATACATTGTGTTGAAATCTATATATAACAGAACTTGAAAACTTTAAACCAGTAAAAAACAGGCAACGTGTGGATACCAAGATATTTACTTAAGATTTTCAAATTGGAAATGGTTTGTAGGCACTCGGACCACACTCATCCCTACACTGTTTCGATGCATTAATACTTATTATTTATGGTTATTTAATGCGTATTGTGATGGAAAATATATTTTTTAATTATTTATATCAGCATATTAAAAACAATAAAAAATATTAATTTAATGCTCGATAAATATATTTTTAAAATACATCCAAATACTGGTAAAAATACAACACCAAATAGGCACTTAGTGTATGTTTAGTGATACGATAAAAAAATATTTTTTAATTAAAATATATTAAAATAATATATTTTTAATTTTTAAAATTAATATATCAAAAATATAAAAAAACAATTTAATATCTTTTTAAATAATGAACCAACAATGGCATGATAAATGTAGAAGATGGTTTCCAGGCTGCTCGTAGGCGTTAATATCCAAGAGCTAGCAGCATTGAATTTTGAAGGACAGCGATTTTAAAAGGATAAGGCTAAGATATAGTTTGGGGCTGCTTGTTAATTTAATAATCTCATTTGTAGGAAACCTGCCACCTCGATACAGCTCAGCAACAGCCCCCAGAAAGAAACGCCTAGAATCATCTTAAACCTGGAAAAATAAAGTAAGAGTAATAAAGTATCCACTAAAATTCCTTTTAATGCGGGTTCGCCACGTAGATAAATAAATATCATCACAAATAACAAAGGGTGTTAACAACGTAAGCAGGTTAGGGGTTTATTCGAAAAGATTAAGGTTATTGGGTTGTTTGATTAACTTCTGAGCTATTAGATTAATTTTAATTAATTGTTTTTATTAAAACAATGTGAATTTTTCTTGCTGGGAAAGATCTCCTCGAAAAAGACCTGACCAAGGTTTAAATTAATTTTAATTAAATCAATCAAGTCGCAAATCAATCTTATTAATATTTTTATAGTCAACATAAATTTATGGGTTTCTCAAGTCAACTCCTTCACTTAACAACTATGGTTAACACTAACACAGTCTAAATTCCTGGATTTATAAACAATAGAGATTAGAGAGGCTAAGTTTTTGTAGATTAGGCTCCCATGAATAGTGGGGTCCCTCCTTGTGGGCAGTGGTTACGACGAAGACACATGGCAGCAACCCAGACCAAACTTTTTGAGTGAATTCTGGAGGCTGTTTGGTGCCGTGCATGTACATATTAAAAATAAGTTTATCATAAGAAAATATTAAATCAATAATTTTTATATATTAATATTAAAAATATAAAAAAATTATTTTCATATATATATTTTTTAAAAATTAAAGTAATACGACGAGTAAAACGTGTGTGATTGGCTTGCTGGACTGGTTTTAGACTTTCTTATATAAATGTAAGGTAGGAAATGAGAAAATTGTGGGAAACTAATATTTTAATCATTTTACCAAAATAAATATACAGACAACAACATCAACAGCTTCGTTCTATGAATTTTTTTTTTTTTATGAATCATAGGAGGGGTTGATGAGAGAATTTTGATCCTTTTAGGAGGAGGAGGAGTAGGAGGCTTCTTTTGAGTCTGTGTTTTACTTTTTACTTTTTGGTTTTGAAGAAGGCTCTTGCTGCTTTGAATTACTTTTCTTCAATTTGTAGGCTGAAAAACCAAATGATAAGGTGGTGGGTTTCTGCTCTGCAATTAACAGAGCTATTTGTAAGCGCGGTAGTGCATTTGCTATTTGGGTTTTACATATTTAGCACAGCTTTGGCTGGTGATCTTTCACAGGCTATGAATGAATGGTTTTCCAAGCCTAATGTGCATGTTGTTGTCAAAGAGGAGGAGACCAGAGAGACGACATCTTCATCAACAACGAAGACGACGACCAGCGTTGATGACTTGCCACCTATTGTGTTGGTTCATGGAATCTTTGGATTTGGCAAAGGGGTAATTTATTTTTTCTTGTCATGATATATTAAATAGATTTTTAGTTGCATTTTGCGCCTTAAAATAAATCTCCTTTTGGTCCACGGGGTTTTGATTTTCTATTTGGTTCCAGAGATTGGGAGGTTTATCGTATTTTGCTGGAGCAGAGAAGAAAGATGAGAGGGTCCTGGTGCCTGATTTGGGGTCTCTAACGAGCATCTATGATAGGTAATTAGTTAGCAAATGCTTGCAATTTAGGGGTTTTCATTTTGGCAATACATTCTCTTTGGTTTGTTCTTCATTCGAGTGCTTCTTCTTTCTGGGTTTCAGGGCACGCGAATTATTCTATTATTTGAAAGGTGGGCAAGTTGATTATGGAGAAGAACACAGCATGGCTTATGGCCACTCACAATTTGGACGGATTTATGAACAGGGTTAGATGATCTTCCTTCATTTCTTTTATTTTTTTAAAAATTTAGTTTTGATTTCTGAACTATTTCTTTATGTTGTCTTTTCTATTCGATCATTATCTGTGTTTAAGTTTGAAATGTCTTTGATTGTTGTGATTGGAATGTAGGGCACTATCCTGAATGGGATGAGGATCACCCTATTCACTTTGTTGGGCATTCTGCTGGGGCGCAGGTTGTTCGCGTACTGCAGCAAATGCTTGCTGACAAGGTTAGTCTAGTTTATGTTTTGAACAGTCATCAAAGAATGTCTTAGAATTTCAAGTTTGATTGTATGTTTGTTCATGATGACTTTGTAGGCATTTAAGGGGTATGAGAACACTTCTGATAAATGGGTGCTAAGCCTCACCTCCGTGTCCGGAGCATTCAATGGGACTACAAGGACCTACTTAGACGGGATGCAGTGAGTGTGCTTTCCGAACTTGGTCTTCTATTTGAAACTTCTCTCTAGAATTCTTAAGGTTTCAATTACTTAAACGATAGTGTCTTACTGACAATGTGCAGAAAATTAGTATGATTTGAAATTGCTAATGACATCAGTATGTAGCTGCAAGATTTGGGACTCAATGATGCCTATATAAAATATTTTATTTTAATTTTCTCACTAATGACTGAGCATATACTACCATAGATTTGGTAATCAGAAAATAATCAAACACTGGTATTCACCCCCTTCTTTAGAGATTTTCCCAAATGATGTGGTAGTTGAATTAATGAAATCCTTATTTCTGGTTCGATGTTTTCCTTTCCTCTTTCCCTTTTCATATCCTTTGTTTGTTTTTTCTCAAAGAAAAATTCTGCTTTGTATTTAATTGACACTCCCTTTTCATTATTAGTTGCTCTTGAATAGAACTCTATCAATTTGCATCTAAATTTGGGACTGCATTTTCAATATTCCAGGCCAGAAGATTGGAGAAACATGAAACCAATTTGCCTGCTTCAGTTCTGTCGCTTAGGAACAATAATTTATGATTGGCTTGACATTGCTTGGCTGAAGGCTTACTACAACTTTGGATTTGATCACTTCAACATGTCCTGGAAAAAAATGGGCATTTTTGGTCTTATTGACTGCCTGTTGGGGAATGCAGGACCCTTTGCTTCTGGAGATTGGATACTTCCTGATCTTACAATTCAAGGGTCTATGCAACTCAACTGCCATTTACAAACCTTCCCTGATACGTACTATTTCAGCTATGCCACCAAACGCACTAAAAGAATCTTCGGTATCACTGTTCCTTCAGGCATATTTGGAATCCACCCATTGCTTTTTATAAGAGTGTTGCAGATGAGCCAGTGGCGTCATCCTCCAGATGTCTTTCCCCCTTATAAAGGATACAGGTGCATTCTTTTATCAATATATCACTCGCAATTGATTTAATTAAGAATAGAACGCAAAAGCTTTCCTATAATTACTTAATGTTTCATATTAGGATCATTTTAATGACTTTGACTTCACGTTTCATTTTCTCATATCATTAATGAAAAATATTTTTAATTAATCAAATTTTACTTATATCATCAGTGAGCTTGTGAGGACTATTGCACATGTCTTTCGATTGTAGAATCCCAAATGAATTATCTTCTGTGATATGCTTAGTTTCTAGCAAGAATTCAGGAGATAGAACATTGTACTGAATTTCAACAGCAATGAAACATCTGAGAAGCATAATCAAATTGCATGATTGCTTACACCTTGAGTGAATGTGTGCACAGGGATGAGGATTGGCAGGACAATGATGGAGCACTCAACACCATATCTATGACCCACCCTCGTATTCCAGTTGAACATCCAAGCCATTTTGTTGGGCATGATTCGGAGTGCCAACCCTTGCAGCCAGGAATATGGTTAGTTATAACACTTTCAATGTCTCTGTCTTGGATGGATACTTAAATACTAACATAGTCACTCACATTCTTTTAGCAGGACCCTTCATTATGTTCAATGATGCAAGGTGTTCTCCTTGCTGTATCTTGCTTAGTAAATCACAAAACAATAGCTACCTTTAATGAATACCCGAGTCATCTTGTCGGATATTATTCAATGTGTCAACCCTTGCATGCGAATGCCTGTTTAATTTTAACACTTCCAATGTCTGTCTTGGATAGTTGGATAGGCCATGTGCTAACCTCAGTTACTAACATAGATGTAATTTTTTAGCATAAAGCTTAGTCATGAAAAATAGTTAGTTTTGTTATATGGAGTATTTACGTCATAAACATTTAACAATAGCTACAGAGTAGCAGCCATACAAATGCCTGTCATTCGAGTTTTTCAGATAAGACATTCCAAATCCCTAGACATTCTATTTTAGCTCTAAAACTATATGAAATTTTGCCTTCTATTCTGCAGCATTTTTATGTTACCAACTAGTAGAAGACAGTACATTGCCATGCCGTATATGATCTGCAAAAGTAAAAATTGCAAGGGTGTTTAGATGAAAATTGGCTGAAGGAGGCCATTAGAGTCACACGAAATGTGCATGGTTATCACAAATTTTTTTATTCAAGAGCTCTGAAGGCATGAAACTTTAAGCCCATTTTTCTCCTTTGAGAGTCGTGCCTTCTTGCTCCTTGCATGTTTATAGAATGATTCCCCTAACTTTTGCTGCTTGCTTCAAGAAAGAAAAAATAGATATTTTGTTAAGGTAGCTTACACATGCAGTTTATTTGGGGAACTTTTACAAAAGCATCTCAATATTTAGTGGACATGCGAAAACTGTTGAATTCAAGTTATAAGCGGAGTCAAGTTTTAGTTCTATTTATATGTTAAATTCAGATTCAGTAATCATTTTGCACTCCATCCTAAGCTAACATGGAGGTTTATCTGGTTTAATGCAGGTATTACAAGATTGTGGAAGGTGATCACATATTGTTCATTGTGAATAGGGATAGAGCAGGAATTCAATTCGATATGATATATGATAGTATTTTTGAGCGTTGCAGAAAATATGCCTGTAGGAAGAGTCGACAAACGTTACCAAACGAAATCCATCAATAGTTCAGAGTCTTTTACTCAATATACAACCAGGAAAACAAAACCCATCAAAGGACACAATTCTTTGCCTCCCTCACTTGTCTCTGTAAAATGTAATTTTTTTTGTAAGGAATTGCCATCTTCAGCAACGTTAAAACTGGTTTGAGGTCACAGCTTGAAAGACACTCCTAAGCTTTCTATTACAGTCATCTCATCCTGTTTCCGTTCTATTTTCTGGTGATGACTTGTCTAATTTGTAGCCTTGCAGAAATAATAGTTCCATGTTGGCAACAGATTAAATCGTGCTTTTAGTCCTCCATGGGAAATTGATATTGGTGGTCAATTTTTATTTTTTGTTTGAAATCAATATTTTTAATTTAAAATTAATTTTTTAATATTTTTAAATCGTTTTAATGTTTGAAGGCAATTTTTAAGATATATTTATATAAAATTGTTTTTTGAAGCGTAACTTCCGTATATACGATCAAATCCTGTTTTAAAAGGTTTGTGTCTATGGATAAACATGGACGGGGTTAGCAACAATCACGGATGTGATGTTTGGTTGCATTGCATCTTCCAGTCACTGATAATATGGAAGGAGAAGCCATGGATGGAAAGTTGGAAACAAGCAAAATTGCATGCATTAAAATGCACCTCACAATATATATATATATATATATATATAAACACTGAATTGCTTGTCCTCAATATTAAACATGTATCATGTCTCATATTTGGATAAAGGGAAGTCACTAGATGGATCATACCTCTTACCCTCCTATAAAAAGAAAACAGGGATACGAGGAAAATCGGATGCATATATGTAGGAGGGAGGAGATCTACAGAAAACCTCTTATCTTCTCTGGCACTAGATCTTTTTCCATCCATGACAGAATCCAGAAGACTAAATGAAAATAAAAACACTTCCATATACAGTAGTTAAAATCTCAAAAAAGAAGCACTGACTGTATACAACAGTAATTCAAGTTCCAGAGAGAAGAAACGATAAAGGCAAATGGGTGGTTCAGAGAATGGAGCAACCGATAACCAAAATAAGCCCACCGAGACAAGCCTCTCACCAGATTCCATAATCAATCTAGATCAGTAAGTTCACCTTCATTAACATTGATCCTGTCAAATCAACTATTTTGTTCTTCTTTCGAAAAATTATTAGCACTTGAGATTTTCTTTATAATTATAATCAAACCACCTTCTGTTTTCCTACGCTGTGCTGGTGCAATGGCCTGGCTCTGCTCTGGTTGCTAGCTGCTCATTTAGGGTTTCACAGTTTTGATCATATATATGTGTTATAAAATTTATTTTTGAATGGCTAGCTGACTAATAAGGTACTTGAAAGTGGTGCATAAATATATATGGAACTATATTGCAGGGGCGATCCAACGTTGTTCGAGCCATACTGGAAGAAGATGGGAGACAAGTGTACGCTGGTGATTGGAGGGTGTGATTTGATGAGTTATTTCAGTGATAGTAGCAACATTTGCTGGTTTTTGCAGCCACAACTTGGCGATGCCATAAAGGGACTGCATCGTGTTGTTGGAAATGCAGTCACCGACGGTCGCCACATCGTGGTTGGGACCGGTTCAACACAGCTCTTAATGGCTGCTCTATATGCTCTCTCTTCTCCTTCCGCTAGTCACCCCGTCAGTCTCGTGGCTGCTGCTCCTTATTACTCGGTACGTAGCTACCCCTCACAGTAGAACTACTGTATAATGTTTGATGATGTACGTAGTTATTTTTTAAAGCATTTTTAAATTGAAAATAAATTAAAATATTTTTTTTATTTTTAAAATTTATTTTTAATATTAATAAATGAAAACGATAAAAAATAAAAAATATTTTAAAGTAAAAGTATTTTAAAATTTCTTGAAAAGCACAACCATGCTACAAAAACAAACGGACCTAAGTTAAAGGGGGCATGGCATCCCAAATCCTGAAATATTTTACATTTTAGTAATAGATTTTTAAAAATTTTTAATTATATATTTCAGTTTAACATGTTTTATATCCCAAAGATTGTTTATCTTCTTAGTTACCCCTAATACTAGCTATATATCTGGTTCCACCGGCCCCTCCCTAGCTCCCTCACCAAACTAACTTATATATTCTTTATTTATTTTGAATTGAACTCTTAGATTAATTATTGTATTAGATAGTACTTAATTACTTATTCATGGAACTCAATTATAATCTTGAATTCGTACCTTCCAATCAACCTGTCTGGAAAAAAATTTACCTGACAAAGAAAAAAAATTATAAAAAATATCTACTTGCTTAGAAAGTTGAGTTAATGATAAATATTTCAAGCATATCATTAATATCAAAGGTCATTAATGCATATCATTAATCAATACATAAATGGTGGCCAGATAAGGAAAGTTTATGCAAAGTTAGGCTTAAGAACAACAACTAGCCGTAAGAAAAATACTTATTATCCAACCATCTAGGTGGTGGCCTAGTGATAAGAGCTTGAGACCAAGAGGTTTTGCTCCCTCTGTGGTCTCAGGTTCGAGCCCTGTGGTTGCTCATATGATGGCCACTGGAGGCTTACATGGTCGTTAACTTCAGGACCCGTGAGATTAGTCGAAGTGCGCACAAACTGGCCCGGACACCCACGTTGAACTAAAATAAAAAAATACTTATTATCCAACCAATTCCTAAACAAGTTAAAATTAAAAGTGTCTTAACTCCTAACAAGAGTGTCGGTGCTCAATTTTGAGCTTGGGATGCCATAGCACCTCCAACACATGCTGTAGGACGGCCCCTAGGTGTGGAGTAATGCTTAGAGATGGCTATTCCGCTAGTCACCCCGTCAGTCTCGTGGCTGCTGCTCCTTATTACTCGGTACGTAGCTATCCCCTCACAGTAGAATTAAGATGATTATATTCTTTGTTTTTCAAATATTTTTAATTTGGAAATATATTAAAATAATATTTTTTTTATTTTTTAAATTTTATTTTTAATATTCATAAATCAAAAAGATAAAAAAATAAAAAATAATTTGAAATAAAAAAATATTTTCAAATTTCTTGAAAAGTGGGCATGGCATCCCAAATCCTGAAATATTTTACATTTTATTAATAGAATTTTTAAGAGTTTTAATTATAGCTTTCAGTTTAACATGTTTTATATCCCAAAAATTGCTTATCTTCTTAGTTACCCCTGATACTAGTTATATTTCTGGTTCCACCCCTCCCTCCCTCGCCAAACTAATTTATTTATTTTGAATTGAACTCATAGATTAATTAGTCTATTAGATAGTATTTAATACTAGCTTAATTACTTATTCATGGAACTCAGTTATAATCTTGAATTCCTACCTTCCAATCAACCTCTTTCAAAAAATTTACAATATTATTAAAATTTTACAATTTTACAATTTTACAATATCAGAAAATATTTTTTTGAATTTTACTTTCTTAAAATTCACTTTCCAAAAAAAAAAAAATTTCTAATAAATAAATAGGAACATAAGCGTTTTTAGATAGATTTAGGTGCGAGGTCTTTTTTTCTCTTTTTTTTTTTCTTTCCTACCTTCTGTTGGGTTGAAGTTAAGGGTTGATTGGGCCAAGACTAGAGAGAATTAAACAGGAAAGAGACCGAGTGAGGGGGAAGACACAGAATAGCCAGCCCTAGCCCAACATGTTTCTTAAAGAGAAACTAATATTTGTAACGTGAACATGTCTGGTTTGTGTCAAAGCCAGGGAGAACTTGTGCTTGGTGTTTGGAGCGTCGGAGAGCAGGAACAAAGACAATTGATTATTATAAAATAGCAAATCAAAGTGCTGAGACAATCCGTCTCCCTGTTCTGCACTTCCTAACCTTTATAATTTACAACAGTACTTGCGATACTTGGAGCACACAATCTTGGATCGATGTTAGCACACTTACCATAAACTGTGCTGCAAAACCTCCTGCGCTTGCTTAATAATATTAATGTTATAATACTAATTAGTTCTCAAGTTAATTATATTATATGCAATTGTCTTTCAACATCGCTGCAGATGCTTCACTGCTTGCATGCATGCATATTATTCACATGTGTATATATATAAAATTAATACTACAGGTTAAAGCTTCAATAATGTGATTGCATGCTTCCATTGGTGTTAGCAAGTTTTCTTCATGTTAATGTTACTTAACTGAACAAAAAATTGTATACTAGTTTCTCACCTCGTGGTGTGCCTATAGTGAAAAAAGGAAAGATGAATTCTCTCTGTCGATTATTCTCCGTACAAGATTAATTGATACATGTGGCTGCGACATTTATTACCTGCAGGGATATAAGGATCAGGCAGAATTCCTGCGTTCAGGACTCTATAAATGGGAAGGAGATGCACATACCTTTGATAAGGATGGACCTTATATTGAGGTCGTAACCTCGCCAAATAACCCTGATGGTACTATCCGAGAAGCTGTGGTGAACCTCGGGGAAGGGAAGCTTGTGTATGACCTGGCCTACTACTGGCCACAATACACGCCCATTACTCACCCTTTGGATCATGATATCATGTTGTTCACATTTTCCAAATGCACTGGACATGCTGGCTCCCGTATAGGGTGAGCAACACGTATATATTCCACTCTAATCACGTCGTTGTTAAGAGAAGGTCGCAATGCCATGATTTAATGTTGGTGAAAGTGATAAGAAAATCGCCATAATATACATGTCATTCTACTTCAAGTATGTTTACGTACTTGGTAGTTCATCTTGTTCCTTTCTGCTAATTCTTTTGTTTCCAAATTGAAGCTGGGCACTTGTCAAGGATAAAGAGGTAGCTAGAAAGATGACCGAATACATGCAGATCAGCTCCATTGGTGTATCCAAAGAATCCCAGCTTCGAGCTGCCAAGATTCTTGGAGTACTCAGCGAAGGTTGTCAACACTTTAGGACTGCTGATTCAGAGAACTTCTTCGAGTATAGCCATAGAATTATGAGAGAAAGACGGGAGAGCCTGCAAAATGTTGTCAAAAACAGTAAAATCTTCAGTCTGCCAAAGTTCCCACAAGATTACTGCAACTTCACCGGGAAGTACACAGATTCAAATCCCGGTAATGCTCGTAATAAGATGATTATTATTATTATTAATAATTAGTTTTGAAATAGGACAACCTAACTTTGTTGTATGCTCATCAGTTGAAAGGATTTTTTAATATATTTTGCTTTTTTGCCAACAGCTTTTGCATGGCTGCACAGCAAGGAGGATATAGACTGGGAGAATCTTTTGCGAGAACATAAGATAATAGGAAGAAGCGGGGAGCGGTTTGGGGCTGATCCAAAATATGTCAGAATCAGTATGTTTAGTCCACCAGAAGCGTTTAACCTTTTCTTGGAGAGGTTATCAGCAATCATCGACAACACCAATGGAAATGTAGTGGGAGGAGAAGAAAGCTCGATCATCAAATAAATGCTCTTAGCCTACCTGTCTCGGAGAGCACTGAAGAATGGGAACCTAGCTAGGGATACTAGAGTGGTTTAAATTCATACATCCGATAAGGTTACTGCAGAATTTAAATGCGATATATATAGACATATTTGTAGGGAATTCCGACCGGTGATGTTCTGATATTTGCTCATAGGAGGTAAAGCATACTAACACAATATTTAACGTGGTTCGGCAAACTCCCTACATCCACGGGAGAAGCCATTGCATTATATAGGGAGAGAACAAGATTTACAACAATAGAGGAGGAGGAATCATCCCCTCTTTGGCAACTCTCAACCTCACTCTATTTCTCTCTTTTCAGTGCTG
>Ga0307517_10010192_pt1 | contig 13182 bp, 4 predicted proteins | sample 23_EM_MG_FD_194515 | JGI IMG/M metagenome (GOLD analysis project Ga0307517, IMG submission 194515) | Populus trichocarpa ectomycorrhiza microbial communities from riparian zone in the Pacific Northwest, United States - 23_EM | ecosystem: Host-associated > Plants > Roots > Unclassified | place...
AGCAGTGTGAGAGCAATGAGAGTAGAGTTTGAGTGAAGTGATCCTCCTCCTCCATGTGTGTTGTAATCCTTTCTCTATCTGTCTCTAATAATATTGACTTCTCCCGTGGATGTAGGCGATTTGCTGAACCTCGTTAAATATTGTGTCAGTGTGCTTAGCCTCCAATGGGCAACTATCAGAACACCACCGGTCCGCGCAAGAGGGAGCCGGAATCCCCAACAATTGGTATCAGAGCATATGGTTTAAAGTGGTGTTTGATTTTTGCTCAAAAATGAAAGTTGTCAAAATTGTGTTTTGACCATACCACTGTGTAGAGGAGGAAGAGATGAAGCCACTAGTGAAAACGGCGTCGAAAACGTGCTCACGCGCCATCACGCTCCGGCGAGGTGGCTAGCGACGCGCGGCACGCGTCACACGCATCTTCTTCGCAAGGATGGGCTAACCCGACCCGAATACTAGTTGACCCGACCAACGTGGCTGACCCGGATAAGGATGACGTCATCATGACATAATTGTGACGTCATCATGCACATTGGGCATGCCAGGGATGACGTCAGCCTTATGTAAATGTGACGTCATCATGCACAGTAGGCATGCCAAGGATGACGTCAGCCTGATATAAATGTGACGTCAGCATGCACAGTAGGCATGCCATGTCAGTGTCCAGTCAGCGACACGTCATCATAGTGGGACCCACCTGCAATGTCATCAACCGCGAGTCGAGAAGAGCTGAGCCGGAGCCGAGGGATAGGATCCAGTGTAGCTGATCCTACGTGCAACCGGATCTGAGATTGAATCTGGGCCATTCATCAGGCCAGAATTGTTTTGATCAAATCTTAGCTGTCTGAAATGTGATTTGGACGATTTCAGACTTGTTTCCGGCTAATTTGATCGTTTCTGATGCAATGGTATGGTCCGATCATTGAGATTGAAACCAGAAATAGTGGTGGTGAATTATTAAAGAGAGATTGCCCGATCAGGAGGCATCTGAAGGTCATCATCGTGGTCGATGAAGATAAAGAAGAAGAAGAAGAAATCACACATATTTGCCCAATTACATGTGCTGAACTGCTAAGTGGGGATTTTTTAGTTGCCTTGAAAAAAGACAAAATTGGGACACTCTGGACACCCAATCAATTGGACAATTAGAGGTGTAGAGTGAAAATTGATGAAGACCAATCTTGACGAATCTAAGCACTGGTAGTCTCGCCAGATGTTGAGAAATCAGGTATTAAACCAGTATATTCCAGATCACTTGTAAAGGAAAGCCGCAACAAAACTAGCAAATGGTTGTATATACGGAAAGACAGTACGATGGATAGATATGGCCTAAGAAGTTCTGTCTAGGAGATTGGGTTTTAAGCGGGACTAGTGTGACCCCTCCAATCTTTCCTGGGGACTTGCTTAGTGGAAGGATTATCCATACGGTACTATTTTCGTATATATAGCAGTTTGTAATGAAATGGTTGAAGACTAGCAGGATGACGGCATAAGGAAACAGTTGGGTTCCGTATGTTCAAGGATATGATGGAGTGGTGATTTCTCCAAAGAAGTTAGATTCGGTGACTGTGATTTCTCGAGGGTAGAATTGATAAAGACCGTGATAATGGAAAAGAAATATAGCAAAGGGATAAAGATTGGCACCCTATTTTGACTTGGACAGATGTTATGACAGGATGAGCTGCTGTCAAACATAAGCAAGGAATAGGGAGAATCTGGAGAACATAAATTGCACGAGGGCACATGGAGATTGTGCAGAAGTACCCGTAGGATCCAACGAGGTACTGTAATGAGACAACAGGTGCAAGGAGAAGAAGTGTTCCCAGATGAAGCTCAGAGCAGAGACTATGTGTAGAAGTTGTACAACAGGAAGTCTCTTGTGCTCTTGATGAAGACAACAAGCGAAGACCTTTCCAATGCATGCAAGGATGGAAAGAGAGCTGTTGTAGAAGCACCTAATTGAGGGGGTGCGAACACCTGTGATAAAAGGTGACCGCCTATGAAAGGCGAAGACACCAAAGAGAGTTGGTGTATGTGGAGCTGTTAAGCGCAATGATGAAAGGCGTAGAAGCTCCAAACATAGAAATCGAGGTGGAGGATTGCGAGGAGTGTACCGCAACTTTCTCTTTCTATATGATCAGTGGCAGTGATCTCTCCAATAGTCCACATGGTGGTAGAGAATTTTACAACCACTTTGAAGCATCTCAACTGAAGGAGGATGCGACTGCCTATGAAAGGAGAAGACGCCTTAAATAGAAAGTGTGAGGGCCATGATAGGAGCCCCAGTTCAGACTGCCTTATGACAACGGGCAAAAACACCTTAGAGAAGGTGTGAGGGCCATGATATGAGCCTAGTTTAGAACACCCAGAGCCAATATGATGGCTAGATATGAGTGGACATGTGTATAGCCAATGAAGTGGCTATGATGAGTATGGAGACAAATGCAGGATTGACTTTCATGGATATTGCCCCCATGCTAAAGATCAATAAGCTAGAAGACATTTGCCTTGGACAATAAGTTGGTGACTTGTGGAGCATTAAGACGCGACTACTAGGAATGAGCAGAGGGCATGCGCAGGTTCCGGGAACAAGTTGACTCTTGTCAAGGTGGTGAGCTCGGTGAAGGCATTGTAATACTCAGAGTATCAAGACATATATGGATTAACCTTTAATGGGATGCCCGCATGGGTAAAGGTGGAGAGCTACCTGGACTTTTAGGACTAAGAGTGAGAGACTCACGAAGAAGTAAGACGTGATTCCTAGGGTGGAACAGAGGGCAGACGCAACTCCTAGATGAGTAGACTCTTGGAAGAGTGGTGAGCTCATGATCATATTGAGATACTTAGATAATGACTGTCGCACTTGGAAATAGAAATTTCCGTTTGAAAGGGTGTTGTAAGCCTTGATGTGAGGCTTGAAAAATTCATTCCGAACCGAGCATGGTTGATACGCTCAAAGGGGAATGTTGTGTCCTAGAAACAAGTGTTAACACTCTTCAGATGTGAAGTGACAGACCATCTGGTTGTAGTGATCCTTTTGTGTGAGAAAAGGTGTGCTTTAGTGACTCTGGTGATTGAAAGGTGTGGCAAAGGGGGTGATTGTTGAGATATTGCTATTATTGGGCAACAACATGTGTAGCCTACCCTAAGAAGAGAGGGTTGCCATTATCAATGGTAGTTGCACCAACCATTGACAAAATGGTGCAACCCATGTGCTACCACCATTAGTGTCATAATCTATGGCCAAGTTGTCTTACCATTCATGCCTATAAATAGAGGCATACGTGAGAGAGCAAACTAAGAGAGGGTTATGAGAATGTGAAGAGAACAAGAGAGAAAGATGGGCTGCCATGGGCAGCAGCCCTGCTGCCTTATGCAGCAGTGTGAGAGCAATGGGAGTAGATTTTAAGTGAAGTGATCCTCCTTCTCCATGTGTGTTGTAATCCTTTCTCTATCTGTCTCTAATAATATTGACTTCTCCCGTGAATGTAGGCGATTTGTCGAACCACGTTAAATATTGTGTCAGTGTGCTTAGCCTCCAATGGGCAACTATCAGAACACCACTGGTCCACGCAATAGGGAGCCGGAATCCCCAACATTAAGGACATCTCGTTTTTGCTTTTCCTTCAGGAGATCAATGTAGGTCTTTTAGTGTTTGTCTGGGTGCCTTGCTGCATAATATCATGCAAGTGTAATTCAACTCTGTACATTTTTGTTTAACAATCTACAATTAAAGTAATGTTATGCTGATTAATTTTTTTAATTGTTCATCTCTAGATCATAAATGTTGTTGTTTGTTTTTGAAGAAGTCATAAAGATTTCAAATTGGATTTGTGCTTCCCACAACTCCGTCTTAGGCTGAGTTGTCTAGGCTTGGCCGCTTCATACTCTCTTAGAAAAATAAGTTCCCTATCAAAATAGAGGTCCCTTCGATACTTAAGTCAATAAATTATAGGAGGGAAGGAAAGTATAATAACGAGAACAAGAACATAGGAGAGTGTATGTGAGGGTCATGTGTGTGTTGTTCTGTGATCTTGTATGGTCTTGTGTTGCCTTATTCAGTCATATGTCTTGTTACCTGGTGACTTGAGCTATTTATACACCTTGACTACATAAAATCACGTCATAGAACTTGAAGTTGTAGAAATATAGGAATGTGAGAAAGGTTGGTGTCGTACTCACAAGATGTGCATCGTGCAAACCACGTTCTTAAAAATTTTAAAATTTTAAAATTTTTGCTTAAAATGAAATTTTTTATGTTTTAGATCGTTTTGATGTGCTGATGTCAAAAATAATTTTTTTAAATGAAAAAACTTCATTTTGATGCATTTCTAAGCAAAAAACACTTTAAACCATCACCGCTACCACAATCTCAAACAGACTATTACTTGGCTATTATCGAGAAAGCTAAGTGCCACATTGACTTCTGAGAGGTTGCAACAATTTATTATGGTGTGTGCCAATGATGGGCTCCTTGGGAATTTACGCAAGATTGAGATTTGGCCCTAGGTTTGTTATTGGGTGAAGGCCTTTAACTTAGTAGATAGGAAGTCCACTTGGGAGAAAGCCCGTTAATGGATAGGGCAATCTACTTGTCAATGAACTATCTCAACCCAATAGCTTAAGCTGTTAGGTAAGGTCCCAAGATATGATTTATATTATTCTCTAACACATCCCCTCAAGTGAAAGCCCTTTGGGCTTGAAACTTACACAGGCCCGCACTACCTTGTACTTGATTTTTATCAAATAAATGAGGTCGAATTCGTGAGCGCTTGGTCATCAAGGCTCTAATACCATGTCAAAGAACCATCTCAACCCAATAGCTTAAGTTGTTAGGTGAAGTCCCAGGATATGATTTATATTATTCTCTAACACTACTTGGGTGAAGAGCTAGCTTATTTGTATTCTAAATGTTGCTCTCACTGGACGGGTGCTGAAGCAATGGTTTCCCTGCAGGAACAATGATTACATATCCATCCTAATGTCTGGGTATTCCATACAAGCACATGACATTTCTAAGCTTTCTCTTTTTATGAAAACCTCAAGTATATAAAGATTCAAAAATCCACAATCAATTGATCCTTTCTAAAAAAGTTAAATTCAAGTTTATGATATAACTTGACAGAACAATAACATGTATCAAGACACCAAGACTATAGAATTTGAATCCCTACCCAATACCTATTAAGAGATGTGAATAAGAAGTATGGTTTCTGTCACGAAACTTGGTTAATTCTTTGATAAGTCAAAGTAGTTCCATGAGGAACCAAGAGTAAGAGCAAACTCCCACATATAAGTTTTATTTTTAAATAATCAATCTATCTCTTACCAAATTTAAAATCTAAACACAAGCTAAATAAATCTATTTATAATAGGTAAGAACATCCTAAAAAATATTGGAAAAATAATGAAGAGTTCTAAATAAAATAGAAAAGGAATCATAAATCAACTAGGAAACTAATACAATTCTCATAGAGTTGCTTGTGGACCTTATTGCAAGGCTTTTTCGATTTATGATTGACCTGAAATTATAATTCAATATAAAACAAGATCTTTGTAAAGCTTTGATAAAATTTTAGCTAGATATAATGGTCAGATTGAAAGTTATACATATTAGCAAAAACTTGTGCATTAGGAAAAATAAGCCTCAAGCTGCCTCTAGTGTCTTTGAATGATATGGAAACATTGCCAATGATGAAATCCATAAAATAAATAGAAACATAAGTTATTGTCATGGAAATCCTTGCTAGAATAATCATAATTGTTGTCACCTATGATTTCCTTGTAGAAATAAAATCTTTACTAAATAAGAAGTCCATAAACTATAAGGGATCAAATTGCTAAACCCATGTAATAACTTTTGGTATGACTTTAAACACGTTATTCTATCTCTTCTAGATTAATTATTGGATCTACCATTTATGAATGGAAAGATTGCAATGTCTAGTTTTCATCCCAACTAGAATCGAAACAAAATTTCTTTTGTAGCTTCAGATATGTCTCAAACAGTGCACAAAGATCTAGTCAAGCATATTTATAATTTGTTAACCCAAATATACAGAATCAACCCAATTAATTCCTCTTGGATCCTTTAAGTTTTAGACCTTGTAATAGGCCTAATTGATATCTCTAATGGATTCTTTGATGATGCTCGTTGATTCACCTCATTCCCCCTCTCATCAAAATGATTTGGCATTGAATCATCACCTTGTTTTGATGTTGGCTCACTTTTGGAAAACATATTAACCTGATTTTGTGATTTTGATCTTGTTTTTCTTTTTATTTTTTAAACTGTAAACAACTACATCACAAATAATCTATATTTTTTTCAACTTTGTCGCAACTAGGTTTTTATATGACGACAACGATGAAATAATACAGAAACTAAAAGGTAAATGGATATAACATGATTTTAGAACCTTGATTTGATACCAACTAATATGAAACCTATCGATATAAAGATTCAAAAACCAACAATCAAGTTGATATTTTCTAAGAAAGCTAAATTCAGGCTTGTAATTGAATTTGACATAATGATAAAATATACCAAAATACCAAAATTATAAAAACCAAACCTCTAGCTAACACCTATTAAAAAATGGGAACGATAAGTATGGAAGATGCATGAAGCTTGGTTAATTCTTTGATAAGTTGGAGTAGTTCCATGAGGAACCAATAGTAAAAGCATACTCTCACACACAAGTTTTATTTTTAAATAATTAATCCATATCTTGTTAATTTTTAAAACCTCAAAATAAGTTAAATAATATTTTTTTAAAAATAGGTAAGAACATGCTAAACAATGCTGAAAAATAATAATAAAAGAATTCTAAATAAAATAGGAAAAAAGAATCCTAAATCATTTAGGAAATTAATACAATTCTTGTATAGTAGCTTCTAGACCTTATTGCAAGGCCTTCTAAATGTCTAATTGACTTTAAATTTTAAAACAAGACCTCTGAAAACTTCTAGTAAAATTCAAGTCCAATCCAATGATCAAATTAAAAGTTATGTTTATTAGCGTCAAATTGTACATTAGAAAAATGAGCCCAAAATTGTCTCTAGTGTCCTTGAATGATAAGGAAACCTTGTCAATGAGATAATTGATATCACCAATGCTTTCCTCGTAGAATATGAATCCTTGTTAATTAAGAAGTCTACAAATCATAAGGAAACAAAAAACAAAAATCATACATTAACTTATGACCTAACTTCAAACACGTTGTTCCATCTAGTTTGGATAAATTATTGGGTGCAACATATATGGATGGAAGGATTATAATGTCTAGTTTTCAGTCCAACTATAATAAAAGCAAAATTCCTCATGTAACTTATGATATGTCCCAAATAATACACAAAGGTCTAGTCTGATAGATTTACAACCGATATTAACTCAAATTTTAAGAATCAATCCAATTAATCTCTCTCGAATTTTCTTAGTTTTAGACCTTGTAATAAACCCAATTGATACCTATAATGAATACTTTGGTGATCAAACTTAGATTAGGTACTAGCTTTCTTTTGTTGTAGTTTCAACGTTAACTTTTGAAGAATTAATGGTCTTTCAGCTCCTATCAATAATTTGTAGATTTTTATGCAAATGTCACTACTTTGGTTTTTCCATTGTCTCTGTGTTGAAAAAGCAACTAGCAAAGAATATATATATATATATATATATTGTGTTTGATTGATAATTAGGTTTCATGATTTATGAGGTTATCTTGATCTCATGATCCAAGAATAATGCTTAACGGGTTAACCCGTATTGAATTAGCATATTTTTTAACTAAATTTTTTACAAATTCCATCATTCAATGGGTCTGACAAAATTGATTGGGAATTGAACTTCATAATTTGTTTTTATTTGCTTTTTATGGAGTTATCTCAGTCTCATGATTAGAGTCATGGATTTGAAAAGTTAATCCAGGTTAAATCATATCATTTTTTGTATTTTTTCTATATGGTTATCTTAATTTCATGACCCAGGTCATGAGTTTGGCAAATTAAATTGATTTTTTTTAATTTCATCCTTTAACATTGGATCGATTGTAAATTAGGTTTTATAATTTGTTTTTTACAGGTTATCATAGTCTCATGACTCAGGTCATGGATTTGACATGTTAACCCGAGTTGACTCAAGTCAATCCAATATGTTGTTATCTTAATATTAAAAAAAGATATTATCTTGAAAAAAAAATTGAGTTAAATTATATTTTTACGGGTTATCTGAATTATTTTTAGACCAGCAAAAACAATCAAGTCACCTCAAATTAACCTCAACACGTTTTTTTTTTCCACTAAAAAATATAAACAATATTTAAATATTTTTTTATATTGAAAAAAAATCTGACATGATACACAGCGTACCACAAGTTATATATCTAGTTTACTATACAACGTGAAACATGCTACGCAGACTGGTCAGTGGTCACCACATCCGTTGCTATTAGCCGGCACACTCACGTGGCTGTGGTTGATGGTTATCCTAATTCAATAGTTTCACGTTTTATTCTAGAGCGTCTTGCTAAGAAACGACAATTTTATTAACAAAACGCTGGAAGGGTGGGTGCTCACCTCACCTCACAAAGCTTCTTTTTTTTTTCAGTTTTAATTATTTTAATATTTAGTTGGTAAAGAATTTAATTTTATAATTTATTTTGATTTATTTTTTATAAAATTAATCTAATTGTATAATTTAAATTGTGAGTTTAACATATTAACTCGAGTTGACTCTGATAATTTTTTTATCCTTTTTTAAAATTGATTTTTTTTTAAATTTTATTTTTCAATACTGAGTTGTGTTTTATAATTTGTTTTCTATAAGGTTATTTCAACCTCGTGACCTAAGTCACAGGTTTGGTAAGTTGACTTTGATCATTTTTTTATTTACTTTTTATATGGTTATCGTAGTCTCATGACTTATGTCATGAATTTGACGGGTTAATCCAAATTGACTCAGGTTATTTTTGTTTTTTTAATTGATTTTTATTCAATTTCATTCTTCAAACATGGGTTGATTGGGAATTGAATTTTATAATTCTTTAAATAATTGCTTCAAGGCTGGGTTGTCACAAACCACAAGTTGTTGAAGTGTCCGACCTCTTACAATAACCACATGAACCACTAGTGAAAAATCTTTTAAATTCTTTATGAAAAGAGAGATTGTTATACATTTAAGTGATATCTCTTTTCTTTTATGTTTAGATGTTTCTATATTGTACTGCTTATAATATCCTTAAATAAAAGGAAAAGCATTTTATTTATATGGAAACCTAAAAAACCCTATAAATAACAAAATATCAATTTGCCCCTTAAATAATATCACATATATTATTTTAGGATAATTTTAAGAATTTATTCAATCAAGTCTCTACTTGATTTTTTCTAGGTCTAGAATTGTAATCCTTTGTATTAATTACATTATAATCCCTAATTTCTAAAATTTATTTACAATCAAGTCACACTTGATTAATCATGTAATACCCCGTACTTTTCCCGTGTGATAATACTTTAGACCGTTGATCATACACATAAAAGTTTAAGTAATTATTTTTTAAGGAAAGTCTCATATATCTTTTAACTGTCTTAATTCTCTCATCTGTTATTTTTACTAATGGATGGCTGGCTAATTTATTCATCAATCACTTTATATGATAATCGTAGCCTTTTGGATATAAATCTCATACAACCACCCTTTTTCAATAATTTAACATACATTCTACCAAAATTCCAACAAATATTTCCCTTGTACTTGGACTATACCAAGTTTCCATATCTTCATCAATATCTCCATTTGATACCACAATCAATATCCAGTTATCCTAGACCTTCTTCTATATCAACACCACTCACAAATAGCATACCAATTCATTCAATATCAATAATTTACAATATTTAGCACTTGAGGGTCTAGCTGTTGTGGTCAATCGTGTGACTTGTTCCGCCCCCGTCCCGGGTTCAACCCTCTATGTGCACGCCTGTCACCCCCGCGGTGCCTTACTTGCTCCTGGGCTTGCAGGATGTCCAGCGGGCCGTGGGGAATAGTCGTGGTGCGCGTAAGCTGGCCCGGACACCCCATGTAAATCAAAAAGAAAAAAATAATAATAATTTACAATATTTATTTTTATATCATAAGATAGTGCTATAGAAAATCTACTCGTGGAATCTAGTGTGAAAGGGACTTGATAGATAAATCATTTCTCTACATTAGATCATAGTATAACTATGAGAATTGAATATTTTTCATATTGATTTTGATAAAAAAAAAAAAAAATAGACTCATCATTACCAACCCATGTATAACTTATGCATAAACTTCAATTTCTAGGTTAAGTTCAGTAGCATGGTAGTTTGGACACCAATATCATTAGCCCATTACCAGGCACTACGATCGATTAATAATTCTAATATAGGGATCCCGTTGTTGCAATCAAATGTAATTTATACAAGGTTTTTATGTCGTTGCGCGCGGTCAAATCACAATCTCATAACATACCATATATTCTTTCTTATGTAATTAATTACAAATTACATACCATATTCTACCTTGAAGGAATACACCATGCATTAACAATAATACATTATACAATTTAATTACCATTTTATAAAAGCAAGTATAAAAATTAAAAAGCAAGGGAGGGTTAATCCCCACCTTTACTCCTGTTAAATTGATCATAACCCATAACATATCTCATTTCAATATATTATACAATTCTAATATCACCAATTATTTTAAGTCAAACGTCATTCACAACTCATTTTTCCATGTTAATGCATTAATTTCTCACAATGAACACAAAAACACTTAATAACAGAATTACTCATTAAACAATTATTTTAAGGCCCTCATTCTCCCATAATTCTTTCCTTACATTTTTCAAGGTTTAAACCGATAATTCATCATTATATACTCAAATAAGTCACAACACAAATAAACATTCATCCCAATAATCTTAAATGCGTCCTTTACTAAGAACTAAATTTTACTTTGGTAAAAATTTAATATTGTATTTGACTGAGAATTAGGTTTCATGATTTATGAGGTTATCTTAATCTCATGATTCAAGAATAGTGGTTAATGGGTTAACCCATATTGAATTAACTCATTTTTTTGTCTTTTTTTTTTTAACTAAAGTTTTTACAAATTTCATCATTCAATATTAGGCCTGACAAAATTAATAGGAAATTGCTCCATAATTTGTTTCGATTTACTTTTTATGGGGTTATCTCAGTCTCATGATTAGAGTCATGGATTTAAAAAGTTCATCTAGGTTAAATCAGGTTATTTTTTGTATTTTTTCTAAATGATTATCTCGATTTCATGACCCAGGTCATAAGTTTGGCAAATTAACTTTGTCGGGTTTTATGTTATTTTTTTATTGATTTCATTTTTTAGTTTCATCCTTCAAAATTGGACTAATAGGGAATTGAACTTTGTAATTTTTTTTAATTGTTTTTGGATTATCTCGGTCTTATGATCCAAGTCGTGAGCATGACAAGTTGACTCAATTTGTTTTTTTAGGTTCTTTTTTTAATTGATTTTTTTTCTCAATTCCATCATTTAACATTGGATCGATTGTAAATTAGGTTTTATAATTTGTTTTCTATAGGTTATCATAGTCTCATAACTCAGGTCATGGATTTGACATGTTAATCCGAGTTGACCAACTCAATCTAATATGTTGTTATCTTAAAATTAAAAAAAAATATCTTCTTGAAAAAAATTTAAGTTAAATTAAGTTTTTACGGGTCATCCGAGTTACTTTTAGACCCACAAAATTAATTAAGTCACTTCAAATTAACCTCAACATGTTTTTTTTCATTAAAAAATATTAACAATATCTAATTTTTTTTTATATTAAAAAAAACTCTGACATGATACACAGCGTACCACATGTTATATATATCTAGTTTACTATATATACAACGTGAAACATACTACGCAGACTGGTTAGTGGTCACCACATCCGTCGCTATTACCCGGTATACTCCCGTGACTGTGGTTGATGGTTATCCTCTATAATTCAATACTTTCACGTTTAATTCTAGAGCGTCTTGCTAAGAAACGACAATTTTATTAACAAAATGCTGAAAAGGTGGGTGCTCACCTCACCTCACCTCACAAAACTATTTTTTTTATTTTTAATTATTTTAATATTTAATAGGTAAAGAATTTAATTTTATGATTTGTTTTGATTTATTTTTTATAAAATTAATCTAATTGTATAGTTTAAATTGTGAGTTGAGCATATTAACATGAGTTAACTCTGATCAATTTTTTAGTTTTTTTTTTAATTTTATTTTTTAATACTAAATTGATTAGGAATTGTGTTTCATAATTTGTTTCAATTTATTTTCTATAAGGTTATCTCAACCCTATGACCTAGATCACAGGTTTGGTAGGTTGACTTTGATCATTTTTTTTTAATACTTTCTATGAGGTTATCGTAGGCTAATGACTCATGTCATGAATTTGACGGGTTAATCCAAATTGACCCAGGTTATCTTTTGTTTTTTTAATTGATTTTTATTCAATTTCATTCTTCAAACTTGGGTTGATTGAGAATTATATTTCATAATTTATTTTGATTTGTTTTTTATGAGATTATCTTAATCTCTTAACCTGAAATGTGGATTTAACAGGTTAAGCCGAGTTGACTCAGGTCGTTTTTTAGATATTTTTTTAATTGATTTTTTTTAATTTTATCATTTAATATTGAATTGATTAAAAATTAAGTTTTATAATTTATTTTAATTTATTTATATAAAATTATTATAATTCTGTGATCAAGATTATAAATTTGACAAGTTAAATCGAGGTTGATGGAACATGTTTTGGTCCATGAAGGAAAAAGAATCTGTTATTGCAGATTGCAGATGTAATCCAACATATCTATACCGCTTTTGGATTTTTCAATGATAACTGAGTTTTACCAAATATCGACAGCTAAATTAAAATCCTCCATTCATTATTGTTTATTCTGATCGGCGATATCTCAGAACGGTCATATTCTGAATAGGAATAGGGATAGGAAGACCTCAAACTAATTAGTCCATGCATAAACTATGACTCCATTTCAATGTGTTTTTATTTAAATGGAAAAAACAAATGATGCACTTGTATAAACTTAAATGATGTTTTTGTATGAATTGTATCACTTGTCTGTTTTTAATTGTCTATTA